>Ga0209491_10004535_pt1 | contig 21339 bp, 8 predicted proteins | sample BON02_FD_187213 | JGI IMG/M metagenome (GOLD analysis project Ga0209491, IMG submission 187213) | Freshwater microbial communities from Lake Bonney liftoff mats and glacier meltwater in Antarctica - BON-02 (SPAdes) (version 2) | ecosystem: Environmental > Aquatic > Freshwater > Ice > Glacier... | reverse complement strand
GGGGAGGGCCGAAGGAGGAGGAGGAGGAGGGGGAAGGCGGGCCAGGGGTTCGAGTTGGGGAGGGGGGTGGGTGCTCATTTCCGCGAGCAGGCCGGGAGGGGGCATGGCTACGGGTGGGAGGACGGAGGACGACAGAGGGCTGGGTAGGCCGCCGGCGGTTGGTGAGGCAGTGGCTTCGGTCTCGTTGCTGGTGCGGGGGGAAGGCGGGTTGGAGGAGGAGGAAGGGGCGGCGAGGGGGGGCGGAGGACCCGTGGGGTTGTTTGCGGCAGGGTACACGACAGCGGCCATGCTTGAGTCTTGTTTTAAAATGTGCGCTGCTGTGCGGTGGAGATTCGGTGGGGCGTGGGTTTCAGGCTAGGCTACCTAGGCTTGCTGCTTTGATGCGTGCAAGGAAGAAAGAAGGAAGAGCGCAGAAGCGAAGAACGTGCAAGTCTTCTGTGCTTCTGCGTTCGTCGGTCGCAGTGCAGGGCAGTGCGGGAGCTGAAGCTGGGGTTAGGGGACGACGCGTCCAATCAGGTGGCACCTGTGCAACGTGCAGGAAATAGGTTAAGGGAGGGGTTGTGAGTGGGGCGTGAGGGCGTGGGGTGGTCTAATAATAAGAGGGGGGAAACGAGAGGAAGGGAAGCAGAGCAACACACGATGGGGAGAACACGCAGACCAGCAGTCCCCGGCTCGCGAGGCGACTCTTCCCCTGTGCCCCTCGGTGGCAATCAAAGCGCCCCACACGCAGCGGCCCAGCGCACTGTACACACACACACCATACGAGACACCACCTGACAACCAGGCGTGGTGGTCCGCGGGACGCGCCGCAAGTGAAAAAGGCTTGGGCCACTTGCTGCAAGCTTCTATCCACGAACATGGTGCTGTCAGAATGTAGCAGTCGCATGCGGCCGTGTGGTCAGGCGCCCAAGTCACACAGGGTGTGGAAAGACATTGTGTGTACCCAGGATAATTGTGCGCACCCCGGCGCCTGAGACAAGGCAGGGCTTAGAGGTGAAATCCTAGTTGGCATGCTTGTGAGAGATGTGTGCATGTGGGAGAGAGCCCAAAAAGGGATGGGGGAAGGGCGCGAGCAAGGCAGGAAGCCTCTGCGAAAAACACACTCCACACGACGTGACGCACTCAGACCCCGGCATATTTTTGGGGCATGGCCTGCACACACAGAGGTGCGATTTGTGGGACACGCACAAACGCAACACACATCAAAGCACTTCGCACTTGTCAAAATGAAGAAGCAGAAAGTAGATCGTTCTTTGCACTGCGGCAGTCGTCAAACAGCAGCCGCTAGTAGGATGAACAAACGCTGAAATCCGTACTGAATTACGGCAAAGCCTGCCCATGCAAGGGAAGGACAGGCCTGGGGTCCTGCAGAACGGCACGGGCAGGCAGTGTAGCTTCGAACAGGCGCATGTTTTGCTTACTTACTGCATTCGACTCGGCGCCTTGGGTGGGTGTCGAGTGGCTATGGGCATCCCTCCCGCAATTTTGGGTGCCCTTGCACCCGTGCGTTCGCCCCTCACCGACAGCGTCGTACCCTTTTCCATGCGTTGCCTGAAGCTTGGAAGGCCAATCTAGGTACACTTCTTTCCGCAGTTTTGAATGAATGTGTTATAATTTTTATTTTGTTGGCTTGTGATGATATGTGAAGTACGAAAGATGTGCCTCTTTGCTTGCTGGGCAGTCCTCGGCCAAAAGTATCCCCGCGCATGCGGCATTCGATTTTCTTCTCAGTGAGGACTACCGCTCGGTTCGATCTACCCAGACCCTACAGCATCGTATTTTCTACAATTTTATGGTCGAGGACGGGCAATACATGTGTTAGAGCCGCACAATGCCCCGAGATGGCTCAAGTGCATAAGACCTGAGCACCCTGCCCACGAGGGTGTGATGTTCTGCACGGTACAGTGTAGGCCTGCTTCGGCATGCGCCAGAAAAAGCCCTCCCAGAGGGTGCACTCTAAAGAAACAAGACAAGACAAGACAAGACGGCATAAGTGATTTTCCTGCCCGTCCTAGAGAGGTGCGGTGGGGACTCGCGCACTAATTTAATATTGATTTTTTACCAGTTTTACTACGCAGAAGAATCCCTCATTTCTTACTTTGTGTTCTTTTCTTTCTTTGCTTATCTCTGCAAGCTTGCCGCCATCCTCCTTCATTTTCAAAGTCATATGTGTACAATCCAACGCAAGCAAACATGCAATATTTTTTGGGGGAAGTAAGAGATGGGTGACCAGGTCTATCAGGTTCTCCCTGCTGCCCTTATTCCGCAATTCTTGTCCTATAAATCGCACCGCCAGTCAAATCTAAGCATTTTTGGTATAATGATCCCTACCCTTCCCTCCCTCCTTCCGTCCTTCGTTTAACTCTCCTGCAAATAATTTCAGGACCCCTGTTCCCTTTCAGTCCTCCTCTAACTCCCCAATCCGTCCTGCGCTCACCCCCAGTCCAACTCTTCTCTCTCCTTCTCTCTCTTCTACTTCATCCGCAACCTCTCCACATCCCCCTCCAAATACGACCGAAACAAAAACCAAGCCGCCTGCGGGGTAAACGCCGGCACCTCATGCCCCGCCCCTAACACAGTCGCAAACACCAACCCGTTCTCATACGTCTTCATATATCCCGCCACCTCCCCCTCCACCACCCATGCCTTCCATGCCTCCGTGACCTTCCAGCCCATCGTCCTTAACCACATTTCCGTCCCCCTCGGCCCACACACACTATCATCATCACCAGAAAACAAGAGCACCCGCAGCCCCGACTCTCGATTTTCATCCATCAAAAACCGATAAACCGGCTCCATGTACGCATCCTGATCCCCCCCAAAATACTTAACCTTATTCGTACAGTCCTTCCATTTGATCTCTTCCCGCGCGTGCAACGCCGCCTTGACATCCGCCCGATTCAAATACAGGGCCAAGATATCATCCTCGCAAGGCTCAAAGGGCAGCCCGTGCTTGTCATGGTCCCACGCAGCGCGCATGGCAAAATTTCCTCCCGCTTCTGCTACTGCTCCTGCTCCCGCCGCACCCTCCTCCTCCCCCCCTACCCCTCCCAACCGTACCAAGTAATTCAACAATGCATGCCTCTGATTCCTCCCCTTCATTTTCACGTCATCTTTACACACGGGCCAATCCAAGGCGTACGGATCAATACCCTGACCGACCTCATGCCACATCTCCTGCTGCAGCAACCGACACGGGTGGGAATAAAACACGTCGGCCACCGCTGCTCCCTTTGCTTCACACGTGGCGAGCCAACGTTCGTACAAAGATTCAGGGATCACGTCGTGGCCGTTGAGGGCATCGATCATCCCGACCATGTTCTCGACAGGGTCCGTGAACGGGTTGCCAATGGCAAAGCCCTTAAGGTTGATGTATTTGTCGTGCTTTTGCTTGGGAGCTGGCACCAGTGGTGGTGTAATCTCGTCTTTACTAGCTTCGGCAGCCGTCGTCGTGGTCGTCTTCTTTTCCCTCTTCTTCTTCTTGGCTCCTTTCTTGCTGCTGTTGCTGCTGCTGCTGCTGCTGCTGCTGCTGCTGTTGGAAGAAGGCAACAACGCCTGGTTCTCCCGCACAATCTCTCGGGCCAGCGTCGGGATGTAGTGGCCCCCATAACTCTCACTCGTCAGATACAAATCCAACTTTCTCAAATGCGGAAACTTCTCATAGAAAACCTGCAACACCAAATAATTATCTCGGGCAGTCTGCACATCCCCAATGTGATACTCTGCTTTATCATCTGAATAGCTATACCCCACCCCTACCGGGATCTCAACAAACACCATATGACTCAACGTATTCCACGACATCGGGTTCCACTCTAGTTCTATCCCCCGCTTGGTAGGGCGCCATGGGCCAAGTTCCGCCATGAAACCAAATAACCCACTACACCCCGGCCCACCATTCGTCCACAGCGACAAGGGCGCCGTCGCTGGGTCTAGGCCAGTGTTGCTCCCGTCCGGCTCGACGTACCAATAAAAAATGTGCTTGGTAGGGGTAATGTCCAAATAGCCTGCAAATTGCCGGAAGGGTGGAGATGCAGCAGGGAGGCCTGGCAAGGCAACGACCTCGTCGGCCAGCGCCGCGGCCGTGTAGGTGGAGGCGAAGGAAGCAGCGTCGATGCTTGAGAGGATGGGGGAGTGGGGAGGCAAGGAGGAAGTGTGGCCTTTGTGGTGACGCTTTTTGGCGTTGGTGGTGGAGGTGGTGGTCTCTGGGATAGAGATCGGATTGTTGCTGCCTGCCGCGGTGTGATTATGGGCGGCGAGGCCCAAGAGGGCAGCTACGGCCACCACACCCAGGACAAGGAAGACGGTGCGTCGCGTCCGGCCGCAGCTGCTGCTGTTGTCGATGATGGTGACGGGCTATTGGGTGGGAGGTGGGGGAAATCAAGGGGGATGGTGGAATTAGTGAGTTTGTCCGTCTTGTCTTGTCTTGTCTTGTTTCTTTAGAGTGCACCCTCGGAGGCTTTTTCTGGCGCATGTCCAATCAATGCCCGCTTTGACCTACTCCACTTGGCATAAACCTACCTCGAGCGACGGCAACGACAGCGGGCTCACATAGTCCAGGCCTTCCTTCTCACTGCTCGACACGCTGCTGGCCTGGTAGTATTTTTGTCCCTCCTCTTCGGAGGAGGCGGGGTAGAAGGACATGATGGTGCGGGGGGAGGCTGGTTGAGGTCGTGTGCCGGGATGCCTTTTGCGTGTTGCCTTCTCCGACCGCGGGCTGGCTTGTTTGGGTAGGAAAATACACCAGGCACTCGCTTCCTTGCCTGTGGTCAAGAGGTAGGTGCATGTTACGCGTGAGTCTGGGGGTTGGTATAGGTTTGACGAAGGCAAGGAAGAAGTTGATGCGAGCGAGGTACCTTTCATCATAAATTCGATGACGTTCATGGCCCATCTTCAATTTGTGGCCAAACCACACCCCAAAACCACAACCCCAGGCTAGACAATCATGTAAAAGAGGGCACGAATGCACTGTATTGCATCGTGTGCAGCTCTTTGCAAAGTCCCGCTGTTTTTTTATGGTGCCTTTCTGCAGAGAGAGCAAAGGAAATTTTCAAATGCCTTCTTGCCGTTGCGCCGCTGCTCGTTCGTGTTTTGCCGTGTCCGTGTGCAGCGCGTCGTGTCCATGCACCCACAAAACACACACACACACACAGCAACACGGCAAGCAAGACGAGCTCTAGCTTTGAGTGTTATAATGTGCCTGCTCTCCTTCCTGTGGGGGGGCATTGGCAAGCCAGCCCCTTCCTCTTGCCTAGACTTCGACATAGACAGAGCAAGTCAAGGGTGCCCATACGCGCCGACGCCCACCCACCCTCTCTTGTCCTTCTCACACGATTTCTGACAAGCACAAAACCCACACATCACCACACACCACACAAGCAGCAACACGTAAGGGTGCCCATACGCCTTTCAAGCAACATACGCCCACCCATCCTCCCCACACACGGTTTACTCATAAACCTACACCACACCCGCACACCACCACACGCCCACACAGAGACACCCACCATGCCGCTGTCGGTCGTCATCCCGCCAGCGCAAGTGAGCCAGCCGCAGCGCCGCCATGCCTGCAACGGCGGGTCGCGTGCTGTCCTCGTTGCCACCATGACCGGCATGCTGGGCCTCCTAGGTGCCATGGTTGTCGTCGTGCAGCACCGCCGACCCACGTACACCGACATGTCCAGCCGCTTCCTGTCCAGCCGCATCGTCACCGAGAGCAGCACCAGCGCTGAGCCCCTCGTCTCCCTGGGGAGCAAGCATAGCCAAGCGCCCATCGCCGCCGCCGCCGCCGCCGCCGTCCACGTCAAGTCTTTGCGGGCCTCCACCGCCGCCAAGGACACGACATCGATGTCCTCCTCCTCTTCCTCCAAGTCCACCGCCCCCTCCACCAAGGCTGCCCTCGCCGACGAAATCATTGACCTGCCTGGCCTGACTGAGAAGTCGCTTGACTTCCGTCATTTCTCCGGCTACCTCAACCTGAAGGGCACGGAGAAGAACATCTTCTACTGGTACGTCGAGGCAGAGGAGAAGCCCAACGAGGCCCCCCTCGTCTTTTGGACCAACGGCGGCCCTGGGTGCAGTGGATTATTCGGATTCATGAATGAGAACGGACCCTTCCGTCCTTCCGCGGACGGCAAAGACGTGCACCTCAACCCCTACAGCTGGAGCAAGGTGGCCAACATGCTCTTTGTCGAGCAGCCCGTGACGGTCGGCTTCAGCTACACCAACAACCCAAAGGACTTGGTCTTTGGGGATAAGCAAGCGGCGGAGGACAACTTTCAAGTTATTCAAGCCTTCCTCGAACGGTACCCTCACATGCGTGACCGTGACTTGCACCTCTCCGGAGAGAGTTATGGCGGACATTACTTGCCTCAATTGGCCCAGTACATTGTGGATCACCCTGATAAGGACGCCCCTATTAATTTGAAGGGCTTTTTGGTCGGAAACCCGCTGACGGATCCGGTGGAGAATTTGATTGGTGCGATTGATAGCTTTTGGGGGCATTCCTTGGTGCCGCATGAGTTGTACGATGACTGGGTGAATAACTGCAGGAACCAGACGGACAACCTCGAGGCCTTGTTTGGGGACTCGTGCATGGAATTGCAGAATCTGATGTGGAATAATATTCGTGGGCTCAACCCGTATGCGCTTGATTACCCGGTGTGTCTGTCTGCGAAGAGCGGCTTGGCCAATGCCCGGCAGCGTGGTGCGATGTTCCCTCCTTCCACCGAGGCCATCCTTGCCCAAGGCCGCAATCAGAGGTATAAGCTCTTGAGTCACACGATGCCTGCTTTTGTCGGTGGTAAGTCGGGGCTGGATCAAGCGTCGATGAGCAAGGAGGGGACGGTGCCTAGATATGAGCCGTGCGAAGACGCGTTTGCTGCTGCTTACCTCAACAGGAAAGACGTGCAGGAGGCGATCCACGCGAAGACAGGGACGAAATGGGCTGATTGCTCCGATACTGTTTTCTATAACTTTGACCATAATGACCGGCATGCCTTTATGCAAGACACGTATACGTATTTGGTGGAGGATAAGAAGGACTTGAAGCTGCGGATTTTGATTTTCTCGGGCGACGACGACTCGGTCTGCGCGACGCAAGGGACGTTGTTTTGGGTGGGGAACATGGGGTGGCCTATCAAGCAGAATCAGGAGTGGACTTCGTGGGGGGTGAATAATCAGGTGGCTGGGTTCTTGCAGGGGTATGAGAATGGGATCACGACCGCTACGGTGTTGGGGGCTGGACACGAGGTAAGGCAGATGAATATTTTGTGCCTTCTATATTTGAGCACGTCGGCAAAGCATCTCTTACTCACTTTCTCTCTACCTTCCTTCCACTTCAAACAGGTCCCGGCCTACAAGCCCGTGGAAGCCCTCGCCTTGTTCGAGGCCTACCTCAACGACAACATTTGGCGGCAAACAAGCGAGAAGTAAGTCAGTGCGAAATAACAATTAAGAAAAAAGGGAGGGGGAGGGCAAGCGTCGGCAGATCTTGGACTGGTGTTGCATCTTCCCCTAAACATAGAAGGACGTGTATGTTACTTAAACGTATATAAGTAATGACTGCCTTGCGTCCCTAGTATTTGTAAAACCACCCGCGCACACGGGAGTGTGTCGGTCTCTGGAGAAAGGGAGGAGGCATAAAAAGAAAGTCGAGCAGCAGCAGCAGCAGCAGCAACAAAAAATGCACAGTACATGTATTCGGAGAAGTCGGAGAAGGGAGAGATTGAAAGAAAGCACCATCAGCCAGCAAGAGATTTAGGTCTGAAAAAACAAGGAGTATAGTCAACCAAAAGAGAAGCAAGAAGTGTTAGAGAGCACCAGACGCCATAGCATGGGATGCATGAGTGGGGCAACACACATCACACACACAACAAAAGGAAAAGAGCGGCATGCAGTGTAAAGATGTAGCAAAATTACAAAGAAGCAACAAGCACGACGGAGTCATAACAAAAGTAGCTTTCTTATTCCCTTGCTTTTCGTGCTCGCGACCCCGACATTATTTAGGCCGCTCCGTGCTACCAGCATGCAGCCCAGGTCCTGGTGCATCGATTTAGCTGAATTGCATGCGGCGTGCATGCTTGTTTGATGTTGCGAGGGACTCCTGCGGAGGCACCTGCGGCGCGCATGTCGGACGCGGCTGCTCGAGACTCCAGGGTTCTTAAGGGAAACCTCCAAACCCCAGGAGCATGGCCATGCCGGCCTGCCCAAACCCCACACTCCTAAGTTAGCCCAAAGCTTGGCAACCAAGCTATGTGGTGCTGGCATCCACACCAAGTTTCACAGTCGGGGTCGCGTGAAAAGCACGCCGCCGTCCCCAACCTCCTCCCCCAGGCCTGATTTCCGGCACCTCCTTGTTCTCGGACAGGTCACAACATCAAGACCCCGCACCTAGCGCATTCGGTCGACCGCTTCGAGATGCACCGACCCTCCGACTATCGAGGAAAACGGCCCACGCAAACAAAACTATCAGCAAGGGGGGTTTAAACTATCAGCCCCCAATCGCTGATGGTTTGACCTCCCCCGGCTGATACGTCCCCCCAACACGGGCGCCCAGCCACCCCCACACATTGCTTTTAGCCCTCCGCATTGCTGGAAAAAGACAAGGCCACCACTTCCACTTTCTCTTTACACTTCAGCCAGCGTCTTTCTGTCTCAAATACCACTTGTCCGACGGCTCTTTGCCTGCCTCCATTGCTCCGGCGGCGCAGGGCTTCTTCAGAGATTTAGATTGCTTGTTGCTCGTGCCGTCCTCGTTCATGTCTCCCTTCATCCGGCTTCAGGTAGATGCTCATCACATTCGTCCCACACCCTGTAACAGGAGAAGCAAGCAACCATTCTACCGCTTCACCGCCTGCGCCCGTTGCTCCTGGTAAGCGCGGCGTCTGCCTTTCGCTGCCTTACTGCTCCCCTCAACCAGCTTCCCACTTCTGCTGCTGCTATGTATGCCCACTCCGTGCCAGGAAGCGGAGGAGGTGGCGCGCCAATGCGGGCGTCTTCGACCTGGCCATCGATGGAGGGGACCCTCTTTACGTACTACAGAGACGAGTATGTCAATCGCGTGGCGTTTCGCTCTGGCAATAAGGCGCACAAGCGGCATGTGGTGCTCATCGGAGGACTGGGGGTAAGTGGGCGAGGGGGCGCCGTGGCGTGGAGGGAGGGGGGAGGGGCTTGGGGAGAGGCAGGGTGTGGGTGCTTGTCCTGTATATGGATTGCGTCTCTTGGCTGGAGCGCTTTGCATGGCGGGCAGACTTGGACGGGGAGGTAATGAAGGAGGGAGGGAGGGAAAGGAGTTGAGTTGAGTTGAGTTGATTCTTTGTTCTTGAGATCGACACGGACCATGGTTAAGCATAAAGTGTGTCGAAATATCGTACTGTCTGATCAAACTCTGATGCGTGCGTGTATGACGGGAGGGAAAGGACTGAACCGGTACATGTATGTATGCCTCGGAGTACGAGATATGACGCCATCGTTTGATTTTACAGGTTTGATTTTACAGGCAAGATGAAAAGGAGGGTTGTATACTCGCCTTCGCATTTCCACCATCCCCTCAACCCAAACCCCACACACTTACAGGATGGCCTCCTCCCTGTCCCCTACACCCAAAGCCTCGCCGCCGCCCTCGACGCGCGCGGCTGGGCCTTAATCCAACCCCTTCTCTCTTCAGCGTACACGGGCTTTGGGCACTCCTCCCTCAAAAACGACGCTGTAGAACTCGGTCACTTGATCACTTATTTGCAAGAGGAAATGGGGTCAGAAGCCGTAGGACTAGTAGGGCACTCCACTGGGACACAAGATAGTGTGTACTATGTAAAAGCATGCGGGGATGACGACTCGAAAAAGCCGGCGTTTATAGTTCTACAGGCCCCCGTGAGTGACCGCGAGCATCTAGCTTTAGAAGAACGGACCTCCGAATTCGTTACCTTGGCGCGGCAGATGCAAAGAGAGGGAAAAGGAGAAGAGATGCTGCCTCGAGCAGCAATGTGGGCACCAGTGACAGCTAACAGGTTTCTTGACCTGGCGACGAAGGAGGGGTTGGATGATATGTTTTCGTCTGATTTGACGGAGGGGGAGTTGAGAGAGCGGCTAGGGCATCTGGATGTCCCGACGTTGTTTTTGTTTTCGGGGGCGGATGAATATGTCCCTTTGGGGGTGGATGTGCAGGAGTTGGGGGAGAGGTTCGTGAAGGCTTGTGTGGGGGTGTGTCCGTTGTCGAGGGCGGCGACGGTGGTGGGCGCGAAGCACTCGGGGAGGGGGCATGAGGAGGTGGTAGTGGTGACGATGTTGGCGTTCTTGGACGAGGAGGAACGGTTGGGTAGTAGGTAAGAGGAGAGGAGGGAGGAGGAGCAGCAGCAGCAGCAGCAATAGCAGCAGCTGCAGCATGGGCTGGATGTATAAAACATTAAGACGTTAAGTCGGTTAGAAATTAAGCTTATGATGCGCAGATTAGAAGAGGAGACGGTTGATTTGATTTAAAACTCACAGTTCAAGGGAGGGATGGGGGAAGAGAATTTGAGGGATTTTTTGCATGAACGAAAGCAAACGCCAACTGCTGCAGCGACTGATGGCAGTATGAAAGTAAGGCTTCACACGCGAAGCGAGCAAAATACAAAACATTTGTCAATTCCAACACACGCATTTGGTTTGAATTAAGGTCTTGTTCTTTCATTCTTATTACATGTGTTGCTTTTCGTGTTTTCGTCCTTGTTTATCATGACAGAAAATCTGCAGGTTCATCTTTTATTTGGTGAGGGAGTCATTTTCCTTTCCCTCAGATTTCATCTTCCTGCGCTATGTATTTATCTGCTTGTCTCCTTGTCTATATACAAAGCTGCTGCTGCTACTGCTGCTGCTGCTGTCACACTCCAGCATTCCACACCCCTTCCTCCTCCTCTTCCTCCAACCCTCTCCATCCCTCCTTACCCTACCCTAGCAACCCCCGATACTGCTCCTCCTCCCCACCCTCCTCAAAAAATGGCAGCACCCGAATAGTTAGACTAACAAGATAATGCTTCTCCAAAGATCGCAAGGCCTTCACAAACCGCTGCACTGCCTCTCGGTCCGGTAACTCAAGCAAGTGCTCTCCCATCCTCAAGCCCGACCCCACGCGCTGCTGCGACGACGCCAAAGAGTGACGTAACCACCCCCCAAAGCTCTGCAGCAAGCCAGTATCACTAGTGGTGCTGCTGCTCCTTCTTCCTCGTCCTCCTCCACCCGAGGGGACTAAAGCTCTGATGTTGCTGCTACTGCTGCTGCTGCTGCTGCTGCCACTGCTGGTTCCTGAATAAACTTGCGCAGGAGGAAGGAGTGCCAAGCCTTGCGGCGGCTGCTGCTGCTGCTGCTGCTGATGCTGCTGCTGCTGCGGTGCTTGACCATCGACGAAGGAAGGGAGGAAATGCAACAACACGCTGGAAGGAGGAGTAGTTTCGGCCTGCACCAGACTCGCGACCGGCAACGCCCATTCTAATAAATAGACACCCGCGGTCGCTGGCCCCAAGACTCGGACCGCCAGCACGTGCCTCGCCGTCAGCAACGTACAGCGTCCGCCTTCAGGAGAAAAGCTACAAAACACAAGCCCCTCCTCCCAATACCCGCCCCCCTGTACCCTCCTCAACACATCCTGGGCTAAACTCATCTCCGCCGAATACAACATCAACGGCGCGTCTCGCGTCGCAAACACCCTCGGAACCCTCGCCCTACTCACCCCCTCCGCATGCGCCAAATGCGGCTGCAAATAAAATCTTCCCACCCGACATATCCCCACCACGTCCTCCAACAACCCTCTCACCGGACGTAAGACCACACTAATGATCCCTCGTGCCACCCCTGCTCTTAGACCTTGCACCCCTCCCGCACGTGCCCCCCGGATAGGCTCTAAAATTAAAGCACTAAAGCCTTGGACTAACCCACGGATGGACCCTACTGCTTGTGTGCAACGCCGAGAGGGGACGATAGAGGAGCCGGTGCTGGAGGTGGAGGAGGAAGAGGCGGGAAGGAGGGTGGAGGGACGACGGTTGGACAAGGTGCTGTCGTCATCTTCAATTAGCCCTACCAAAGGCATGATCCCCGCGTGCAAGGAAGAGGCCAAACTCTGGATACCGTCAAGGGAAGACAAGATCAAGCGACTCGTCAAGCTCACACTCCCTCGATACAATCCAATGGAGAATTGATATAGATTTCCCTGTCCAAGCCCCTTGGCTGGCTCATAGATGAAATCACGCAGGCCGGCCGAGATATTCGCGAGGACCTTTGCTGGGTTTCCGAGCACGTCTAAAGTGCCTAGCACGACGTAAGCTTGTCGTAAGGCCTGGCTGGCGTAATGCGCGACGGCGCGTGTGATGAGGTCAGCGCTGAAGGCGTGGCGGAGGACGAGCGGGGTGAAACGGAGGGGGGCGTTGTCGACTTTGGAGAGAGCAGAGCCGACGACGTCGAGAAGGAGTTTGAGGGCCCGGAAACGCTCGCCGCCTGGGCCGCTTGCGACGAGGTGGGAGAGAACGCGCGAGACCATCGAAGAGGCAGTGAATGAGACTTGGACCCGCACGGGATCTACTTCCAAATAGTCGACAAAGACCTTACAGGCGTCTTCCTCCACCACCGGCGGATCACTAACCATGCTGCTGCTGCTCTGGACAGCGCCCACCCCTCCTCCTCCTCCTCCTCCTCCACCACCAGCTACGCTAGCTCGCCGTCGGTGCGATCCCCCTCCCTCCACAGCAGTGGCAGGAAGAGCGCGAGCCGCCCCACCACTGGCTAAACAACCACGAAGCACCGTTTCTCTCAAAATGCGTTCAACAGGCGAGGCCTTGCTAGAGGGAGTGATAGCAGGACAAATCTTCTCCCCCCTTGCTAAGTTTGGCTGCTTGGAAGAGGAAGAAGAGGAGGCAGGAGGGGCTGGTCCTTTCCCGCTCGCGTTGCCTCCCGTCACCTGAGCCAGAGAGGTCAGGACCCCGGAAGAGAGACTCAGTAAAGCTGCTACTAGATTCCCGTCAAGGCGGACATGGTAGGACACCAATTGCACAGTCACGGCCTGGAAGAACAAGATGCGATCATACCGCAAATCCTGCTCTACCATCAGCTCCAAATGCGGTGGCTGCTGCTGCTGTTGTTGTTGTTGTTGTTGTTGCTGCTGCTGCTGCTGCTGCTGCTGCTGCTGCTGTTGTTGACCTCCTCTTCCTCCACCAATCAATTCCACCGTCCCCTCCGCCGAGACCGTCATCTTGAAAGGCGCCTGCTGCCCATCCTCCCCTCCCTCCCTCCTTCCCTCCTTCGCTCGCCGGACCCGCTGCTGCTGCTGCTGCACCTGCTGCTGCTTGCCTCCAGTCCTCCTCCACCCCCTCGCCTCCCCCACAAACACAACAGGGCAAGACGTACTAACCATTTGATCATCCACCTGGACGTGACCCACCGCCAGCTTTAATCGGCTCGAGGACCCATACAAATCCCACGTGGCCTTCAACCCCTGCACAGACACATATAGCAGCTCTTGCGGCAAACCATTAAGCAACGACACACCCACCCCTCGCAAGTCCACCTCCACATCAACCGCCCACGGATGCAACCCTTCCTCCTTCAGGACCTGCCCGCCCTCCCTCCCTTCCTGCTGCTGTTGGAGTTTCCGCCTGTCCACCTCCGCAGCAATCCCAACAGGCGACAAAGAGGAGTGTGAATCAGTGATAACCAGCACACGTATAGGCCCCCTCGTCTCCACCACCACCAACACCCCCTTCCCCGGCGGCCGCGTCGGCAAATCCGGGTTAAACGAAAACGCCCCTAAAGGCTCGCGGCGCAAGAACCCCTCCCCCGCCTGCCACTCCAACTCCACCCTCCGCTGCAACAAGGGTTCATCCCACGAATATGTACAAGCATGATAAGGCAAGAGCACTTCAGGGTCCCGCTCGCTGTGCGCCCCTCCCTCTCTTAGCCCTGCCTGGACAAACCACACATTTCCCAGAGTTCGATTCTCAATCCTATAGGGGGCAAACGCCGGAGGCTCTCGTCGAAAGCGAATGACATACGAAGCATCTTCAAGCGTAATCCGGACTTGCAACAAATACTTCGCTTCCAAATGTGTATGTCGCAACGCCAAGGTCACATCTCCCGGTACATCAGGCACAAACCTCCCACTCCACTCCCACCCAAACTCACACAACCTCACCCTCAAATGTCTCGAGCCCCCCCGTTCCGTCCAAAAGAACGGCGTCGCTTGCTGCTGTCCTCCAGCACCAGCACCACACGCAAGATCAACTGCAGACTCTGTTGGATCGTCCGTCGTCCCATCCTGCTTCACCTCCAAAGGCCGACCAAACGCATTAACCAACAAAAACTTAGGCGCCACCGTCAAGACCCTTGTGCGGTGAAAGTCTCCTCCCGCCGTCCGTTGCGACACGCCCAATCCAAACCCCCACGAGGACGCAGTCGCTGCTTTCGCTTGTCCTCCTCCTCTGCTGCTGCTGCTGCTGCTGCTGCTGCTGCTACCCTTACCTCTCCCAGCAGCAGCAGCGCCATACCCCATCCTTCCTCCTCCTCCTCCAACACCACCAAACGACAGACCAAAACGCGCCGCCAGCCCTGACGCCGGCGGTTGCTCCCTCAGTTCAAAGAAACCAACCAGCCCCTCCGTCGCCGGCGGCAATGCAAAGCCACGGGTCCACGGACCAGGAGCAGCAGGAGCAGCAGGAGCAGCAGCAGCAACAGTGGGATTATCGTCTCCCTGCAGACGCATCCGGAGGCGTGTCACCCCTGGGGAGGAAGCGGTGGAGGTATAGCCCGCCATGACCAGCTGCTCCTTCGCTCGTGCCAGCAGTCGCTCCGCTTCCGACTTCGGAGGGGGTAGCAACGCCAACAAACCCAACTCTCGTCTTCCTTGCCCCTGCCGTTGCTGCTGATGCTGGGCACGCCCAGGAGCCGCGAACGGCGAAGCGCCATCCCTCCCCCCCTTCCTCCCCCTAGTCCTGCTCTGCCCGGCTAACAACCCTTCATGCTGCCCAAGAGTGGCTTTATCACTGTGTGGGTCCAAAATATCATGTGCGTACTCCAAGGGTAAATCCGTAGTGTTGACAATCCAATACGGCACATACACAACCACCTCCTGCCCCACCCCCTCCTGGATGCTAACCTTCACCGACACCCCCAGCACCTGGCCTGATTCCTTCTCCTCCACCTCGACCTCAATCACGTCCTCCCTCCCTCCCTCCTTTTGCATGGACAAAGGAGAACGAAGCACCGTTGCTTTTCCCCAAGCAAACCCAGGGAGACGCAACCACAGCAACACATTTTCGTGCCCTGAAGCACCATACCAAGAATACGCCTCCCCTGGACGCAACCGTAAAATTTCCTGCGGGGCGTGTTTCTCAGGCAGGGCAAAAGCGTCCGCGTCATAATCATCTTGCCGTTGCCGCAGGGGCCACCGTCCTCCCTCCCTTCCTCCTCCTCCAGCTTGTTGTCTCAGTAGGAATTCCATTGGCACGGGGAGAACGTTGCGGACCACCAAAGGAGGGGTGAATCGAAGGGTGCGCAAATGTCCACGCAGCCCTCCTCCTACTCGCGTTGATTGATGATGGTCGCTGCTGCTAGCACTGCTGCTGCCCTCCCCCCTGTCTTCTTCCTCGTCGTCGCGAAGCACGCGTATGACCACATGCAGTGGCGCCGTCGCCTGAGGAGGGGCTAAGTCCAAACATCTCGTCCTAGGGCCAGAGGCCGCCTGCTTCTCACCGCTGCTGTTGCTGCTGGTGCAACCATCGATCCCCACAACACCCGCCATGGAGGGAGGCATCGGAATCTCCACCACATGCACCTGCTGCTGCTGCTGCTCCCCTCCTTTCCCTTCCACCGATGACGCCACCGACAGCAACAACGTCGCGTCCGGCAACTCCGTCAAATAAACAGGCAAGGGCACCCGAGCCCCAGGGGGAAGCCGCTCCTCCCACTGCACCACACCATAGCCCGCCTTCAAAGCGACATGCAGAGACATCGAGCATTTATTCTCAAATATCTCCGTCGATCTCACCCGTAAGAGCTTCACGCCCGCCACACGTGACACCTCACACACCACCCACAACACCCCATCCAGCGTATGAATCGAATGCAAGCACACACCCTCCTCCTCCACATTCACCCCCACCAACCTCGACCACGCCACCTGCCCCGGCCGCTGCAACTCCAACTGCAGCCCCTGCCCCCCCTGCTGCTGCTGTTTCGCGCGCTCCTTCGGCGGAGGCAAGAGCAGCGGCTCTTGCGCACCAGCAGGGACTTCATACCACACATCGTTCGACCGAGCATCATAACGAAGCAACACGCCCGTGTCGTTCTTAACCCAATACAAATGCAGCTCCACTTCCTCCCCCCCTCCCTCTCCTTCCCCTCCACCACCCATCAAATCACAACTGCTACTACTGCTGGCCCCGCTGCTCTTGGCCGGCATCGCCCTTCCCTCCCTCCCTTTTCCTCCTCCTCCTCCTCCAGCTTTAACCCGCGCCTGGGCCTTGTCTGAGGCAAGACTGGCACTCATTAAGTACTCGAGAAAAGCTTCAGTTACATTCACGTTAGCTACTGCAATAGAGGTCACTCGACAAGAAGCGAAATGCTGCCGTCGTTGCCGTCCAGGCGGAGGAGGAGGGAGGGAGGGAGGGAGGGCCGAATCAGCAGTGAGAAGATTGAGGGCGCTGCGACGAGGGGAGGTCAAGTTGTGCAGTGTCGTTCTGGAGCGACGGGGAGGGGTGGCACCCAACCCCCTTGCTGTTGCTGGTGCTGGTGCTGGTGCTGCTGCTCCTGCTGCTGCTGCTGCTGTTGCTGCAGGGTCGAAAATCACGCAGGAGGACACGAGGGAGGGAGGGAGGTACCCCGCCGTGAGTGTTGCTTGGGCCGTCCATGGCTCCAACAAGGGTTCCCAAAGGACGAGCCGACGATTGAAATACTTGGCTTTGAGGCCTAGGTGGAGCTTCGCGTCGATCACACCATCTGTAGCATCCACCTCCATCGATAAAGGTCCTCCAAGGGTGGCATTCATGAGAGGGATAGCGGGACGACACAAATTATTAATCACGGTCAGACGCGCGGATTCCACAGAGACAAGCAAGCGGAGATGCATAAAATCCAAAGGTTTGAGCGCTGGCGCCACGGCTGCCCAGGCGGGGGTCTGATACTCTTCCTCCACCGCAGCAATCGGCAGTTTCTGAACCAGATACGACGACGAGCCACTGCTCTCTCCTCCTGCTGCTGTTGCTGCTGCTGCTGCTGGTGGTGAGGGCGGGGAAGCTGGGGTAAACAAAGCCAAGCCCGGGAGGAGGGTAGTAGAGACGAGGTGCTCCAAAGCGCGGGCATCTAAAAACACCCAGGCCTCTAGTGGATCAACCCTTAAAGTCGTCTCCAGCCCCAACAACGTCTGAATGCTACCCGGAGCCAAATCAAGGGTGCTGCTCGCGTCGAGTTCCCACGTAATGGGGGAAAGGAGACAATGCTCTGCTTCTAAAATAGTAGGCACGCGCTTGAGCTCTCCATTAGTATGACGGACAATCAAGCTGCTGCCCCGAGTAGGAGTAGGGGCAGGGGAGGGCGACCCCGGGGAAGGCGAAAGGGAGGAGGACGAGCGGGAGAACGAACGAGACGAGGAGGTGGAGGAGGGATGAGGCACGCTTAGACGCTGGAGAGTTACTTGCCATCCATGCCCTGCTGCTTTCAGCTTGCCAGTGACGTGCCGCACGATCGCTCCTTGCCCTTCCTCCCCCCCTTCCTCCTCCTCGTAGACAGGCACGAGGCTGGCGTTCAGCCCCATGCCGACTTGGAGGACCAACGCCTGCGTGGCGTGCGACGCAGGTGAGAGTCGGGTGCTGCTGTTTGGGGTGAAGGTCGAGGAAGAGGAGGAGGAAGGGAAGGAGAAAGAGGACGAGGAGGAGGACTCGAGCACCATCACTTGTTGTGTCCCAATCGCTACTGCTACTTCCACGCTCGCCAACACTACAGGCCAGGAGCTAATCGCGTGACGCGCCGCCTCTCGGAGCTTGCGTTGGACGAACTCGTCGTCCTCGTCCTCCATCCGTCTCTCCTGCAATGTCTCCAACAGTGCAGCCAACGCCAACCCCTCCTGTCTAGGAGGGGTCAGACGCGGCAAACCACTCCCTCCCCCACCACCACCACCCCCCGCACGAGACTGCCGCGGTGGCGCGAGGATGATAGTATGAGGGAGATTCCTCTCCTTCTGCTGCTGCTGCGCCGCCACCAAGGCCAAGGCCCGCTCCATGTTTTGCAACGCAGAATGAATGGCAGCGAGCCCCGGCAAGGTAATCGTCCAATCAGTCGGATACACATACATACCCACCTCAACAGCCACACGCGGACTCCCACCCACACTACCACGCACCCACAAATGAGGCGGTGCTCCCTCCCTCTCCTCACTCCTACTACTCCTACTGCTGCTACTGCTGCTGCCTCTTCGAATAGCCTCCCACACCCCCTGCTCCCCCTCCTCCACCCCTACCACCGTCGGCCCCAACAATTCCACATATCTCTCCCCGCCATGCGAGTCTTGCCCGTGCAAAAACCGGACCCGACCCACCGCTGCTTCCAACGCAACCCCTCCCCCGGTCCTTGCCTTGTCTGCCGACAAACGCCCTTGCGAATTCTCCACTACTAGAAGGAGGAAACTGTCGTTGCTGCTGCTGCTGCTGCTGCTGCTGTAGCCGCTGGCGCCGCGGGTAGGAGTAGAAGCAAAAGTGGGAGGGCTTTTTGGAGGGGTGCTGCTACCGCCATTGTTGTTGCTGCTGCTGCTGCTGCTGCCGACGCCGACAGTAATGTGGAGGCCATCGCTGTGTAGTGTCACGACCAAGTCTTTTTGCATCCCCAAACTAAACTCTGATGCTGGCAAGGGAACGGAAGATGAGGGGGGAGAAACAGGAGACACAGGCGAGATCGGTCGTGGTGGTGGTGGTGGTATGTAGGAGGGTGGTGAAGGGCTCGGAGAACGCGATCGGCTCCTGCTCCTGCTGTCGGGTGACAGGGCCTCGCGCACTCGTCGTCGTTGCTCGACCCGTGGAGAAGAATAAATCACAATACCCATCAATGCTTGTGCGTGGGGGGAAGAGAGCAACGCGGCCAAGTCGTGATCCACCACATTTTGAACGTGCCCTTGGAGGGTGAGAAGGAAGGCGACCGATGCTGCTTCTACCTCTCCCAACAGCTGGGCTAGCTTCAGCTCGACGTGAATCCGATCCTCGTAAAGCCTAATGTTGCCCTCAGCGGCTTCTAAGATTAAGATGGACTGCGTTCCCTCCTCCCCGCTCTGCTCCAGCGCCACACCCTTCACAAGCAGTGAGACAAGGGCTGCCTCTTCTACTACTGCTGATGTTGCTGCTGAGGAGGAGGAGGTGCTCTCGGTCAGGTAAGAGCATTGCAGCTCGTCCACTTTCAGGACTAAAGCATCCTGCCACTCCCCTTGCTGACCCTCCTGCAACGGCACCCACACCGAGCTCTGCGTTATCGACACAATGGCCTTGATCTGCGGCGGCACCACAGCAACAGCAGTAGCAGTAGCAGTAGCAGCAGCAGCAGCAGCAGTAGCTCCATTCACAGTTGACCCTCCCCTTGAAAGGGAAGGGGCCGCGGGTGGTGGAGAGGCAGAGGGGGAGAAAGGACCCCCTCTCTCCTTCACTGGCGTCTTACTACTACTCTCCCCCGCTGCTCCTGCTCCTGTTACTGCTGCTGCGATCAGATAAGAAATCAGCGGGCCCTTCAACATTTGTTGGCCCAACACAATCATTGACCTGGCCGGGAGGAAAGCAGACAACCCCCTTAGCCGCACGTCCACGTCACAGAATTGCTGCTCCTGCTGCTGCTGCTGTTGTTGCATCAAGATCGTGCCAGGCAAGACGGAGGGAAGAGGGGGGAGGACTAGTGAAGTCGACACGGAGGCAGTCAAGGCCAGGATGGGCTCAACAGCATGGGGTGGATGAGAGAGGATACGATGGGGGTAGAGCGTGCCTTCCTCGACAGCTTGCAGCTCCAGATCCATCAAGCGTAAAGAGCAAGCCAAGACAGCTCCTCCTGCTTTAGGTTTTAAATCAAAACTCATTGGACCGATCGCTAAAAGGACGGAGACTTGCGGTCCACGGACCAAGGCTAGACGCGCGCCTTGTGCCTTGAAGGTGAGGTGGATATGGGGGGCTTGCACCCGTCGTTTACTGCTGTTGCTGCTGGTGCTGTTGCCGCTGTTGTTCAGGTAACTCCCTGCTGGCGTGCCACCGGTGCGACGAGGGAGGGCTGGAAGGGGAGGAAGGGCAGCAGCAGCAGCAGCAGCAGCAGCGGCAGCAGCAGCCGAAGGAGTAGACGAAAGAGGCGGCGCAAATCCTGGTCCTGCTTGATTCAAGCCCGAGGCCGATCGTCGCATCCCTCCTCCTCCTCCTCCTCCTCCTCCTCCTCCTCCCCCCTCCGCAGAAGACATAGCCATCAGCTTAGCCAAGGGCGCAAGCACCCTCAACACTTCCGCTACAGTCTCTTGATCCAAATGAGAGGCCAAGGCAGCAATCCGCACACTGCACTGCAAACTTCGAAAGAGACGACCAGTAGCAGCAGGGTCGGGATCACGGACCAGCTGAAAGAGGAGTTGGAATGGTTCGCCTTCTGCGTGGCCGAGCTCGATGACTGCCGGAGGAGAAGGAGGTGGAGGATAGGGGGGAGGGAAGGCGCGGGGGGAAGAGGAGGAGGGGGGGAGGAGGTTTTTGGTGGAGGCAAAGCCAGACGCGGCGGTGGTGTGGTACCGCTGGGATTGCTGCTGCTGCTGCTGCTGCTGCAGGTTACTCACACTCCCATGACTACTACTACTTGCGGCGAGGCCAGGTAAATAGGAGGAGGGCAAAGGCAGAGGAGCACCAAGCCGAAAGAAGGGCATCTCCGGCGGGGCCCACCGACAAGAAATAGTCAAATCCTCCAATCTCACCCGCAAACGATGCAAAAATGACTCCGCCGTATACCTAATCCCAAACCCCACCGCCCACACAGTCATCAACGCCTCAGCAGCCGCCCCTCCCTCCTCCCCCTCCTCGTCCGCCTCCCCATCCAGGGCTTCAAGCGACGTGCCGGTCCCCCATAGACTGACTTGGAGGCGGGGCAACGAAAATTCCACCCGCAGCAAACGCCAGTTCTTGTATGCGTACCCCATCGGCTGCTGCTGCTGCTCCTCTTGCTGTTGCTCGTCGTCTTGCGGCCCTTCCTGTTGCTGCTGCTCCTGCTGCTGCTGCTGCTGCATGACCTCCTCCACTACATTGGCAAAAGCCGCAGCTGCCGGACCAGGCGAGGCCCGACGCGAGGCTCTCCCTTCCCCTCCCTCCCTCCTTCCCTCTTCCTCCCCAT
>Ga0209491_10004531_pt1 | contig 21353 bp, 11 predicted proteins | sample BON02_FD_187213 | JGI IMG/M metagenome (GOLD analysis project Ga0209491, IMG submission 187213) | Freshwater microbial communities from Lake Bonney liftoff mats and glacier meltwater in Antarctica - BON-02 (SPAdes) (version 2) | ecosystem: Environmental > Aquatic > Freshwater > Ice > Glacier... | reverse complement strand
GACAACGGTAGAACAGAATGAATGGCTCAAGATCCAAGGTAGATTTGAGGATATTCCGTTCACAGAGTCGCCTACCCAAATGACTAGATCGATCGGTCAGGCGATCGACCGCACTAATGCCGACCCGATTTCATATCCGATTCACCAACAAGCAGCAGACTGGTTCGATCGACTTCAATCTATTCTGACCGAGAGTGAAGTTTCAACTAATCTGATTGCTGCTGCCTATCCACTTCACCCGCTCACCAGTCTAATTCTACCGTTACTATGCGTTCGCTATGCTCAGAACGATCGTTCCTTATTCACGTTTTTAACTAGCGATGAACCTTACGCTTTCAAGCAGTTTTTAGAATCAGAAACAGTTAATGGAGATCGGGTTCCTACTCTCAAACTCGATCGAGTTTATGATTACTTTGTGGAATCAGTTACGGGACTAACTTCTCGCATCAATCTCCAACGTTGGGTCGAAATTCAAACTCTAATCCAAGATGCCAGCGGCCAAACTCCTGAAGTCCTTCAACTTCTGAAAACGATTGGGGTGATGAATTTAGTCAAGACGACTGGTAACTTACGCGCATCGCCAGAGTTAGTCGCTTTAGCCATGTGTGACAGACCGGATGATGTCGGTGAGTTAGCATTTTGGCAAGAGCAAATCGAGTCACTTAAAACTAGAGGATTAATTACCTACCGAACTCAAGGGAACGAGTTACGGATCTGGGAAGGATCGGATTTTAATGTGGATCTGGCAATGCGCGATGCGATCGAGATCGATCGTTCGACTATCGTAAACTTGTTACAAGAACTCAGACCGCTCAAGCCTGTAGTTGCCCAACGTCATTACACTCAAACAGGATCGCTGCGTTATTTTGAGCGACAGTATGGCGATAGTAACACCCAACTGTCAGCAATTAAATGTTCTAGCGATCCCTATGATGGATTGATGCTCTATTGGTTAGACTCGTCGATTCCCACCATATTTCCGGCTGCGACGGTTGATGGTAAACCACTGATCGTAGTAAAAATTAGTCAATCTTCTAGTCTCCAGAGCCGATGTCAAGAATTCCATGCCTTACACAAAATTCAAACTAGCGCACCGGAATTGGCGACTGATGGAGTAGCCAGGAAGGAGGTCAAACACCGACTAGCAGAAGCAGAAAGACTGCTAGATGAAACAATCGACGAAGCCCTTGATTGGGAGGATGGTCAGAATACCTGTTGGGTTGAGGGTGCGATGGTCGTAATCGATCGACCTAAAGCCTTCCAGTCGATCTTATCGGATATTTGCGATCGGGTATACAGTCGAGGATTGAAGCTAGACAATGAGTTAATCAATCGACGTGAGTTAACCACTCAAGGGGCTAAGGCACGTCGGGAATTGATTGAAGCTAGTATCGAACATAGCGAACTACCACAGCTAGGTCTAGAAGGATATGGCCCAGAGGTGGCTATGTATCATTCTGTCTTCGGTGCGACCGGAATTCATCGAGCAGAAGATGGTGAGTGGGGATTTTATCCCCCCAATGCTACTACTGCGGGACAGGGTATTTTAGATGTTTGGACGCGCGTCGCAAATTTCTGTATTGCCGCCAAGGATCGTCAGCAATCTCTTGATTTACTCTATCGTGCCGCTGAACAACCTCCTTATGGGGTTAAAAAGGCGATAATTCCGTTACTGATTGTAGCCATATTAATCCATCGAATCGACGATCTCAGCTTTTATAAGGATGGAGTATTCATCCCGATTCTGAGTTCGGAGCATTTTGAGTTATTAGTCAAAGATCCCAGTCGTTATAGTGTCAAATATGTTGAGGTGATTGGTTTACGCGCTCAAGTATTTAGGGAGTTGGAGTCGGTATTAAGAACTTCGATCGGCGGTCAGTCCTCCAGTATCAGAAACTCTACACTGTTATCGGTGGTTAAACCGCTGTTTCAGTTTGAAAGCCGATTACCTGCCTACACCAAGAAAACCACATGGATGAGCGAACGGGCGCGGGCTGTGTTGCGCTCTTTTGGGGAAGCCAAGGAACCCGATGTCCTGATCTTTAATGCTTTACCGCTAGCCTGTGGCTTGCCACCAGTCAACGCGGAGAGTGGAGAGATAGAGAGTACGAAAGATCTGCCTAGAGAGTTAAGAACTAGACTAGTCGAAGTTCTCAAAGAAATTCAAAGTGCTTATGAGAAGCTGTTGATTGAATGTCAGTCACTACTACATAATGCCTTTGGCGTACATAGTGCCGAGAGTAAACTGCGAGAAGACTTGCGGGTCAGAGCAACTTATCTCTTAGGCAAATGTGTCGATCCGATCCTGCGGCGGTTCACCATCGCGGCGGTAGAAGAATTAAAGAGCGATCGCGATTGGCTCGAAGCATTAGTTTCGATCGTGGCAGACAAACCGACGACATCATGGACAGACCAAGATGTCGTCTCCTTTGAAGTGAAGCTCGGCGACCTATCCAGACGCTTTCACAATTTAGAGGCACTGCAAAAAGAAGTAGCGACTAGCAACAAGAGCGGGTTTGAAGCATCCCGCATCACGATTACTCAGGCTGATGGTCGAGAGGTAAATCGGATGGTGTGGATCGATCGCGACCAGATCGAAAGAGTCGATCGGCTAGTTGAGGAGCTACTCAAGCAGATCGATACTTATGATGATGTCCAGCTAAAACAAGCTTTAGTTGCTAAGTTGGCCGAAAGAGTACTAAACACTGAAATATCAGGGCATAATACTATTGAGTTATCAGATCGAGCGGGCAGCGAAGACAGTGATAAAAAAGGAAGTCAGACACATTCTCGGTCTCTCCGGTGGGAAGGATAGTTCAGCATTAGCCATACTACTTCACCAGGAAATACCCCAAATGGAGTATTTTTTCTGCGACACCCAAAAGGAGTTACCAGAAACCTATGAGTACCTAGACAAAATTAAAACTAGATTGGGAATTAAAATTCACTATCTAGAATCTGCCAGGGGCTTCGATCATTGGTTGGATGTCTACGGTGGATTTCTCCCATCGCCTAAGAGTCGCTGGTGTACGGTGCAGATGAAGATCAAGCCCCTAGAAGACTTCGTTGGAGATGACGAAGCGATAAGTTATGTCGGTATCAGAGCCGATGAAAACCGTGAGGGTTACACTTCAACTAAGCCCAACATCACACCAGTGTTTCCTTTTCAGGAACGGGGTTTAAAAAAGGCTGACATCATTCACATACTTGAAGATTATGGGATAGGCTTACCGGACTACTACCGCTGGAGGAGTCGGTCTGGCTGCTATTTCTGTTTCTTCCAACGTAAGTATGAATGGGTAATGTTAGCACAGGAACACCCAGATCTATTTGCTAAAGCAGTCGAATACGAACGAAATCATAGCGATGGTAGAACTTATACCTGGACTCAGGATGAGACTTTATCGGAATTACTCGAACGGAAAGACCAAATCATTGCCGACCATGAGAAAGCAATGATAAAGCAAGTAATGGTAAAGCCCAATCAATCTCTCTCCGATGCACTAGCTACAGTCTTAGACAATGAGAATGATACGCTGCCGTGTTTAGCTTGCCATCTCTGAGAAAGTACTGTTAAAAAATCTAATAAGTATAATAAATCGGATGCTTTTGAAGCAGATTGACAATCTATCTGCTTCACGTGAGTTCCCTTCACCGTCTTGGGAATCCTATTAGTAATGAATGTATTATGTATTTTGAACGTTTTCACTTAAACAAGCCTCATGCCCAAATTACAGTTAAGCTTTCATACAACCTTTGCCTTCAAGAGAGAAGATATTCTAAAAATTACTCAGGCTGCGGCTGAAGAAAAAGGGTTAGGTGACACACTAGAAGGCTTGATGGACAGGACAGGTCTGGGTAACAAGAAAGTTATGCCCATGAAAAGTTGGGCAAGCCGTGCAGGACTGATAACGGCTAACGTCCTCAGTCCTGAAGGCAGAATCATTATCGAAAAAGACCCACTATTAGAGTCTTCGCTCACCAACTGGCTGATGCACTTTTACCTTAGCTTTGGTGATAAAGGACTCCAATCTTCGCCTGAAGATCCATCCGAATGGGGCGGATGGACTTACTTTATCTATAAATTTCTACCTCAATACCGTATTTTTAGCGGCAATGATTTAGTCCACACCAGTGCCCTAGTTTTTGAGCAAGAAACCACTAAAAACCTCACCAAAAACTTCAAATTTGTACTGAGGGTATACACCGAAGAGCAAGCACTAGCCAACTGTAAATTTCTCACCCAAGAGAATGACCAGTATATCGCCGCACATCCCTGCCTTCCTAATCCATATCTAGTCGGCTACTTCTTCGCAAAGCTCTGGGAACGCGATTTTCAAGATGCAAAATCAGCTTTAACAGAGTCTATCCTGACGCAACCAATGGGGTTGGCTCCAGTCTTAGGTATTTCGGCAGCCGCTACCCAAGAGCAACTCAACGCCTTAGAAGCACATGGCATTATCGAACAGCGAAGGGCAGTCCCCCCATTCCAGGTCATTCCTCGGTGGGATAATCCTCTCAGTCTGCTGGAGAAAGCTTATGATAGCGATCGCTAATCTCCTACTGCGCGATGTCCGACCCAGCGATCGGGTGCATCTGCTGCTTTGGGACACCTCGAACCAGTTTGAACTCGACCAGATCGCTCGCTACAATAATGCTCAACGCATCAGCTATCGAGAAAACCTGATACAACGGATTAACCCTGACGACAAATTTTTGACTTTACATCACCGTGTAGAAGAAGAACTAACAGAGCTTAAATCTATTTGTGAACAGTCAGCCAAACCTGTAGTGGTGCTCGAAGGCTTAGATTGTCTCATTACTTACCTCAATACTCAACAAGGCGACCATATCACTCTATTTTGGAGCAGTCTAGAAAATACCCGTAAACTGCAATGCCCGCTGTGGATTACCCTTCCTCATAAACTCGTTCCAAAAACTTGGCCGGAAGCTCGACTTATCCGCATTCCCTCTAGTACTCTTTAACCTCACTAGCAATCTAGCAATCGACCTATGCTCCTCAATCAACTTATCAGAATTAATGAAGCTGGCATTGTTGCCGATTCTGTCAACTTTGGTCTGATGGAGCAATTAGAGACGAATCAGAAACTCTGTGAAGGCTTTGTTTTTAACTACGATAAAGAAAAGCCAACAGAATCAACTATTGGTGTATTGGAAGCTCTGCGGAGTAGCTATGATAGTCGTAGTCAGGCGAATGTACATTTACTAGTGCAGCAATATGGCAAAGGAAAATCTCACTTTGCGGTAACAATCGCCAACTACTTCAGCAAAATCGCAAATAGTCCTGAAGTTGAGGGTATTTTGCATCAGGTTGAAAACGCCACTGGTGGTCAAACTAATGCTCTCGCGGAGCGACTGCGGCTCTACAAAAACCAGGGTAGGCATTTAGTACTGTGTCTGAGTGGAGATCGATCTGGCGATATCAAGAAACAGTTTCTACAATCTTTGCTCAGGGTGCTAGAAGCTGAAGGAATTACTGACTCTGTTGCCCAACACATTTGTAGTGAGCCGCTAAACTATCTGCGAGGACTGAGTTCAGATCTGCGAGAACGAGCTGAAACCTACCTGGAAGAGGAGGGTAGTTCGGATGGTGACGTGAACTCTATCACTCAACAATTGCAGAAAAACAATCCAGCGGTCATTCCGACTCTCAACAGACTTGCTAAGTATCTCACAGGGTTCGTTCCCGATTGGAACATTGATGTAGACATTGAGAACGTGCTTGAAGACTTGATTACAAACCACTGTTCAGGAGAAAATTCTCGATTCCAGGGTATTCTAATTCTGTTTGACGAACTCAATTTTTATCTCCAAAATTGGGCAAGAGATCCGATTGGCTCAGGTGGAACTGCGCTACAAAACATTACTAATATTTGCGAAAATCATAAAGGTAAAATTGCTCTACTCAGTTTTACGCAAATCCATCCAGCCCAAGGAGTTGGGATCTCGGCTGGTGCAAGAGATAATCACCAACGCTTGGTTTCCAGACTTGCCCCCAATGGAAGCACTTATCAAAAAGTTGCCTCTAGCCTGGAATTAGTGATAAATAACTTGCTCATTCAGGACAAAGAATCCTCTGAATGGAAGTCGTTTCAGACAACCTGGAACAACACCTTGGCGGCTGAAACTACCAATTCCTACGAAAAACGGATACTTAGCTATAGAAATAAAGGCTGGACTCGCGAAAAATTTCACCGAATTCTTACGATTGGCTGCTTCCCCCTTCACCCTCTGACTGCCTACTTGCTTTGTAACCTGGATTTTACGGTCGATCGAACTGCACTCCAATTCATTAAAAAAGAAGCAAAAGAATTTATCCAAAATCAGCCATTAACAGTAGACAATGCCAATCGAAAACTCAACTTCATCTATCCGATTTCTCTGATTGATACCTTTCTAGCAAACTTTGCTGAAGACTCAAACTATGGCAAATACAGAGAAGCTTATAACGCTGTAGCAGGATCGGATGACCCGAATGAACCGCTTGTCCTCAAAGCACTATTTCTCTACCATGCCAGCAACAGTAGACTCATTAAGGACGATCGCGAACCTCACGAAGAAGTACTGGCAACACTAACAGGTTTATCCGTATTAGAAGTCAACGCTACTCTCAAAAAACTGATAACTCGTGACGTAATTGTCTACAAACCCGAAGTGAAGCTTTACCGCTTCTGGTCGGGGATTGCGCCCGCAGGGATTGAGAAAGAGATTGAAGATCGAATTAAAGAGGGAAAAGAAGATATCTCCGTCGAGCGAGTTGTCTCTTTTTGTCAAAATAACATTGAGCAATTTCTGGGTAGTAAAAAGCTGGTTGCTCAACATTTTGTAGATGCGAATAAGCTCGTTACAGAGGATTGGCAGTTCGAGTATAAAGTTTATACAATCGATAGTTTCACCAGAGCATTATCTAGCGATCAGACTCTCAGAGGTACTGAAGAACGTGGATTTGTGGCATATATTCTGGCAGAAACTCAGGCAGAACTTCAGAATTTTCGGCAACGTGTCAACGACCTCTTAGCTAATGCTCCGATCCGAACTCGCATCGCTGTGGCTGTTCCTTCAGATGAAACAGGTGACTTGGCTACCGTCTTGTTAAAAATTCAAACCTTAAAAAATACGGGAGTGGCTGAACGTCGTAGTTCTAGTCAAGCTTATGATGAACTGTTAAAACGTTGGGAAAGTCAGGTCAGGATTCAAGCTAGAAATCTATTGAAATCTTGTACTTATTACTGTATTGGAATAGAGAGAATTCCTCAAGCCGAACGACAAAATCCACAACGATTCATCAGTCTTCTATTGGATAACTTATATCCATTCGTCCCTCCGGTTGATGGAGTTGACAAGCTAAAATCGACTCATACAACAGGGCGTAAGGTAATCAGTTACGTGTCTCGAAAGCTATTAGAAGAGAACCTCACTGCTCCTTTTCCCGATAACACCTATGGTTTTGTTGACTCCGTATTTGTCAGTCGTTGGGGGATACTCAAGAAAAAATCTCAGCGATATCTAGCCCAAGAGCCTACCCACGAGCGAGTAAAAGCAGGATGGGATCTAATTTCTAAAATGGCCGATCTAGGAGAGCAGTCAGAAAAAATTATCGACCTTCAAAAGGTTTGGAAGGCTCTTTCCGATCCTCCTTACGGTTACAGTGAATATAATTTCACGATGCTGTTGGTAGGATGGCTATCGTATCATCGGAAAGAAGTTGCTCTTAAAGGTAATGCAACAATCCTGTCTGCGGGCAGAAGAAATGCCACATCTACTTCTGTAGAAATTAAGTCCTTGAGAGAATGGGCAGGATCGACGAACATCCTTGAGAAACCCGATGATTTTGTTAAAAAGTGGATTGTTACAGGCAATGCCAAACTGATCCGTCGCAAGAAAGTTGTATCTCCCTCTCTACCTCAATCACCTATTGATTATAGCCAAGCACAACAGTATCTCTCGGAAGTTCAAACGTATTTAGAGACAGGTGAACCAGACCCTTCTGAAAGAGGCATAGCAATCCAAAGTAGAGATCTCGTCCATAAAGGTGTTACTCAAATCAGCGACTGGTTCCAACCCATAGAAGCAACAGAAGCACTAGCTGACAATGCGCCGATTGAATCTTTACTAGCGGTTTACCCCAAATTACTTTTAGATCCGCCTATCCCCATACTCATAGAAGATTTAATCTCTATTCAACCAACTACGCAGCAGCGAGGTCTTAAAGACCAAGCACTACGCTCTGTCAGAGAAAAAATTGAATGCCTCGTGGATGCTCACTGTAAAAAATCGGAAACCTTACCAACCGAAGAAGCTTGTGGTGTCCACAAAAGCGAAATTCAAAGGCTGATCGCTCAAATCAGCCAAGTGGCAAGCTTGCCACCTCATTTGAATGATACTTTGCAGTATTCTCTGCAAGCTGCCGAGCGTCGGCTAATAGAACTCAAAGAAGCGGCAAAAGTGCGCGATTGTCTTTTCCAGATTCAGAATCGCTACAGATCTTTGGGCGAATATCCTACGCAGCAGGATTATATTGTTACTCGTGAGACGATCGAGACGTTAGCTCAGACGGCTCTAGCAGTGAAGCAAGAAGAAGAATACGAACAAATCTTCCAAGAGCTAGATCGACATTTAAACGATTTGACCCAAAAATTGGAAATCTGGGAAGGACAAGCTTTAGGATTAGACTCTCTAGATCGAGTTCAAGAGCTAATGGGGGAAGTCAGAGAATGGCGTAACCGTTTTACAGAGGACGAGAGCGTTCGGAAAATTACCAAGCTATTAGAATACCTTGAGCGAGAGCAGAGTAAAGGGCAGAGTAACGATGATGCAGTCAAAACTATTAAAGCAACGCTATCTCATGCCAATCGTAAATTGGAACGCATCCGTGATGTGGCAGCGAGCAGGGTTCATGATGCCTTTCAGAGCTATCAAGAATTGATGCAAATCACTCTTCCCATCGACTCATCAGTTGCTTTAGAACAGTATCAACAAGAACTGGAAGGATTTAAAGTAAAAGGGCGAAGTGTGCTGATCTCAGAAGGCTTTGCCAAGTTTTGCAACCTTGAATTGAAGCGGCTCGAAGACTACGTGCGAATAAAAAATAAGCTTCAAGAACTTCTAAACTCGATCGTTACTCGCGAAAATTTTGCCGATGTCAAAGTCAGTCTTGAGCAAGCCATCCAAAATTTAGAGATTCGCCATGTAGAACTACAAGAACAACAACAAGAGCAAGAGAGAAAATCTAAAGACGAGCAGATTATCCAATCCATCCGTAATAAATACAAACTACCTAAACTAAATACCGTTCAGTTCCTAGAAGACGGAATTAAGGAGATCCAAAACTTTCAATCTGGATTCCATACGGTAGAACCATTTAGCGTAGAAATCGCTCAGATTATCCACACGCTTCAAGACAAGATTGCTGACCATAGCAAGAACTTAGAAGGGTTACGAGATCGCCTGACTCACATAGGCAACATTAAAGACCTAGATCTAGTTCAAACAGAACTTACCCGACTAGAGTTGATCTTTAAGGATTCCTCAGAATATTCTACCTATCAGTTGCTCCAAGAGCAGATGCAGCAGTTTAGAGATGATTTGGAAAAGCTGCAAGCTTTAGAAGTTCGTAGCCAACAGAGCTATTCGATCGCACGTTGCCATGAGATGTTATCGGCAATTGACAGCGAACAAAGTACTCTGTACAGTCCAAATCGGTTTCAGCAAAAGCTCGATGAACTGAGGAATAGCATTCAGTACAAGATCCAAACTTATACTCAGGAGCTGGATGATTTTGAACATCGATTACAACACCTAACGACATCAAAAGAAGCACAGAAACTTTATGAAGAGTTACTAAAGAAATCAGCCTGCTACGATCGGTCTGATTCGAGCGATAGCTATGAAACTATTATTACTAATATTCGACGATTGCTTGAACTACTACAGATATCTGAAACAGAGAATATTAAAACCCTTGAAGCTTGTCAATCTCAGTTGGAAAAACTGACTCAGTGGCAAGAAAATATCGACGTTTTACCTCCCTTGCTTCAAGAGCGTTTTAATGTAGTTTATGAGGCTACAGAGCAAACTGAGTTACGTCTCTTACAACGACAGCAAGGCGATGCAGAGAAATGGCTGAAGACTCTAGAAAACCAGGTGGCAGAGATGCAAAATCTGGCAACTGAAGAAGAGAAAAGCCACTTTGCAAACAAACTGTTGAATAAACTCCAACAGGGAGATCGATACATTGAGAAGTTGAGTGATGAACATCAAAACTCTTTGAATACTATTCAAAATCAATGTGACGCAGAAATTCACAAAAATCGAGAACATCAAATCAAGATTCTCTTTCAACAACTTCCTCGTTCTCAAAGAGTTAATGTGTATCATCAGCTAGGAGAATATCTATTAGACACAACGGAGGAATTTGATGGCTAAAATTATTTCTTTCAGCCAACCTGCTAATGAGGGGGAACGTAATGCTGTTTGACGGACTTTCCCCAGCACCTTCTCCACAATCCTTGTCTGACCGAGACAGATTGCCCAGCAAATCAGTTATTCTCGATCCGACTGGATTGTATTTACCTGCTTCTGGATGTATTGAAATTAGAACAGAAGCGGAATGGATGCGATCCTTTTTTCAAACAGATGCTATTTACTGGGTCACTGGTAGGGGCTTACAGGCTAAACGCCTCTGTGATTGGACTCGCGAATGGCTGAGAGTTTGGAACAAGTCAGATGCCATCTTAGAAGAGATGCAAGATCCTCGCATCCAACTTCAATCTCTGTTCGACTCTGTTCCGATTCCAGCCGCATGGACCGATCGAGAAATTCTTCAACTTGCTACAGCCATTAGTGCCTATCCTCCAGAAAATCCTATTGCCCATTTATTAGCAGATTTAATTGAAGGCGATCGAGAAATATGGTTTAAATCGCCTTCTGTTAATCACTTAGCTCAATGGCTCTCTGTTCGAGTCCCAGATGACTACAAACCCCTAGAACACATCTGGCAAAATCACACTGTAAAAGATGCTTCAGAACTAGCCGATTACTATCAAACAGAAGACAAGCTGCAACTTCTCAGACAATGGACAGGGATAGTTCAACCCTCAGCTAAGATTAAAAAAATTCTAGGTCGCTATCCGTTACCTGTGCCCCATTTCCTCATCAGTGAATTCCGATCTTTTTGGGAAAGCCAGTTTGTGCGAGACGAAGGCAATGCGATCGATGCACTGATCCCCAACCAGCAATCTGGAATGGAACAAATTGCCTCTATTGCTTATACAATTTTGAAGACTCGCCCTAGTTGGATTACTAGAGAGAGAAAACGAAAACTCTCTTCCTATTTGAACTATGAAGAACTTAGCAATCTAGATAACCTGCAACCACCACTAATGCCTGATTGTCTCGATCTAGAGGCAAGTTCTAAAGATACAATGAAATGGGTTACAGATCGATACCTACCCTTTCGTCGTTGGGATGCTGCCATCAATTCCTCTTCAGACCGACCCAGGCAGAGCGATCTCTTGGCTGATTCCTTTGTGGATTGGATACTCAAGCATTATCCAGAACTTAGATTTACTAGTTCTGTTTTGAACCACAGCGTGGCATCCCTCGTTCAGGATCTCTGCCAAAAAAGTCCCGTTCTCTGGGTCGTCGTCGATGGATTAGGATGGCTCGACCATCAAGAACTTTTAGCATATTTAACCCGCAATAGTAGTTTTTCTGTTGAAACCCCTCTTCAACCTCGGATCGGCATTTTGCCCACAAAAACTGAGTATGCAAAGTGGAGCCTTTATACCCAACTTCCTCCTAGCCACTCTACCTGGATACCTGATGCAGGTAAAGGCTTTCCGATGATGGAAACTGGAGAACGGTATACCGACAGCCATTATAAACGGGGCACCCTTCATCAAGATTTGCGGAATAACGCGCACCAGCTTTACTGTTGGGATACTGATAAGTTTGACCATCTTTATCATACTGAGCGAGACTGGCAAAATCTCTATCAAGTTCAACGTCCTCACATTTTGGAAGGAATCGCTAGAGATATTGAATATTCTGTCAGACAGCACCCTCACCCTGAACAGGTGAGGATTGTGATTGCTAGCGATCATGGTCAGATGATTGGAGAAGTAGAACATTTAACTGATTGCCCTGAAGGATTAGATTTAAAGGGGCGGATGGCGATCGGTAAAACGGACGATCCTCGTTTTGTCGTCTTGGAGGCAGAGCGATATGGATTACCGCATGACATCAGCATTGTGCGTAGTGCCGCCTGCCTAAACGCATTCAGCTACACTGAGAAGAAAGAAATCATTGGCTCTCATGGCGGACTCTTTCCCGAAGAAGTTATTGTGGGAGTGTCTGTGCTACGTCAATTTACACCCCGCCTACCTGTTCGAGTCTTTTGCCAGGGTGAAGGCGAAGCCAGACAAAGCGGATCGCTAACTTTGGAGATAAATAACTTAAACACAGTGCCGCTGACACAGCTTTGCTTCTATGTAAATGAACTGACCGAATTGAAGACTGGGTACCCTCTAAATATCGAAATCCCAGCAGGTCAGAAAGTAATAACACAGGTTTCTATTGCTAGTTACCCAGAGCTTCAGCCTAACCATGACGGAAACCAACTATTCTTGACCGGAGAACTTACATTTCAGTTTGCTGGGGTTGAAGTGGGTACTGCTAGCTTGAATTCTGAATCCTTATTAACCGTCAAGCAATTGTTTAACAGCGGACTAGATATTGATGACTTCCTATAACGATGTTTTAATTAAAGAAGTTTTTGGCAATTTGAGTATTGACAAAACCCGATTACCTTCAAGTGGCTTGACAGCTATTGGAGTTCCAAGCTTTGTGGCTGAATGGCTACTAGATAAACTTGTACCTGGATCGGGGAATCTAACTCCTACCGAGCTGGAGAAAGTTAGTAGTTTTGTTAAAAAAGCTTTTCCCCGAAAAGATGATTGTAATGAAATAATTTTTGATTTAACTCAGGGTGAAGTTCGTAAATTGATTGCACTAATGCAGGTGCGGGTCAAGCTAGAACAAGGATTGGGTGAAATTCCCGATCCTTTTGCTCGGATTCCAGTTCTCAATTTATCAGATTGTGCGATTCCACTACCCTTGATCGAACAGAATAAGATGCTTCTGCGCCAAGGAGTGTGGGGAAAGATTAGCCTTGCAATGAAGCCTGATGGCAAGATTGAGGTTATGGATTTTGATCCGTTTCAATGCTCAAAAGTCGATCTTAATACTTATGCAGAATGTCGGGCGAAGTTTACCACTGAACAATGGCGTGATTTACTTTTTTGCTCGATTGGGTGTAATCCCAATCATCCAAAATATACTGATGAAGCAAAAACATGGGTACTTGCACGATTACTCCCTCTAGTAGAAGCTAATTTTCACATTATGGAGCTAGCTCCTAAAGGAACTGGTAAGAGTTTCGTATATGAGAATATTAGTAGCAAAGTTGCACTGATTAGCGGTGGAAAAATTACTCCTGCACAGCTATTTATTAATGGTAGGACTAAGGAAGTTGGCTTACTTGGTCGGCATGATGTTGTTGTTTTGGATGAAGTGCAAAGCTTGACCTTCGATAGTCCTGAAGAGGTAATTGGCCCACTCAAAAATTATCTAGCTAGTGGTCGGTACAATAGATCGGGATTTCAGGATATTGCAAGTGATTGTTCGCTGGTGATGCTCGCAAATATCGAACTAGATGAGTATTTATGTCCTCGCAATGAGGAATGCTTGGTTTCTGATTTGCCAAAGTTTTTTACTGAAACTGCTTTTCTCGATCGCTTTGCCGGAATTATTCCAGGATGGAAAATCCCTAAATTCCAACGGGATATGGCGGCTTCTCAAGTTGGATTGAAGATGGATTTCTTTGGTGAAGCTCTACTTTCATTGCGCCAAGACAATCGATTTTACTCCTATGTACAGCAACACATAAAATTTGATAAAAGTTCAACAGTTCGAGACCAAAATGCTATTCTCAAATCAGCATCAGGATTTCTGAAGATTCTCTACCCACATTTAGAGCTTACCTTAATGGACTTTGAGCGAGATTGTCTAGATCCAGCCGTTAATCTACGACAGTCAATTCGAGCCTCGCTATACCATCTAGATGATGAGTTCAATCAGTGTGGTAGAGAAATTTATGCAGCAGTACAGTGATCCATCAAGCCACCCCATTTACCTGGACTATCATGCGACTACTCCAGTCGATTTCCGAGTAGCCGATCGTATTTACCAAGCTATGACCTCAGAATTTGGTAATGCTAGTAGTATCGACCATGAATTTGGCGATCGCGCTGAAGCAGCGGTCAAACAAGCAGCTAAACATCTAGCAAACCTAGTTGGAGCCTCACCACGCGAAATTATCTGGACATCAGGGGCAACCGAAAGTATCAACCTAGCAATTCAGGGTAGCCTGCCTTCCCATCCCAAAAAACCTTACCGGATTGCCATACTGCCACTAGAGCATAAAGCCGTCCTAGACACCTGCCAAGCCCTTGAGCAGCGAGGCTGGGCAGAATTAATCTATCTGAAGGTGGATGCTAATGGTCGGATCGATCTTGATTTCCTCGAACAAGTTTGCGATCGAGGGCTGTCTCTGCTTTGCATCATGGCAGCGAACAATGAGATTGGTAATATTTACCCCATCCAGGCGATCGGGCAAATTGCTCGACGTTATCACATTCCTTTCCTCTGCGATGGTTCTCAATCCGTTGGCAAAATCCCCCTCAACTTTGAAGAGTGGGGAATTACCTATCTAGCGATTTCTGCCCATAAGTTTTATGCCCCCAAGGGCGTTGGTGCATTAGTAGTTCGCAAAGGCTACCATTTAGAACCGCTGATCTTTGGTGGTGGGCATCAGCGGGGAATGCGATCGGGTACCCTCAACGTCCCTGGTATCGTCGGACTCGGCGAAGCCTGTAGATTGAGACAAACTGAAATGGTAGTAGATGAACGAGCCATTGCCGCTAAACGCGATCGATTACAGTCTCTTTTGAGTCATGCAATCCCGAGCCTAGTCATCAACGGGGATTTAGAACATCGACTAGCCGGAAACCTCCATATTTCGGTTCCAGGGGTGCCGAATAGTGCTGTAATTGCCAGAATTCGCCACCAACTAGCAATTTCCACAGGCTCGGCTTGTTCGTCAGGAGTAGAAGCACCTTCCCATGTCCTTCGCGCTCTGCAACTGCCTGAAGATCTAATCACTGGAGCATTAAGGATTGGCATTGGCAAATTCACCACCGATGACGAGATCGATCGATCGGCAGAGATCTTAATTACGAATATTAAGGCTATTCAATTATTAATGAGTTGAGTGTGTCTTTGCAAATGCGATCGTTATTCAACCTACTCAAGGCAGATATTTTCGATCTAGCAGCCAGATATTGGAATAGGACTCAGATTTATCCTCTTTATGCTCGAAGCTTGCGCGTCGTCTAACGACGATCGGCTAGAATATCGTGAGAGCTATAGCCGAGGCAAATAAAACAGTTAACGGTCTAACTAGAATCCTTGTACAGAGAACATTTGCAGCAATTGTATAACTTTTTTATTTGTCAAATCAAGAAATTGTGGCTAAATTGTACAACTTTATTTTTTTGCAATATAAAATGTCCACGAAAGAATAAGGTTTATATCATTAGTAATTGTACAACTTTATTTTATTTTTACAATAACAGGGAGCAATGGAAGAATGACCATTACTTTTAATCGTGATAAATATACAGAACTTTTGTCTGAATACTAGCCAAAGATGATTAAGACAGAAATTGAGAATGAACAGGCTCTAATAATAGTAGAGCAATTCATGTATCTGCATAGTCGAACTCCAGAGCAGGAGGCAACCTATGAATTATTAGCTATTTTAGTTGAAAGATTTGAAAGGGAATTTTATAGACCCGATTTAGAAAGTAATACTAGACCGACGCTTGCTTTTTTAATGGATCAGCGAGATCTACGACCGATCGATCTCTTAACTGTATTTGGTTCCGAAGTAGCTGTCAATGATGTTATTAGTGGCAAAAAGAGTACAGATCGATCGACTACCGATCGAAAAAGATTAACTATTATTGAGTTAAAGAATGTAGAAGATAGATATATCGTTCAATAACTCACGAGATACTATCATGGGCTGATTCAAAGGAAGCCCAGATTAGATGGAATAGATGATCGAAAGCCAGTTAAACTAATTATGAGAGACTCCTGTAATTGGCATAATGGATCCAAGGGAATATTTCCATCGGAATCTCCTCCTAAGATTTTAGCGAGAAGTTTATCTCTTTGGCTCATAGTATTGGTGAATATTAAAAACCCCTGTAGGGGTTAGCTACAGGGGTTAAGTTTTAGGATAGGGCTATTTTCTAGTCAACGCCCTCAATCCGGTCTTCAACCTCTTGATAGAGGTCGCGGAGTTTATCGAGATTCTCCTCACTAGTCTCCCAATAACCGCGCCCATTTACCTCCAGTAGTGTCGAAACGATCTTACGGAACGAGTTAGGGTTGAGATCCATCAACCGTTTACACATGTCAGCATCCTTGATAAATGTGTCATTGGTTTCCTCATAAATCCAGTTATCTACCGCACCTGCTGTCGCACTCCAACCGCTGGTATTTACCAACCGTTTGGATAGTTCCCGTACGCCTTCATAGCCGTGAGAGAGCATTCCCTCATACCATTTTGGATTGAGTAACTTTGTCCGTGCATCTAAGCGGACAGTCTCGGAGAGGGTACGAACTTGAGCATTAGCAGTAGTTGTATCGGCGATGAAGGATGTGGGTTTTTTGCCGTCTGTTCGCAGGTTAGCAACGATTTTGGTGGGGTCTGAGTCGTAGTAGTGGGATACGTCGGTCAGACTGATTTCCGAGGAATCGAGGTTCTGGAAGGTGACATCTGCTGTCTTGAGGGCGGTTTCAAAGATTTGACGGTTTTGGGACATTGTGCCAGGATTGTCAGCACTGAAGGCAAAGGATTTGCGTCCGAGGTACATTTCCTGAAGTTCGGCTTCATTGTCCCAAGTGCCATTTTCGATCGCGAGGTTGACGTTCGAGGAGTAGGAACCGGAGGCGTTGGAGAAGACGCGGGTGGCGGCTTGACGCAGGTTAATCCCCATTTCTTCAGCTTGGGCGAGGGCATGTTTGCGGATGAAGTTCATTTCGAGGGGTTCATCGGCTTCAGCTGCCATTTTCACGGCTTGGTCGAGCAGGTTCATCTGGTTGATGAACAGGTCGCGGAACACGCCGGAACAGTTGATCACCACATCGATGCGTGGGCGACCGAGTTCTTCGAGGGAGAGCATTTGGAGTTTGTTGATCCGTCCTAAGGCATCAGGAACGGGTTTGACACCGACCATCCACATGATTTGGGCGAGGGATTCGCCGTAGGTTTTGATATTATCTGTACCCCAGAGGACACACGCGATCGTTTCGGGATATTGACCGTTATTATCGCGCATCTGCCGATCGAGCAACCGATCCACCACTACCTTCGCTGACTTAACTGCGGCTTCGGTGGGAATTGATTGAGGGTCGAGGGCGTGCATGTTCTTACCTGTGGGTAAGACATCGGGGTTACGGATGGGGTCGCCACCTGGCCCTGGAAGGACATATTCACCGCCCAATCCTTGGAGCAGTGCCGCGAGTTCATTGTCTGCACAGACTTGTTTGAGGCAGAATTCGAGATAGGCGAATAGGGGTTTGATCTCGTCGAGATTGACTTGTTTGTAGCCAGATGCGTAGAGAGATTCGACCCAAGCTTCTTTTGGCCCCATATTGAATAAGTTCAACCGAGCAACGATGGAAATCCGTCCTTCATCGTTAATTTGGGGGGTAACGATCGAAGTAACAGCTTCGCGGATGGCGAGAGTGATATCTTGCAACAGTTGGACATCTGCGAGGATACCGCGATCGTTATTTTGATAGACCTCTTCTAGATTTCGTCCCAGACTATCGGTGATAATCCGAGGTAAACCTTTGAGTCCTTCTTCTTCCCGATCGAGTGACGCTATATTTACTAATGTAGCGACTGCTTCTTCGGCTGTAGGTGGTTTACCAATGACGTGCAATCCGCAGGGAAGTAAGCGGGATTCGATTTCCATCAGGCGGCTGTAGACTGAGCCGACGATATTATCTCGGGTTTCGATTTCCATCGTCCCTGCATCAATGTCGGGCAGAACGATATCTTTGTCGAGGTTACAAATCCGCGCTTTATCCATAATTGTGTTGACAATTTGGATACCACGACCGCCATCTCGTAAGGACTGGTAGGAGCCGACGAGCTCGCCGAGTTCCTGCAAGCCTCGGTAGAGTCCAGCATTTTCAGCCGGAGGAGTCAGGTAAGAAATAGTTTCCGCATAGGAACGACGTTTGGCAATTGTCGCCTCACTGGGATTATTCGCAGCGTAGTAATAGAGGTTGGGAATATTTCCGATTAAACTATCGGGGAAGCATTCATTTGACATTCCCATCTGCTTACCAGGCATAAATTCGAGCGAACCGTGGGTACCGAAGTGCAGGACTGCATCTGCTTCCCAAACTTTTTCGAGGTAAGTATAGTAAGCGGCGAAGCCGTGGTGAGGACTAGCGGAACGGGAGAATAATAACCGCATCGGGTCGCCTTCATAACCAAAGGTAGGCTGAACGCCGATGAAGATATTCCCGAAGTGCTTGCCGTAAATGACTAGATTTTGACCGTCACTATTGAGGTTTCCTGGTGGTGGTCCCCAGCTTTCGTGAAGTTTCTCAGAATAGGGTGTGAGTGCTTCATATTCAGGCACTGACATCCGATAAGCAACGTTCAGTTCGGGACTATTATATTGAGCTTGAGCATCGTTGATGACGGCTTCGAGCAACTCTTTCGCCGATGCGGGGATATCCTGGACATCATAGCCATCTCTTTTCATGCCCTGCATGACTTCAAAGATCGAACCAAATACATCGAGATAAGCGGCTGTACCAACGTTTCCTTTATCAGGGGGGAAACTAAAGACCGTAATCGCCACTTTCTTGTCTACTTTTGGCTTGCGGCGGAGGTTTGCCCATTTCATGGCGCGTCCGGCGATCGCTTCGATCCGATCCTGGAGCGCAATTGCCCGCCCAGTCATGCCGTCACGACCGGAAAGGATGATTGGCTCGATCGCACCGTCTAACTCAGGAATAGCCACCTGTAAGGCAACCTGAATCGGGTGCAACCCTAGATCGCTTTCTTCCCACTCTTCAGTAGTTTGGAAGACGAGCGGTAGTGCCACCATGTAGGGACGATTCAACCGTTTGAGTAGATCGATTGCCTTGGGGTGATCCTGACGAGCTGGGCCGCCAACGAGGGCAAATCCAGTCAGGGAGACTACTGCATCGACGATCGCATTATCTCGATCGAGCGGATCGAAAAAGAAGGCTTCCAAAGGCTTGGAGAAATCCAGTCCACCAGAAAAGACGGGAACGACTTTCGCGCCCATTGCTTCTAGTTCCTGGATGACTGCGACGTAGTGCGCTGCATCGCCTGTGATGATGTGGGTGCGTTGTAAAACTAGACCGATACAGGGTGCGTTAGGATCTTTAAGCGAGATATCCCGACGACTACTTTGCCAATTTAGATATTCCTTAACATCCTCGAACATTTGCGGAGCGAGGGGATGCCAGATCCCAATGTCAGGGAAAGTAACGGGATCTTGATATTTAATCTCTCCGGCTGAAGCAGTGGAATTAAGGGTATCGTCTTCTTTGAGGACATACCGATCCGCCAACATTAACAAAAAGTTTTCTAAGTTCTCAGGCGTACCACCGAGCCAATACTGGAAACTTAACATAAAGTTTCGTGCATCTTGGGCTTTTTCGATCGGCAGATACTTGAGAATGTTTGGGAGGGTATTTAATAACTTGAGCATTCCATCTTGGAAGCTACCTGCGCCAGCTTTAGCTTTGCGCTTCTTCATGAACTCACCGATCGCACTCTTGGATTGACCCAAAGTAGCGAGGGAGAAACTCCCCATCTTATTCAGACGCATCACTGCGGGCATCGAAGGGAATACCACTGCTACATCTAGACTATCCCGATAGGGTTCGACCGCCGCAACTAGTTTCTCAGCCAAATCTTCAATAAAAATCAGTGAAGCGATGAAGATATTGGCACGAGAAACATCCTCTTGCAGGGCTGCATAGTTATCAGGATCTCGGAGTTCTTCTAAGAGATAGCCACTAATTTCGATTGCGACTTTTGGGTTGTGGTCGTTAATGGCATTCACAGCAGCAGAGATGGCACTCTGATACTGTGGCTCTAAGACGACATAGACCACCTTTAATAACTGTCTGCCCTTAATATTGTCGGGGGCGATATGTCTAATGGTGGACTTGACGTTAGTGAACATGCGGTAAGGCTCCTACGGGATAAAATCTAGTGGTTGGACTCGGAAAAAAGAACTTTTGGGTGCGATCCCGTAACTTCAGGAGGTAATTGAAAGTAATTTCTTACCTGTTGTAGCGTCTACTTTTGTATCGCTTGTTTGCATGTCGCTCTCTATTGGTTCTAGCAAAAAATTCCACAGGGGTGAGACTTCCCAGCGTTATCCGTAATAATTTGCAATGAAAAAGTTAACATTTGTTTTTATTCAGATACAAATATTAAATCTTTCTAAACTTATCTATATAAATCTTGATGATAGGTCATTAATTCGGAGCGATCTTCTTCCCAGGTGATGGAGACTACTTCCTTTTATGAGTCTTTCGATCGCACTGGATCGATCTTACGATGCTGTGAAGCACACGATCGATCGGGTAATACAGAGTTATCGATCGAGCCGATGTATCAAAGTTGAATGTCTTTGTCGAGTGCAACACAGCGACCGTTCCCGCTTTGCCCTCTGTCGGTCAAAGGGCATTTATACTAAACGTAAACTCACTTGAAATCGAGGAAAAGTCATGGCAACTGAATTTAAGCACATTATGTTAATGGTTAAAAATATCCCGACATCACTGAAGTTCTACAGTGAAGGCTTGGGACTGCCGGTAAAAATGTCTAGCCCTGGATGGGCTGAGTTAGATGCAAATGGCACGACGATCGCCCTACATGCAGCCGAATCAAATGCTGAAACTGGTTCCTCTCCGATTTTGAGCTTCCACGTTGATGATATTCAAAGTGCGATCGCCACCCTAGAACAACTGGGTGCAAGTCTCGAAGGTCGTGTTCGCGAACCTTCATTTGGTAAAGTTGCCGCTATCCGTACACCTGACGGTCATTTGGTCAGTTTGCTACAACCAACGGCAAAAAGTGCTGTCTAACTTTATTAGTCATGGTGCGATCGTTACTCGATCTGTAACTATTGTGG
>Ga0209491_10004523_pt1 | contig 21379 bp, 25 predicted proteins | sample BON02_FD_187213 | JGI IMG/M metagenome (GOLD analysis project Ga0209491, IMG submission 187213) | Freshwater microbial communities from Lake Bonney liftoff mats and glacier meltwater in Antarctica - BON-02 (SPAdes) (version 2) | ecosystem: Environmental > Aquatic > Freshwater > Ice > Glacier... | reverse complement strand
TTCGGTAAACTTAAAGACTGGAGACGTATCCACACACGCTATGATAGGTGCGCCCACACTTTCTTGTCCGCCGTAGCAATCGCGGCTACCGTCATCTTCTGGCTCAATTAATGAGTCCTGACCCTAGCATTACAGTTGCACTCTAGATTTGAGATGAGCTTTTCGAGCGGCTGCTTGATGGGCGCGTCGCCAACATGACCATGCGATGATGTAGTCGGGTTGAATATGGCACTGTGCAAGCCTGTTTGCGATGCGTCGGATTTCCTGGATGGACCAGCGTATCAGATAGGGATGGCCCTCATCTTTGGTCTTTTTGGGGGCGTCATATCATTGGCGCGGTACCGGATCGCTGCCATCATGGCAAAAGCAAGCATCACGAGGGACATATGGCGGTGCCAGCCATGCCAGGATCGGGTTTCGTTGTGATCAAGGCCAAGCTCGTTCTTGGCGGTTTCAAAGCTATCTTCGATCGCCCAGCGATGTCCTTCAACACAGACGAGCGTCTGGATGTCCGTGCCTGCTGGGCACCAGGTTGTAAAGAAGGCAAGATCATCATCGCTGATATTGCGGCGGATCAGCAGGCCGCGGGTCCACAGCCCTGATTTCGTCTCGTCATATTCGTCCGCGTTGAGATCGGCGAGTTCGAGATATGCCCAGTCATGAAGCCGCGGGCCCTTGGTACCCTCGCCAGCCGATAGGCGATGCCACGCACCGGGTTCGAGTTCCTGTGCGATATCCCGGGCCATTCCACCGATCGGGGGCACGCGCGACCACGAGCCAAAATGATGGTTGGATTTCACCCCAAGAACATAGCCTTTGCAAGCCGTCTCAAGGCTTGTTCGACATCGCCAACACCGTATACCGCATCCGCCGCAACCCACGAAAATGGAACACCTGATGCCATCGCACGGTCGATCATCTGCACAGCAAGCGCGGGTTTGGTAGCGAAAACTATAGCTTCAGGAATATGGGTTGCTGAAAGCCGCGCAGAGTTACCGGTCCAGGTCTTGGGCAAGTACAAAGCGCGATCAATAAAGGCGTGGCCGCGAGCAGACACATAGGCTGCAAACACACCAATCTGACAGTTCGTTATCTTGCCAGCTGACCCTGTGTATTGGCGCGCTACGCCGCACGATGACTTGCCCTGCTTGAGGAACCCGGTCTCATCAATAACCAGAACCCCATCGTCAGTGCCCAGATGCTCGACGACATATTCGCGCACGATGTCCCGCAGCCCGTCCGCATCCCAGCGCCCACGACCCAGGATAGCCTGCTGCCGCCAAGGTCCCGGATCGCCAGCAGCCTCGGCCCGCATCCAGCCCGTCTTGCGCCGCTCGTCGGACAACAACCCATCCAGAAATAGACCCGCCGATGCCGCGACGCGGTCCTGCGTGAATAATTCCCGCATCCGTCCCTTCACATCCCGTAGCGAAGATGCCCAAAGTTCTAACGTTGTCTCGATAGATGCACTCATTATACATGACCTCCATATCATGGAGACCTATTGATTCAGAGTTTGATCAAAAATGCAACTGTAAAGCTAGATCTGCTCTGTGATGAAAATCCAAGAGATACTTGAAATTATAACGCGTGTAGCCGTTTAGTAGAAGTAACCCAGAGGCCCAAAAATCAAAACTGAAATACCCCCGCCCTTAACGGATTTTTTCACTCTAACTGGGAAGCTGCTCCCCCAAAAAAGTTGGGCATTTATCAAACCCGAGTTGAATAAGTTTAGACAAAACCCTCATTGATGAGTTCAACTGACCAATACCGCGTTATGCCGCCAGCAGTGGCGCTGACATTCCAATTCGTTTGTCTGATTGTGTAACCGTTGTTGGGAAGCGAAAACATGATCGAGAGAGCAGCGCCGCCGTTGACAACACTTGCGGTGCCAGCAACCGACCCACTTCTCGTCCATGACCAGACTGCAGACGGCGAACTTTGTATTGTAACAGATGCGCTAGATCCACCGGCAGTCCAATCGGAAAGCATAATAGGCGAGGCACTGGAAAGGCCGCCTGCAGGCGTAAATGTAACTGCAGACTTGCCATACAAGTTCGACAGCTTGATCGATCCTGACACAACAGCGGCTAGATTTCTGACAGCGGTCTCGCCAAGGGATGTGGCCGTGCCCACATTGCGACCAAGTTCGGTACCAACACTGCCAAGCGAGATGGGACCAGATGATTGCAGGGTCATAGCTTGGCCTTTAGATTAGCAATTTCGCGGGCTTGGTCATTGAACCTTGCGCTAAGTTCTTTTAAAGCTTCCACCAGCACACCCACCAAATTCCCATAGGCTACAGACAACATCCCATCGGGATTCTCCGCAACAACTGCAGGCAACACGTTTTTTAACTCTTGGGCGATTACGCCAATTCCGCGAATCCCTGTATCGATGCGCGCGTAAGTAACCCCTCGCATTCGCTCTACAAGCGCAAGCGCACCTGTAATTGTAGCAACGTCAGTTTTGAGCGATGCGTCAGAATAAGCCGTTATATCGCCGGTCGCTGTAATCGTTCCAGACACCGAGATACTCCCTGTCAAAGTATCCCCTGCCCTATTTGCCGGCGTGTAGCCGAGCGCCCCGGTCACATCTCCGGTCGTCATTGCAGACCCCGCTGTTACGCGGCCCTTAGCATCAACCGCTACCTTGAGATAAGTTCCGACAGCAACGCCTGAGTTCGCGAGCGTTGTCGCAAATGAAAGCGCAGCAGTGCCGTCAAAGGCAGAGCTTGTTCCAGTAATATCGCCGGTGAGCGCGATGGTTCGTCCCGTGGCCCATCTGGTCGAAGTTGCAGCATTGCCTGAGCACGATCCAGACGCTCCAGTTATCGAAGCGCTGGCCGTTATATAGCCGTTTGGATTAGAAGCACTGTAGGGCGTAAAGCCAAGCGCTGCTGTGACCAGTGACGAAGTCATATTGCCAAAACCCACCTGCACCACAGTTCCGCCTGCGGTCTTGGAGTAAAGCTTTTGATCGGCAAGATTAACCGCAAGCTCGCCTGCCTGAAGCACAGCGGCAGTAGGAACGCTCGATGCTGTCGAGGAACGTTTGAGTAATATGGTGCTCGCCATTAGAACGTACCCCCATCAATCGTTATGCCATCAATCAGGCCGCCGGTGATGGAAACGTTGCCAGAAGCCTGCGCCGACATACTGCCAAGCCCAGAAACGTCAGTGCTCGGGATAGTTGCAGAGGCTGTGAACGCTGAGCCTCCATTGCCCTTAAGGTAGCCCGTTAAAGTCGTCGTCCCAGAGCCACCTTTGGTTACAGCCAGCGTACCTGCAAGATTGCTAAGCGTAAGGTTGGCTTCGTTGATGTCGACCGTCGGATTTCCAGCAACGCCGTCGCCATTTGTAATGCTAACCTTAGCTGAACCGGCTGTTAGTGTGCGCGCAGCGACTGTTCCTGACGCCGTGCGCGCAGCAAGGCCATTGGTTGACAAGTTGTGAAAGGCCAACGCCTGACCCGTTAGCCCAACGGTGGTTGCAGCAACCACAACGCCGCTACCTGCGCCAACCTCAAGCGTATTGCCTGTCTTGATGAGACCACTGCCAGCTACAATCTGCCCGGCCCCACTAAACTGTACGAAGGCAATTGATGTGGCACCAAGCAATCCGGCAGAATCTGCCGTACACAGATACCCAATATCAGCGTTGATTGTGCCCTGTTCTACAAATAGATAAGCCGCTACATGTTCATCCCAGGTAGACATATCCACTGCCCGTGACCAAGTGCTGGCAGCGACGATGTAAACACCATTTGCGCTCGGGTTGGTCTGGTCTTTAACAAGCACGCGGTCACCGGCTATCAGCGCCACACCGTCGATCGTCATGGTTCCAGATAGCGCCGCTATATTGGCGGTAGACGCTGCTTTCACAGAGGCCTTGGGATCAAGCCCCTGGACCGTCAGATCGACATAGTTCTTGGTCGCCGCATCCTGCGCTGCTGCTGGCTCTGCGAGGCCAGTAATGCGCTGGCTACCCATTGCAACCGGCGCCGTTGGCGCGGCCAACTGATCGAGACGGTTCGTGCGGACACGGGCTTCGGTGTAATAGAGATTAGTGCCTTCCGACACATCGCTGGTGGATAGGCTTATCGCACCCGTGCGACCGGCAACAGAAGTAATGGGGAATGCAATCGCGGTGTTACTTGCCGCCGTAACGCGGCCCTTGGCATCGACTGTAACTTGTCCCACCTGAGTTGCCGAACCATAAGCGCCTGCCGTGACCCCGGTGCTTGCCAAAGTGGCAGCAATCGAAGCATTGGCAGTGCCATCAAAGCTCGCAGATCCTGTCACGTCACCTGAAACACCAATATTGCGCGCAGTTGTAAATTTCGTCGCGGTTGCAGCGTTGCCGTCAATTGAGCCCGAGATCGTACTAGAGAAGGTCTTGGTCCCGCCAATGGTCTGAGCGCCCGCTGTCGCGACAAAGCCACCTGATCCACCGATCGGAATAACAGATGTTGCAGTGCCACCAGCGCCGCCGGTGCCAGTGCCGTAATAGAGCGTGTTGTCCTGCTCGTTGAACGCGAGTTCAGCATTGGCAAGCGATGCAGGAGCGCCTGCTGCGCTGCCTGCAGCACGGCGCTTGATACGTAGGGTATTGGCCATCAAAAATTACCTCCATCGACCAGTCTGGCCGAATTCGTGTTGCTCCACCGATTGTCGGGGGATGAGAAAATGAGCACGTCGCCACCTTCGAGCTGCGTGAGATTGACGTCGGAAAGATCATTGAGAGAGCTGAGCGGACCCGGCGGTCCCTGGAGGCCTTGGGCCCCAGTACTACCGGTTGCGCCGCGAGGACCGGCAATCCCTTGCGGCTCAATGACGATTGTCTGTACCGTCTCCAGGATCTGGATTGTGCTGGTCATTCGACATCGAACGCAAAGACCGGGAGGACTTCACGCTCCCCTTCGCCATTTTCGAGGCCGATGATCAGCCAAACTCGGCCAGCCCCGGGCTTTAGGGTGGATGTCTGTTCGTCAGTCCATAGCACTTCGATTTCACCCAAAGCTGGCGGAATGCGAATGGCTACAGTTGGCACAGCAATGTTCGGGCTTTGATCAATAACGATCGCGATCACGCCGGTCAGATCTCTGCGTTCGCCTGCCGCAATATCTGTGTAAAGAGAAGCCCGCAGCCTTCTGGTGCCGCCTCGGCGAATAGTCAGCCTGGTCATGCTTGCACCTCGATTGGGAATGAACATGGCGGAGGCTGAAGCCCCCGCCATTATGTCTATGATGGATCAGCTAATCCGCGTTTTGGCCGTCTTGCGGAACACAACGCCGCCGATCCCGGTCGCGGCAAGAACCACGGTCAGGACATCAGCCTGGCTGAGATTTTCTGGCAGAATGCCAATAACGCCGGCAACGCCCCACAGGCTTCCAATTACGCCAGTCCAGATGGCCTTCGAGGTCCACCAAGGTTTGAGTTCTTCCATGTCTTTTCTCCATTAAAAAACCCGCCAAAGCGGCGGGCGGTTGAATTTAGCTTACCCAAATAAGCTAGCGTGGTTGTGGCGTGATCAGGCCTCGTTCACCGAAAGTACGCCGGTGGCTGCAAGCAGCATTGGGCTGGCGGTAGGCGGGGCCTTACGGTAAGGCGGGCGGCGTACTGCAATGCAGCGGTCACGGGCGATCCGGGTGATAGTCACGCCATCAGACTGATTGCCGCCGAGCACATGGTAGGCGCCATAGTCTTCGCCAACATAGAGACCGACATGGCCCGAACCATGCGCGCGCCGGAACACCAGCACATCGCCCAACTGGCCTTTGTCGGCCGCTTTGCCGAACTTGGCCCAGTTGCGTGCCCACAGCGGGCCTTCCACCAATGGCTTTCCGCCCCGCTTGGAAACCACTGCCATAAACAGGCCGCACCAGGGGATGGAGTCAGCGGTGAAGATCTTGGCGAGGCCGGTTTCTTTGGCCCAGTCCAGAATGATCGGATTGTCCGCAGGCCCTGACACTTCAAGGGTGCCGTAAAGCTTGCGGGCTTCGTCCAGCATCCGGGGCAGCGGACGCAGGTCATCGATCCAGGCATAGGCTGGTGGTAGCGGGTTCATAGTTGTTCTCCTTTGGGAGGTTAGCGCTCAGAAAAGCCTTTGAAGGCTGCAAAGATGATGGCCCCTGCTGTGACCAGCGTGGAGAGCCACTTAACGAACCGAACGACGCCTGTGGCGGTATTCCAGGCATCAAGAAGGTCTTTGAGTTCCTTACGGACGGCCTTAAGTTCGGACTGCATGGCTTCGAGGTCGGCCCGGATCAGTGCCATTTCTACAATAGGGTCCTGGTTAGACATGATCAGCCTCTTTTCTTAGTTGGGGCAGTAATTTGCTCTTTAACCGCATCAATCTCAGCCTTGAGTTCCACAATGGCCTGAAACGCAAGCGCGGTCAGTTTGGCGTAATCAACAGCCATATCGCCGTTTGCACGGAAGCGGACTGCCAATGGAAACACCTGCTCGACATCCTGGGCGATGACGCCAAAATCTGCCTTTCGCACAAACAGCCCGTCCTCTCCGCCCCGCGCCGCAATGTGGCTATCACGCCAGTCAAACGTCTTGCCGCCAATGCCGAGCACTGCGCTAAGCGCATCTGCGATTGGTTTGACGTTCTCCTTGAGCAGCGCATCGGAGGCAAAATAGGCAGTGATGTCGCCGGTTGCGCGGATCTCACCGGCCATGCCGGAAGCAGCAGTGCCGACCCCAAGCGAGCCGACCTGATAATTGCCGCTTGTGTTAAGCGCATTGGCGGTGCCTGCAAGGGTGGCCGTGGTTGCTGTATTGGCACTGGCGGCAGATCCGCTAATCGATATGCCCCAGGTGCCTGCCGCTCCCACACCGCTTCTGGATGGCACATCGAGATTATTGCGAGCATCGACCCCGGTCGCAGCGCCTGTTCCGCCATTAGAGATCTGCATGGTTCCGGTCAGCTTGGAAGCTGCGAACGAAGTCAGCCAGACAGGGTCGGCATAGCTCGACGTCGAGAGCAACGCAGCGCTCGACTGCGCAGGCGCGCTGAGCCCAATCGTCCAAGCGCCATAGGTCCCGCTTCCGCCAGTCGCAGAGACGCTGACGCCAAGCGCTCCAGTACCGCTGGTGTAGGCTGTGATCTGGCCATGCAGCCAGTTGGCCGGCGCCGCTGTGTTGGTTACGGTGACCCACTGGCCCACCACGAAGGCTTTAGCTGTCTGGATCGTCAACGACTTGGAGCCAACGCTAATCCCTAGCGAGGTCGTGCTGGTTGCACTGGTACCAGGCGCATTGACGGCAGTAGCAGCGCTTGCAGATGCATTGCTTGCGTAGCCGTTGGCCTCAATCGCAAGCGCGTTGGCTTGGACCGCAAAGGTCGGCAGCGCTCCAAGGAATGCATCAGCGCGCGCATTAAAGTTCGCCGCGTCCGCCCTGGTGGGCGGCGTTGGCAGGTCAGTTATCGGCATGGGATACCCTTCAAGGTCAATCAGGCGAAAAGGATCAGGTCAGGCCCTCAATAGTCAGGCTGCAGTAGCTGACGGTCGGGTATGCAAGATCGATCGAAAACTCTTTGTAAAAACCAAATACAGTAAGGCTCTCAAAGCCCTCCGAGCCAATCCAGAGAACCGGCGTTGCACGAATTGCAGCAAGTGTGCGGTGAACATCATCCATTGCCGAAGTGTGCATGACCACACGCGCGGTCATCCGTTTTGCAAAGGCACGTTCGACAACCGAGGTTACCCCGAACTGGTCGGTCTCCTTGCGCGAATAGTCGATGATGCCGATGTCCACCCCGTGCTCGGTTTCACCAATGTCAAATTGGCGGCCTACCAGCAGCGTCCCGCAGGAAACCTGATCTGCCGGATTATCGCGGGTCATGCTGACAGTCAGCACGCCGGTTTCGTAAACAGGCACGTCGAGAAACAACATATTATTTTTCTGGCCCAATGGCTCAAAGAACCAGGCAAACCATGTGTCGATAGCATTGCCGCCAGCATTGAAGCTCTGGGTCTTTGTATAGAGCGGTGCCCCAGAAACTGTCAGCGTCACCGTGGCGCTCTCCGCGATGGTGTCGATCAGAGCAACGCCGTCTGTAGCCCCGGGCGCCAAAACCACCTGCAGCGACCCTGCCCGCGTTGTGGCTGTGCCAACACGTTCGTCAAACATTGCCCAGCGGTTTGTCGGGCCAATGTCGAGCCACTTGGTGGGATCACTGGCCGGGGTGACCCCGGTTGATGCAGCCAAGGCCTCGTAGCGCCGGTGGGTGGCCGTCAGGATAACCCTGGCACCCACGGCATAGGCTGTGCTCGAGCCCCAAGCCGCATAGTCATTTTCAGGCGCGGTGCTGCTGGTGAGCATCCCACTAGCGATGGTAGTGGGACGGATTAGCTTCATGCCGCAGCCCTAGTGGAAATGGCATCGCCATCAGGCGTGACCCGCTCAAGGATACGGGCAGTTTTGCTGGTACCCGACGCGATTGTGGCTGCGGCAATGCGCTGCTCGTCGCGAAGGTCCGACACTTCTTGCCTAAGCGCCTTGAGTTCATCGACCATCGCGGCCTGCCCATCATTGGCCGGGACCGTCGCCGCGCCGATCTGGTTGGCAGCGAACTGGTCCCACCAACTTGGCGCAGCGGCGGCAGATGTCGCAGCAGCGGGTTCCGTCCCGCTCGCCTGATTGATGATCGCCAATGTCTGTTCGATGCTCGCCGCGGTCAGCCCCTGAAGCCGGGCCAGATCTTCGGCTGACCGAGCGGTGTTGGCTGCGACCGAGATCAGAGCCTGGCTCAAGCCCGGCAGCATTTTGGCCGCTTCCTGGTCACCTGCGCGCGCCAGCATCGAGGCATTGTTGAATGCAGCGAGCGCCGATGAATAGTTGGTCGGTGTGTCGCTCATCACGCCGCGGATCCGCTTGATCTCCGCGATCAACCCATCGGTAATCTGGGCCCAAGCATTCCTAAGCTGCTCGGCGGCATTGGCGGCATCCTCGGCTGCCTTTTGCTGGTCTTCGAGGGCCCAGACCTGTTCCTGCAGTGCCTTGTTGGACGCATCGATCTGGGCAAGGTCGAGCGCGCGTAGTGCCGCAGTATCGCCCTGGAGTTCCAACATCCGCCGCTCGAGTGACAGTCGCTCATCGAGAATGGCAGCGGCACTTGCGGCATACTGAGCAGCACCCACCAGGTCGGCGAACGCTGGGGTGAGCAGGATCAGCGCTGCATAGGCGGCCTGTCCTGATGCCGTGCTAAGATCCTGCGCTTCAACGAGTGCGCGAAACCCCGCGATGCTGCCGGGCAGCGCAAGCCCGAGGCTATCAAAGACCCTGGCCAACTGCGCGGTCTGCGCCGCGGCCTGCTCGGCCTTGGTGTAATAGAGGTTGAAATACTCGCCTGTCGCAGACGCCAAGTCGCTGGCCGAGCCGAACAGGTCGAAGAGGCTCATCTTCGCACTGAGGCTCAGACCCTCGACCGAGGTGCCCAGCAAGCTGAGCGAACTGGTGACCGCCTCGATGCTGGAGGCGACGCGAACCAGCGTCTCAAAATAGCCTTCGCCGACCTTCTGGAACTGCTCAAGCCCCGGCACCGCAGTGCGAGCCAGATTGTCGGCGGCCGCGCCAAAGACTGCGGTCAGCTTCTCTTGGATCTCCGCGCCGGTCAGCCCCTTCAAATCGATCTTGCCGATGTTGACGACAAAGCCGGAAAGGCGGGACTGAACCTCGCCGAGCGACATACCGAGAGGGCCGGCGGCCGCCGAGATTGCGCTGTAGAAGCCTTCGAAGATCAGGCTGAACTGGCGTTCGAGTTCGGCGTCAGCCGCGCTGTACTGCTTAGAGTAGCTCGAGCCGGTGCTGATCCCGAGGAACTTCTTGGTCTTCTTGATGTCGGAATAATAGCTCGCGTCATAGCCGCCCGACATGATCGATCCGAGCGACTGTGCACCGCCATAAATGCCCTGGCCAACGATGCTGGTCTTGGTGCCAAACAGCGCATTGACGATACTGCCCAGGACCTTGCCCAGACCGCCCAGCAGCTTGGCGCCCAGAAAGCCGATTGCAGCGCCAATCGGTCCAGCGATGGCCATGCCAATGCCTGCACCAATCAGCGATCCTGTCTTACTGCTGGCAAAGTTGGAGATACCGGTAAGCATCGAATTGGCTGTGCCCAAAAGCCCGGTGAGCTTGGTACCGGTCTGGATACCGGCGGCCGACCCTTCCATGCCGTTGGTGCGAATGATCAGATTGGTGAGCCCGCCGATATTGGCTTCAATGCTTTTCAGCGATGCCAGCATCGCAGCGGAATAGCGCATGGTCAGCGTGTCGACCTCACGCAGATGATCGATCGCTTTGGCAATGCTCTCGGATTTGGCCGCGCTATCGCCAAAGACGGTGCCGGAGCCATTATTGGCAGGCGTGGGCTTGGTGCCGCCACCGCCAAAGGCACCGCCAATTGCGATGCCGAGCGATGCTATCACCGCTGCGGTGGCGGCCCCTGCGGCAATGTTAAGCGGGAACGGCAGCGAGCGGATGGCGTTCACGACCGCCTCAACCGCCTTGATGCCGGTGGTGATAATCGAATTGCCCTGTTCGACGCCGGCCCGCGCGGTGTCGGAGACCGCCATCGTCGTATCGGAGGTCACCTTGGCAGCGGTCTGTGCACCGATCAGCCCGATTTTCACCGCTGCGTTCTTGATGGCGATGGCAAGCTCAAAGGCACGGAACACCATCTCGGCAGCTGCCATGGCTTTGAAGCCATGGGAGCCTTCCTTGAAGAAGCCCTTCGCGGCCGCGGCCAAATTGCCATAATGGTTGATCTCGGCTGAAGCTTGCGCCGTGCGCGCGTCCGCGTACTGGAACGAGGACCTTCCATATTCACGCTCTGCATCGGCGACGCGGCTAGCAGCGGCCACCTGCGCAGAGGCAAAACGGGTGATCTCGACGGTGATACCGCCAATCGCCCTGCCAACTGAACCGAAAGCATCGGCCATGCCCTGAGCCGCAGCTTCTGTCGCGGAGACCATGTCCTCGAGGCTTGTGAGGAACTGCTCCTGGTCCGTTTGGGCAAAGTCAGCCTCCATCAGGCGGGTGCGTGCGGCCCGATATCGTTCCCAGGCTTCCGCGCCGCGTTCGAGCACAATCTGCTCGCGCTCCGCCTCAAGATTGGCGAGTGCCTGCGCCCGCGCGGACTGGCCCAGAAGTGCGACCTGCTGTTCAAGCGGGGCGACCGTTTGGCGCAGGAACTCAGACGCGGTGAACGCGCGGGTTGTCTGTTCCCATGCTTCACCGGCTTCGAGAATAGCGATACGCGCCGCGTCGGTTGGCGCCTTCAGCGCCGCAATGGCGACTTCCATGCGTTTGATTTCGATTGGGGTCTTGCCGATCTTGGCGGTTTCCATCGCGAGATTGGCGGCAAACTGCTGGGCTGCTTGCAGCGCTTTTTCCGCGTCAGTTGTTTTTTGCGTTCCTGTCTTGTCCGCCTTGTTCGTCTTATCGCCCCTGATCTCGTCGGCCTTGGCAGAAAGACGGGCTTTGGCTGCGGCAATGCTGTTCTCGCGCCACTTTGCAGAGAAGCTGTCCATCATGCCCATGGCATCGCCAAAGGCGGAAGAAAACTCGTCCCGGACCTGAGCCCCCATCCGCGCCGTCGATCCAGCAAAGCTGTTTTCCATGCGCGGCAGCGCCACACTCTCGATCTGCCCGATGGTAGCGAGGCCCACCCGGTCGAGCAACGGATTGACCCAGCTTGCCAGCCAGTTGAGCGCGGCAATAGCCTTGTTGGCCAGATATTCGATGCCGGTGATAGCCAGATTGGCAGCACCAACGGCTGCCTCACCTATCACGCCCGGCAGCGACGACCAGATGATCCGGATCGCGTTGAACCCGCCAACCCAGCCAGCATAAAGGATCGCGACAGCATATTTGCCGGCCTGAAGGATCGCTTCAAAGGCGACGACCGCCCAATCTTTCAGGGTGGAGAAGACTGGGCCAAGATTGAGGCCATCGGACACAGTCTTCCACAAACCCCTCATGGTATCGCCAACAGTAATTCCGACCGGGCCCAGCTTCTCCATTTCTTTCTTAGTGAGCCCAAGGCTTGCGGCATATTTGTCGAGTTCGCCCGATTGTTTGACGCTGGACTGGAACATCTTGAATGCCCCGAAGGCGAGCGCTGCGGCAGCCGCTGCCGCAAGCAGATAGGGATTGGTGAGCGCGACCATGGCAGCGCTGGCGGCAAGGCCAAGCAATGCGCGCGCCATCCCGCCGATCCCTACACCTGCCTGCATAGCGATCTGACCGATCTGGCTGCCCTGCTGCATGAACACGGTCATCGGCTTCTGGCCGGAGAACAGGCTGACCACCACGTCGTTGAGTTGGTAGACGAGATTTTGCATCTGATGGCCGGCAAGTTTTGCTGAACCACCCATGCGGGTCATTCCGCGCGAGCCAACAGCCTCGATGGCCCGGTCAGCCTGAGCAGACGAAGCCGCAACATCACCCATGGCGCCTGCAACCGACCGCTTGATGTCCGCCATCTCTTTTTGGAGACGGGCGACATTGGTGATCATCTCGATTTCCAAAGTGCCAGCCTTCATTTTGCAGGCTCCTTCGACATCATCAGCGCCCGAAAGGCGTTGGTCACTTTCCGGGAGACTTCATCACGGTTGAGGCTGGCGGCGGCTGCCCAGGGCGGCGGGCAATCAGGTTCGCGGGCACGGACTGTCTCGGCGACGAACTCGGCCGACAATCGGCGCAGGAGACGAGCAATCCACGGCTGCAGATCGTGCCCCACACACTGCTGCCAGTTGCCTATCGAGCCCCATGAGATCGGCACTGCGCCCATGGCTCCGGGATCGGTTGGGCCCACTTCCATCAGCCAGTCAATCACCCAAGGGGTGCGGATGGCTGGGAAGTCCGGCGTCAGATCGTCGATAGCCATGCGCTGCAGCCGGGTCAGCGGTTCGGTGTCGGCGTCCGGCTTGATCTGCTTATTGGAGCGCGGCTTAGGCGCCGTGCCAAGCCAGGCTAGTTGCCGGACGTAAAGGCTCAGCTCTGAACTGAGCTCTTCGTAAAATTTGCCCAGTCATTGATGTGGGCCGCAACCTGGGCGGCGATGAAGCCAATCGAGGGATCGGCATAGGCCTTACAGAAGTGGTCTGCGCCTTCAATTCCGTCTGCAGGTGGATAGGTGAAGCCATTGAAGCTGAGCGTGCAGGCTGCAAGAAAATCTGCCTGTTCGGAGAGCTTCTCCTCGGCCGACTGATCCATCTTCCCGCGCTTCTTGATCTTGTCCATCAGCTGGTTCTGCTGGCGGGCCTGTGCGCGCTGGTAGACCTTTGAACCCGGGCCGTAGACCGTGATCGAGAGGCGCTTGCCCTTATCGTCAAAAAGCGGGGCATCATCACCGCCAACCAGATCCACGGTGGAGGTATCGGCGGCAGACAGTGTGGTAATATCAAACATAGAAAATTCCTTTGTTGTGAGGGGCAAGCACAAGCAAGCCGCCTGATCTTGTCAGGAAGCTTGCTTGTGCTTGCGGTGATTGATCGAGCTATTCACCACAAAATTTGTGGTGAATGCTAGCCAGTTAATCGAAGTTCTTCTTCTCGTAGATCATGGCAATCGCCTGCCCGTCCCAGACGTAGCAGAGATGCCGTTCCTGTCGGCAGTTAGACAAAAGCCGGGGACGAAAGATAGCTACGCATTCTCCACTACTGTGTCTGACGCTGGCATAAGCGATGCCATCCGAACCGTTTTCTCTCAGACTGCGGGCCAGTTCCTGCGACATGGCGTAGTTTGTTGCATGGTACCACGCCGGGTGACTTTCCCGCATTCCCCGAATGTCGTGCAAGTCCGCCCCCAAATCGACCGCATAGACACGCATATCGAGTTCTTGCGCCGGTTCTTCGGTCGCCTGCAAAAACCGAATACGGTGATACTTCGTCTCGGAAATTGCGGTCTCGATCGTCAGGCTGGCGTAGAACACGCCGTAACTGCCATCCGTGAAGCGGTCACCCTGGATATTGAGGTGCGTGAAAGCCGTCATGATCGGTGTTGTGCCTGGGCCTGAAACACGGTCTTCAGGTGTAACGAGGGCAATTTCACCGGCTTCGTCGCGCAGGCGATCGTTCGTCATCGCCTCGATCTGGAACACGGCCTCCAGATCCGCAGGATCGGCAACCGCATCAAACAAACCCACCGGCGGAAAGCGGCTAGGAACGATCCGGTAGCATGGTCGCCAATTAATTCGCGCAACCGGAATGTCGGTCACCCGCGCTGTGCATCCATATACTGGCGCACCACATAGAGATCGGCGACATTGCCCGAAGTCATACGATCGATAGCCGGACGGCCACCGAAAACGCTGGCCTTGTTGGGCTTGCGCACCCAGTCATTGGCACTTTGGGGTAGCAGAATTTGCAAACCCTTGTAGATGCCCATGACGTAGGAGATGCGCTCCAGCGCATCTTTGGGAATTGCAGCGACAGCGCCGCGTTTCCAAGACTGAAAGGTCGAACGGCTATCAAGTCCGAGGATCCGCATCTGCTCCTGTTCCTTGAGCCCCCAAGCCTCGGCAATCCTGAAAAAAGTCCGCAGCGCAGGGCCAGTCAAATCCTTGCGTTCGGGCTGTCGTGCAGTGCTAGCAGCTTGCATATTGGGGCACCTTTCTGACAACTCATGTGTTCACTTTACTTGAAAATGTCAAGATAATATCAGAAAATGAACATTGATGCTTAGTCAGGTCAGGATGATCGATAAATAGAATTTTATCGATCACGGCGCCAACACTTCAACCACGCCTACGCCGGCAGAGTTGGTGGTGAGTTCCAGCGTCACGGTGGCAGTGGTGATCTGGTCAACAGAGCCGACGTTGACCTTGAAGCTCATCACCTGCGCCTGGAAAAAGTATTTATCGCCGTTCTGGGTGGTAACAAGGAAGCTGTGATCGGCATCGGACATCGATGCGGATTTGAGCAAGATCTGGCCAGTATCATCGGTATCAAGACCCATTTGGATGGTCATCGTACCCTGATTAAAGCTGCCCTTTTTCTTGACCACGCCGCGGCTACCAACTGGGTTAAAGGTTACAAGATTGAACTCGCGACCAAACTCGCCAAGGTCTGACACTTCGCCAACCACCGTCATATTGAGCGCGTTGTAGCCTGTGGGATCAAAGGTCGCAGGAGAAGATGCCGACACCTTCAATGTGGTGCCGGCAGAAGTCCGAACTGTCATAGCAATGGGTCCTTATTAAAATGAGGCTAGCCGTGCCTCGTTGAATGAGACGCGTAAATCTTGGCTTTGCATGTGGATACCGGTCTCCTCATCGAGAAAATCAGGCCCTGTGGAATCTGTGTGGACATTAATGTCGGTGAGCCCATCAATTGTAGGCATCTGGTCGGCGACTGCAGCGCGAACCGCTGCGATTAGCGTCTTGGCTTCAGGATAAGATCGCGCAAGCACGGTCACTTGCACACGCTCCGTCACACGGCGCTTGGCACCTGGAGCCGGAATATTCCGATCGACGCTGCCGACGGACATTATCGCAATCGCTGGTATCATTGTCCCGAGCGACAAGGACCCGGTCACAATTCGTGCTTCAGGAACAAGCGCTGTCACCGCGGCGCAGCCAACAAGAAGAGAACGGACCGTAATGACCCCGTTCATTCGTCGTCGACCTCAAGCTTTGGAGCCTTGAGATCGCCAATCTGGACCCGGTGGGCAATGTACGCGCCCATGGCGTTGACGGCCTCCTCGGCCTTCTGGTCGAGAGCAGGTCGCAGGAACGGTTTGGCAGCATGGCCAGGATGCATGATCAAAGGGCCAACGAAGTTCTCGCCGATCTTCAGGCTGCCGCGCTTAACCATCTGGTTGATGGTGCCGATCGACACTGCTTGTGGGCCACCAGGCGTTTTGCGGACTTGCTTGTCTGCATCAGAAACCGAAATCAAATGAGGTGCGACGCCATATTCAATGAATAGGCCCAGATAGGAGCCTGAACCGCGCAGCTTCACGTAGGACGATAGCTTCGATCCCTCCACCCTTGTGCCAATGCCGATCGCCTTCTTCAGTTTGCCAGTCTTAACAGAGACATTTGCTTTAGCCTGTTGCTGGATGACCTTGGCGCCAGCGCGAAGGCCGCCGCGGATGACATTACGCTCAAGGTTCTTGGGCAATTCATCAAGTAAGCGCATTAACTCTGGCCCACCCTTCAGCCTAATGGTCATGGCGCGGCCCCTTCAGTCGAGTGTTCTTCCACCATGACTTCTGTGGCCTCACGCCGGCCAAGCGTGGCTGGACCAGAGACAATCTGATAGAGGCGATTATCAATTCTGATCCGCATGTCGCCAGTAAGACCTGCTAAATAGCGCAGACGGATGCGTGCAGGCCTTCGGCTCACCTGAATACTATCGGCTATGCGCTCGGCCTTTGAAGGAAGAATATCCTTCACCTCGGCCCAAACGCTGGCAAACTGCTCCCAAGTGACCTGCTGCGTCCCGTATTGCAGATGGCGCGTGACAACCTTACGCTCAATCTGGATCCGGGTTCCAAGCTTCGAGGCTAGATCCAGCGACATTTAAGCTGACCTGCCAACGTATCAAAGGCAAGACAGGCCGCACCTTCCCGGTTTTCAAACATTGAGGCGACTTTGACCAGAATTGCGGCTCGCGCGATCTGAAGGTCTGGGGCCGTATCCGCAAATCCCGCAGACAGGCTGATCTGGATCAGACCGTCTGGGCCCAGCTCTGGCCAAGGTTTGCCCGATGCAGGGCGGATGCGCGTAAATCCGTTACGCCGCCGAGCGACATAATCACCTTCCGGCAGGGCCGCAGTGATGCCGTTTGCCGCAGTATAAAGGATTTGGATTACTGTGCATGGCCGGACCGGGACAATTATATCATTTTCCCAATTTTCGATCTGAAATTCCAAAGTCTGTTCGCACAGTTTAAGTCCGGTTTGCTGTTCCAATTCAGCCTGCGCTGCATCTAATTTGGAGCCAAGCAAAAGGTCCTCGTCCCTGGCATCAAGCCGCAGTTGCTGCCGGGCTTCTTCAAGGGTGACAGCTCGGTCATGTGGCGGATCGATTATGAATATTTCAGACATCAGCCTGCCTTGTTACGACTGTTGGTTCCTGATTTGGGCAAGGTCGGCTGTGTTTCTTCCAGCTCTGCTTCAGGGGTAATTTCAGATTTGGAACCCACGTCCGATCCTGACTTTTGAGCCTTAGCGCCAACTTCCATGGCAAGACCGCGCTTGATCAGACTGACTGCTGCCAGATCGTCAATCTCAAAACTCTGACCGGTTAGTATGTTGTCCGAACTCACGCTGCTCACGTGAATAGTATCTAATGCCTGCAAAAACATATCTGCGATTTCCTATGAAATGAGCGGGGCTGGCAACAATGCTAGCCCCGCTGTTTATCAAACCTTGGTGGCTGCCGTGGCAGCTGCCGCAAAGTCGCCCTTCACGAAGGCCTCGGGGCGATAGACCGCGAGGGCAAGCCGCTCTTCGGCCAACACCGTCACCAAGTTCTTGCGGAAGTTCTGGTCATCTTCGGTCGAAATTTCGATCACTGCGTCCATGCGGTCGAATATCTGCGCGCCGAGCTGGAAGGCCCCCGTGAGGAACTTGCCCGTTGCCATCGACTGGGTCGAAACCACTGGCTGCCCCCAGAGCGTAGGCGTGATCGTCCCTTGCGGGTTGCCAACAATAAACCTGCCCTGGCTGTCCTTAAGCAGTTCAATGGCTGCCCAATCAGCTGGATGAAGCACCACGCCAGTGGACATCAGTTCCGAGAGCGCTGTCTGCAACATAGCAAGGCGCAGGACGTCGATCCGGGTCACCGTTGCAGGGATCGTGATTGGAGGCGTGAACGCAGTTGCCTGCGTGTAAATGCCGGCAAGATCTGTGCCTGTACCACTGCCATTTAAGAGCTGGTTTTCTTCAACGAGCGCCAGCCCGTAACGAAGCCTTCCATCAATGTAGGATTGAAGCATCGGCACATCATCAAGGATCTGGCGTGTCGCCAAAACCCAATGCGCGATAGTCGTGACGTTACTGGTTAGGACATCAAACTTGATGTCCGACTGCGGCTTAGTCGCCCCTGACGTTTCCGAGAGCGAGGCTGCTGCATTGGCATAGCCTGTCTCTTTAACATACTGCACTGAATTGCTGGCAGTCCGTCCTGGCGTCAGCAGGTCGCGCACCGTTAAACGGCGCTGGCCTGGAATTACTATGCCAGGCAGACGGTCAGCAACGATAAGGTCGCCCGCCGAGCCATTCGCGTCAGTGGTAAGCGCTGAAATAATCGCCTTTACCTCGACGCTCGCGCGGCCGCGCACCGAACTGTTGCCTAAAAATGCCTTCATGGCGTTATCGGCTACAACCTGTTCGCCGATGGTTTTGAACTGATGGGCTGTGTCTTCAGATACTCTGCGGGCAAGCTTTTGCTCAACCTCGTCAAGGCGCGCTTTGGCCTCGTTAAGCGCGGTCAGTGCCTCGTCAGCCAGTTGCTTGGTCGCAGCAGATAAATCTTCGCCGCGCTGGGCTTTGCCTAACGCTTCTTCAGCCAGGGCCTTTACCTTGTCGTGCTTGCCATCAAGGTCCGATTTGATCTCGTCGTGTCTTGTTTCCAGCATGGACCGCAATTCTGCCTGCTTGGTATCAAGGCTGGCTTGCACTTCACTGTAGCGGGCATCGAGCACGCCTTTGACTTCGCCGGCAAGCTGCTCGGCGGTTTTTTGATCGCTCATGTAATAGTCCTTATTTGCAGGATAACATTCAGGCGCGCATTTGCGCCATAAGGGCCGACAGAAAGTCGGAAGAAGTGCTGCCAGACTCACTCTGGAACAGCGGCGCCAGGCCTTTACCCGCGACTGCGGTAGCCTGACTTTTCGAGAACCCTGCCTCACGCAGGAAATGCTCAAATTCGCGAAGGGTTGGCAGGCGGCCATCTTCGAGGATCGATTTTACATTGGTTATGACTGCCCGCTCATTCATTGGAATGGTCACCAGGCTCACTTCGTAAAGTGCAAGTTCAAGCAACTGGCGTGTCTTGCCAACGAGCTGTTCGCGCACCGTCCTATACCCAATAGAAAGCCCGCCAATGGCGCCATCACGCACCAACCCATGGGCTTCCTGGCCCCACTGGGAAGATAGTGAAAGCTGGCCTTTAACAACAAGACCTTCGCTACTTTCTACAAATTCAGTCCATACCCCTGCAGGACGGGTTTGATCATGGAACATCAGCATGGGCACAGATTTGCGACCTTTAAGCGATCGGTTAAGGGCGCCTGGCACAATGATATCGCCGCCAGCATCAATATTGCCGTAACCAGCAGCGATCCCCTCAATGAGGCCACTGTCAGAAACCGCCTTTGTATCTAATGTGAAATCCAGGTGGTTCATGGGGTAACTCCATTGTCAATCACAGGCAGCACAGCAGATGTATCGGATTGCACGGATCCACGGCTGATCTGGTTGATGGGAACATTTTGCATCTGCATGCGCGGAACCTCGCCACCTTCGACTGGTGCAAGGTTTTCAAGCGCACGAACCTCGTTGATGGTCATCACGCCATTGCTCAACATCTGCTGGTAGAAGGAGGCCCGCGCGCCGCTGTCTCCGCGCAGCAAGCCTTCTAGGTTAAACTCAATAACGATCCCGGCTTGCCGATCGGCAGGCGACAGGAGCTGCTTGGAGAGCGCCTGCTCAATACGTTTGAGGCGCCGGCGTAGAGTGAATTTCTGGAACCCCAATGTCTGCTGTTCAAGACCCGTACCCCAACTGGTGGTCTTCTCGGTGTGGCCAACCATGAACGGCGGCACGCCGAAAAACCGGCAGACCTCCTCGACCGAGAACGCCCGGCTCTGAAGCATCTGTGCATCTTCCGGGCTAATCGAGAGCTGGACCCAGTCCATACCCCGGTCGAGCAACATCGGCCGCCCGGCATTGATGGCGCCTGTAAACTTCTCCTGCAGCAGTTCCTCGGCCTGCTTGCGCTGGTCAAGGGTGAGCGTATCTGCGGTCTTCAGGAGCCCCGAAGGCCGCACCCCATTGCGGAATGTATCGCCCGAGGCGCGTTCTATGGCTTGGGCTAACCCAAAGGTTTGGCGGCCAAATGACAAGGTAGAGAGCCCGCCTAACGGATTGCCCCCAAATCCCCGGATATGGAGCATATTCTCCTGGGCAGCGACCAAACGGATACCGCCATCTGACCATTCATACTGCAGACTGCCGTCACGCAGACGGCGAACGGTCATGATTTCCGGAGCAATTGGCACACTGAGCGCTATCACTCGGCCATCGCTGGACCTTATGATCTCGGCATAGGCGTTACCGCCAAGTTCGATACAAGCGCAAATGAACTCCCAAAAGTCGACCGCAGTCTGATCTGCATTCGGGCTGTTATGTAAAATCATGTAAAGCGGATGATCGCTTGCAACCATCCTTGCGCCGCCCTGGGTCCGGTAGACCATGAGCGGCAGCGAGGCGATCGTTCCTGCAAGTAAGTTGACGCAGGCCCATGCAGAAGCAAGGCCCAACACCGAGGCTGTGGAAACCACTTCGCCGGTGGTTGTCATGCGGCCACCGACTGCCTGGCTAAGGCGCGGATCTGTAAGCCCTATGGAGCGCGCGACGTAACCGAGCGCCTTTTGGAATAGGTTCACGGCGAGAGGCTCTTGAGCCAGTCGTCGATCGAGCCAGTGCTATCGCCTGCCATTGCCGCCCCCACTGCCATGCACAGCGCCACGGCTGCGTCGACCTTGTTGATGGCCCGCTGTTTGGAGAGCCACTTGTTGTCCCAGCGGTCAGTCTCTGTGACCGCCGACATCATTGCCGATATCAGCACCGGATTGCGCTTGAGCCGGATCCTGCCTTCGAGGATCAGTTCTTCAAGATGCCGCAGAGAACCCGGCATCCACAGGCCTTCACTCATCCCATCCTGAGGCTTACCGCGTTTAGTGCCGCCTTGCGGATGCTCGATGAAATTGACCGATAGTCCAAGGTCGCTGACTTCCTCCTCGAACCTGCGGAAGGCATATCGATCATAGGCCACGGTCTCGATGCGGTAATCACTGTCCAGTTCAGCCAGCGCCTGCGCCACTTGGCGCAAGCTGATGTTCTCGCCTTGGGGCGCATTCAGAAATCCGCCAGCGACCCAGACATCATAGGGCTGCTTGTCACGCAGCACTCTGGCACCAAGCGTATCGCCCGGCGTCCAAACCTCGACCCATGCATCAAAGCAGGGCTTGCCATCCTTTTCGCCATTGCGCTGGACGCCCGCCAGTGCGGTCAAATCCCGGTTCTGGCTGAGGTCCAGCCCAAGCCAGACGGACTGGCCGCGCTTGGGTTCGAATTCGGCCAGCAGGGGCTCGAGCGTCGAGCGCGCCATCCAGGCGGTTTCAGCAT
>Ga0209491_10004520_pt1 | contig 21388 bp, 23 predicted proteins | sample BON02_FD_187213 | JGI IMG/M metagenome (GOLD analysis project Ga0209491, IMG submission 187213) | Freshwater microbial communities from Lake Bonney liftoff mats and glacier meltwater in Antarctica - BON-02 (SPAdes) (version 2) | ecosystem: Environmental > Aquatic > Freshwater > Ice > Glacier... | reverse complement strand
ATCACAAATTATGAGGCGCAGCAGTATCGCTTATTCATAAATACTTCAAATGTCTAGCTGCTAGGCATTTTTAATGCTCAAAATGAAGGCATTTATTACTGTTAGAAAAAATTTGTTATGCACCCGTAGGTGATGTTTAGCGGAGAATTGTGAGTTGAGTTAAGCGACTAGCGTGATTTGCGGCGAAAGGTGAAGCCACCGGCACCTACGGCGAGCATCACGATGCCGCCAATCAGGAGCCAAATGGTCTCATCCGTGGGTGAACCGGTAAAAAACCGGGAGACATCAGAGCCCAACGAGTCGGAGGCATTGATACCGTAGCTGATGAGCACTATACCTCCAATAGTTAGAGCGAGTGAGACGATTGTATTCATATCTACCTACTATATCAATTGTGCGCTATTTCGCTATGGGGTATTGCCCTACTGGATAGAGTGGGCGACCTGTGATCGTTTTTACTCCGAAAACTGCGAAATGCCGTAAGGTTTGCCTAGTAGAGACGTTCATTCTACACGCATGCGGACACTCTACAAAATATTTAAACATGGCTTACAGGACGAGGATAACCGGCTGCTGATGGCCTCCTCTCCCGTGGTGATTCTTCATTTGGCCTGTGTGGGGGCCTTTTTTACTGGTTTTAGCTGGGTTGCGGTGCTGGCACAGGAAGGTTAAGTGCCATGAATTTCTGGATCTCATTCTTCGCGGTCGGTTTCAGTCTTGCCACAGTCGCTTACCTTTGGGCGCGACACCGGCAGTTGATGGCGATTGTGGATTTGGTCTGGACCTTGGGGCTGGGCATTGCTGGCTTCGCGTATGCGGCGTCGATGGGAGCCACCACAGCTCGCCCATGGCTCATCGCGGCAGTCTTGGGGCTTTGGTCCCTGCGCCTAAGCTATCATCTATTCAGTGACCGTGTCCTGCCGGGGCGCGAAGATCCGCGCTACGAGGCATTGGCTGCGAAGTGGGGTATTCACGCAAAGCGCAATTTTTTCGCTCTCTTCTTAGTGCAGGTGCTATTTATCGCTTTGTTCTTGGTGCCGGTTTCCGTGGCGATGCAGAATCCCTCGCCCTTCATGCATGTCACTGATTGGCTCGCCTTGCTCATCGCTTTGCTGGCCATCACAGGCGAGCTGACGGCGGATCGTCAACTGGCGCGCTTTCGGGCGAATGCGAAGCATTCCGGCCAAGTGTGCCGCACAGGCCTATGGCGCTACTCGCGCCATCCCAACTACTTTTTTGAATGGCTCTACTGGTGGTGCTATGTCGCTTTCGCCTGGGGCAGTCCGAATGGGTGGGTAAGTTTAATCGGCCCCGCTGCGATGTATTGCTTTCTTCGCTACCTTACCGGTATTCCTTATGCAGAACGTTCTTCGCTGAAAAGCAGAGGCGTGGCCTACCGGGAATACCAAAAAACGACCAACGCCTTTTTTCCATGGATACCATAGAAACTACAGATTCAAGCCATTCCTTAGAGTCCGCCTCGGGCCTCCGACTTGTCGAGCAACTGTTCTGCCGTGCGCTGAAGCAACTCGAAGGGGGACGCTTGCGGGTTACATTCCCCAGCGGTGCGACGTGCCTACTGGGCGAGTCCAATAGGCCGATTGTAGATATGAACATTCTAGATGCTCGTTTCTTTCGTAGGGTTTTTTCAGGAGGCAGTGTCGCCTTTGGGGAAGCCTATGTGGAGGGCCTCTGGGAGACGTCAGAGTTGACTGCCGTGCTGCGCCTACTAGCGCGTAATCAAGGTGAGTCCGGCCGTTTGCATCGTGGCTTTTCCCTCATCTCCCAAGCATGGAATCGGCTCACGCACCGTTTGCGTAAAAACACCCTCAAGCAGAGTCGCCAGAACATCCAAGCACACTACGACCTGAGCAACGAATTTTACGGCCAGTTCCTCGACCCGACGATGACGTATTCCAGTGCACTTTTTGAGGCTACGGGGCAAAGTTTAGAGGCCGCACAGATCAACAAGATTCGCCGAATACTCGATTTAGCCGAGGTCGGACCGGGGGACCATATGCTCGAAATCGGCAGCGGCTGGGGCGCGCTGGCACTGGAAGCTGCGCGACGCGGCTGCCGTGTGACTACGATTACACTCTCCGAGGAACAATACGCGCTGGCACGGCAGCGCTTTGTCGCAGCGGGTTTGGAAGCGCAGATTGACATTCGTTTACAAGACTATCGCGAGTTGGAGGGGCAGTTCGATGCGGTTGTTTCATGCGAGATGATCGAAGCCGTGGGCAAAGAGTATTTACCGAGTTATTTTGATACAATTCGGGATTCGCTCAAGCCCGGTGCCAAGGCTGTGATCCAAGCGATTACCATTCCTGACGATCGCTATGCGAGCTACTGCAATAGCTGCGATTGGATTCAAAAACACATTTTTCCAGGCGGACATCTGCCTTCGCCCGAAGCGATCCGCGGTCATGTGGCAGCCTCGGGGCAATTGGCGGTGCTTTCGATGCAAGCCTTCGGGCGCGACTACGCGGAAACTCTGCGCCGCTGGGCGAGTGACTTCAACCGCAATTGGCCTCAGGTCGAGTCGCTCGGTTTCGATCAAGCTTTCCGACGTAAGTGGAACTACTACCTCAGCTACTGCGAGGCAGGCTTCGACACAGACTTGATCGACGTCCAACACGTGGTGCTGCAGCGGCTAGGGTAGGGGCGCGACTTGTCACGCCCGCGTCAGAATGGCTCCTATTGTGCTAAACCACAGTTCGCCGCTCTTTTGCTTTGTCACGGTCGATCAAGGTGTGGGTCGATTCAGGGGAGGGACGATGATAGAGCTCGAGCTTCTTCCTGTAGTAGAGCTGTGCGGCCTGCCAAAGGATGCGCGGCATACTATTTAGCGCGGTGTCGAATGGGTGGGAGAGCGCGTAGTTGATAATGTTCTGGTTGGTCACTGGCTGGCCACGACCTTGTATCCAAGTTTTAATGACGCATTGGCCGTCTCGGTAGAGATCGACGCCGAGATGAATTTCGTCTTTCTCGATGCGGAAGGTGAACTTGTAGTCGCCTTCCATGTTGTTGAAAGGCGATACGTGGAAGTCTTTCGAGCACTCGGCCGTCCAGCAATGAGGCGCTTGCCGTGTGAGTTGTTTGAGTGGGTAAACGTGTCGATCTTTAAAGGTATTGTTTACTTCTGCCACGACGCAGATCAGTTCGTCACCACGCAGGCGCAGGTGGAAGTTGACTGGGTTGAATGCGTAGCCGAAGTAGCGCGGTGAGCTAATCAACACCGTTCGTTCGTCGGGTGCTTCTTGCGGGATCAATGCTTCGAGTTGCTTCAGGATCGGCTCACTCTGGCCGTAGAGGTAATCACGATCATGCAAGCTCAGTAGGCCAGTTCGGTTGTGGGCGAAGAGCGAACTCGACGCTTCGAGCTGATCTAACTCGCGGAGGTCAAAACCAAAAAAGGTCGCGGGGTAGGTGAAGGCATGTGGGCGCGGGCCTAATCGCTGGTGGATGACCTCGCCACGGTAGATCTGTGAGTGCGCGGTCATAGTTCGATGCCGAAGCCTTGCGCGACTTGAACGGCCGAGCGCACCGCATCCTCATGGAAGCCGTAGCCGAAGTAGCTGCCGCAAAACCATGTGTTACGCGTGCCATTCATCGCTCGCAGCGGTGTATGCGTGGCCATGCTTGCTTGGGAGTAGAGGGGGTGCATGAGCGTGGTTTGATTGATGATGCTCTCCTGCGCGATGGGCTCTGTGGTGTTTAGCGTGACGATGTAGTCGCGCTCTGTTTGCAGGTTTTGTAAGCGATTCATGTAGTAGCTGACGGAGGCTGCCTGTCCCTCCGAGTGGCCGGGTTCTCGCACGAAATTCCATGACGACCAAAGACTACGTTTTTTGGGTAGGTGGCTGATGTCCGTGTGTAGCGTCACGGTGTTGGGCTGGTAGCGCCACGCGCCGAGATTTGTATTCTCAGATTCGCTGGGGTCATGCAAAAGTTGTAGCGCCTCGTCGGCGTGAGCGCCGATCACCACATGGTCAAAATCTTGGCTGCTGCCATCCTTCATTTTTAAGACGACGACGCCGCCTTCCTTGCGTGTGATGGATTCAGGGGCCGCGTTCGGTTTGGGGGCATTCTTAAAATCCTTGAGCATGGCTTCAACATAGGTGCGTGAGCCGCCCTTAACGTATTTCCATTGCGGGCGGTTGGTCAGTCGCAAGAGTCCATGGTTTTCGAGGAAATGAAGATAGGGCTGCGCGGGGAAAGCACGCAGCGCTTGAATAGGGGATGACCAGATGGCAGCGCCCATGGGGTAGAGGTAGTGGTCGAGGAAGGCTTGGCCAAATTTCCGTTCCTCACAATAGTCGCCGAGTGATTTACCGGCGAGGAATCCGGAATTGAGGTCACGGTAGCCAATTTTAGCGAAGCGCCAAAGATCGCGGACGAGGGCGAGGTGCTGCGGCTTGAAGAAATAACTGGCCGAAGGGAAGAGGCTGCCGATGGTGTTGCCGGAATAGCCGTAGCCATTCGTCGCATCGCTGTAGCTAAAGGTCATCGAACTGTCAGCCAGCCCGACATCCAGTTGACGCAATACCTCTGTAAACAGCGGATAGTTGCGGTGGTTCATTACAATGAAACCAGTATCGACGGAGGTGCCCGCATCCAAACCAGCCGATATTTTGAGCGTCCGCGTATGTCCGCCGATGTAGTCATTCTTCTCGAAGAGGTGTACGTCGTGCTGACGGTTCAGTAGCCACGCAGCAGTCAGGCCAGCCACTCCGCAGCCGACGACGGCGATTTTCTGGGGTTGATTGGGATGCATGTTCATTCAGATGGTTTAGATAGGCGGTAGTGCATCACGCACCACTCGTCGCCGCCGCGGTAGGCAAACAGCTCGGAGCAGGCCATGTAGAAGATTCGCCAGCGTTGCAGCCAGAGTTTGGCCTCTTTGCCGTAGCACTCTCGAAAGAGCTTCAGCACCGCTGCTTGGTCGTTGTCCTGCAGGCGCAGCCATGCTTCGAGAGTTTTGCTGTAATGGACGCCGTTGACGACCCAGCGGGTCTCCTCCTGTAATATGCCCTGCGCCGCAGCGGGCAGAAGGTCGGCGGACGGCATGATGCCTCCGCTGAAAAAGTATTTTGACATCCAGTCTTTCGCGCTACGTGGTTCGAAGAGATAGCAATGGGTGCGGTGTGCAAAGACATGTAAAAAGACTTTCCCACTGGGGGAGAGCCAATCCGCTACGCGTTGAAACAACTGACGGTGGTTGCGCACATGCTCAAACATCTCGACTGAAACGATTCTGTCAAACAAGCCTTCGGGGGTGAAGGTGTTAATATCGCAAGTCACCACGGACAGATTAGACAGTCCCCGCGCTTGGGCCTGACTGTCGATGTAGGCCTTTTGCGAGTGTGAATTACTCACCGCCACGATTTGGCTGCTGGGGTAATGTGCGGCCATCCATAGGCTGAGCGAGCCCCAGCCGCAGCCGAGCTCGAGGATGCGCTGCCCATCGCCCAGCTCCGCGCGCTCGCAGCTGAGCGCCAACATGGCCGCTTCGGAGGCTTCGAGCTGGGTCTCGCCCTCTGCCCAATAGCCGCAGCTATACTTCATGTGCGGCCCAAGCACCTTTTTAAAGTAAGGACTCGGTACTTCGTAGTGTTGCTCGTTGGCGGTTTTTGTCTGCTCGGCGATCGGACGTTTGGAGAGCGTCGCCACCCATTCGTCGGTTGTTTTTGGCTCGGCCTCCAACTCGTGGAGGCGTTCTCGTAAAAGCTTGTGGATGCCCTTGCGGATCAGGGAATCGTTGAGTAGGCCGCGTTCGGCTAGTTTAATGGCTATGTTCATCGTGTCTAGGTATGCGTCAATATAAACGTTAGAGGATTGAGATCCTTACAAAGCAAAGGCAGTTTGTTAGGTTGCTGCGGGTTGTGCGATTCATCAAGATGAAACAATCCTTCCAGCTGGTCGCAGCATTCTCCGTCGCGGCATTCTTGGCTGGCTGTCATTCTTATAAAAACATGCACACGCAAACCACACCAGATACTGCCTATCTAGAGGCACTCGAAGCAACTGACCCCGCGCAATATAACCTACCTGCCGCAGGCTCGGCAGAAGAATCTGCCATGCTCCAACCGGTCAAAGACCTCTTTACCGATTACTCTCATGACAACCTCGCCGCAAGCATCCCCCGAGTCTATGCGAGCGAGCTGTATTTTCGTGACGCCTTCCGTTTAATCCGTTCTTCGGAGGAGCTGCGCGCCTACATGCTCAAAGGCTTGGAGCCACTCGAAGGGGCTGAATTTGTTTTTCACGATGTCGCACGCAGTGGGGGTGACTTTTACTTGAATTGGACGATGCGACTAGATTTCAAGAAAACACCCAGCGGCACTTGGGAGGAATCGATCGGCATCTCGCGCCTGCGCTTCAATTCGGAGGGTCAGGTTATCTTTCATCAAGATTATTGGGACCCCACCGATATCGTTTATCGGCGTATCCCCGTGGCCCGCCAGTTGATTGGATGGGTCAAACAGAAGATGTAGCAGTCTCCCAGCTCAGCAGCTAATGGCACGAACTCTGGGGATGACTCGGCAGGGCACTATAAAATTGACCTGCGCGGCGCTCACGTTCGTGTAGCTATGAATACGCGTCTCCGCGCACACCGTGCATCACAGACAAAGCAGGCGCTTCTTCGCAACGGATCAAGGGAGTCTTCGGTGGATACTGGCGCCCCGCAGAGCATTGCCAAGCATCCATCTGCGCCCGAACAAACTCACTTGAACCCAGCACAACACCTTCCGAAAAATAGCGTATGCGGCAACGCAGCAAAGTCGCCGCCGGTAAGTAGCCTTGCTCTTTCTCCAACACACGAGCCGCCTTCGCACGATCCATGTGCGCGCTACCCGCAGCAGGTTTCGCCCCTTTCCCAAAGAGCATACAACGGTAAGCGGCCAGAGCGTCTCCTTTAGTGACTTCGTAACACCCCGAAGTCACAAACTTCAGCCCACGCAGCGCATTCGCCCCATCCCCATTGCTCGCAAGTGCTTCAGCATAGCCGCAGAAACGGTAGTCCTTAGGGTCTTCAACGATCCCCGCCCGCACGGGGTTCAGGTCGATATAGGCGGCCATCGTCTGGAGAACAAAATCCGTGCCTTCGACCAGAACGCTCTTAAACCGGTCCGACCAAAGCGGTCCGAAGCGATCATGGGTCTTATTGAACCAAGTCGAGAAACGCTGTTTCAGAGTTTTCATAAAAGCCGAAAGATCCCCCATGCGCGCAAGAAGTTGTTGGCGAATCGCATCGGCCTGCTCCCCACCGTCCTCTAATAGCTTCACCATCACATTGATCGAAGCAGTTTGATATTTAGTCGGCTTCGGGTAAAGCACACGATAGCGGCGCATCAGTTCCTGATCCGAGACAGAGTCTGCCGGGGGCACCCGAATCAAAAGATGGAAGTGATTGTTCATCAAGCAGTAGGTGAGGACTTCCACCCCCGAAAAGTCAGCGACTTGGATCATCATTTTCCTCAAGACCTCCTTTTCACGATCCCCTAAGAGCACCTCACCATTCACAGTGCGCGACATCGCGTGAAAGATACACGTCCCCTCAGTAGATAAGCGTAATTTTCTCATAGGTCAGAGTATTCATAGTTAAAAGAGCTCCGCAAGTCTTATATAAGGGTCAGGTCTGTAAAAAAAAAGACACTAAGGCTGAGTCCCCGCTACATTCCGTCTTGCTCAAGCTCAGTGGTTCGGCACATTCTCAGGTAGTCGCCTATGCCCGCATCTGCTTCAAAACCTCTCTCTAAAGCCGCCTGGATTTCCATTGGAACACTCAGCGTTGTCTTTGTGGGGGCGTATTTCGTGCTGCGTGCGCTGCCGGATGCTCAGTGCGGATTTTTACATTATGAGGAGATCGTCAATGCCGAGGGGGAGATCGAACTTTGTGCCACCAATCACGCCGGGTTTCTTGATCTGACTCGTTTGACGTATCCCGTTGTCGCGGACTTGCGCACGCAAGCGCCGCTCGTAATGGGCACGGAAGCACAAGTTGAGCTGAGCTTGGAGACGACCGGCGGCATGAGTATCGCGCCGCATGAGCTGGCGGTCACGCACACCGAAAAAATGCATGTTATGGTTGTGGATCCTTCGCTGGAAGATTACCACCATCTGCACCCCGAGCCCGAGGGCTTGAACGGTATCTATCAATTTGATTTCAAGCCGGAACGTGCTGGCATCTATCGCGTCTTTACCGAGATCGTGCCACTGCGTAGTCGCCGACAAGCGATCGCGCTCTCTCAACTGGAGGTCGCCGGTGCGCCGCAGAGCGCTGAGTTTGCGCGCTCGACCGAGAGTGTGGTCGATGGCGTTCGCTTCGTGTTGCTGGGCGCACCCGAGACCTTGAAGACGGGGCGCGACTATCGGCTGGAGTTGGAAATCACCAGTGCAGAGGGCGCAGCGATTACACTCGAAACCGTGATGGGTGCGAAGGGGCACATGGTGGCCTTCGATGGCGAGGGTAAGGGCTTTGCACACATGCACCCCGTCGATAGCGTGGCCTCGGCGCGCTTGGCTGGCTTTGGATCTGCCACATCTGAGAGCACGGATATCGCTTTTCTTTTTAATGTGCCCAACCCAGGATGGTATCGGCTCTTTGCTCAAATTCAAGTGAAGGGCGAGCCAGTTTTTGGACGTTTTGACCTCAAAGTGGAATAGGACTTATGGACGATTTTGAAACCTTTAAAGCTTCACGCGAGAAGATGGATCTCACCTCGCGCAAGATGACCGAGCACCAATGGAAGCAGGCCTACGCCGCCTATTGTAATGCACGCGAGCGGGTCGGGGGCAGTAGTGCTTCCTCCGAGGGTAAAGCGAAGAAGCGGCGTCACTCAAAGACGGCTGCGGTCGCGCGTGGGGCACATCGTCCAAGTAGTGTCTCCGAACTGGGTGCCTTGCGCCGCCGTGTGCGCGAGCAATCCGCCTACACCGATTTGCGATTGATCGTGGATATTTTGGCTTGGGCAGCGATTGTCGTATTTGTCCTACTTGGGATGGTTTCGATGTTTTTCTATACCTCTGTGCCGGCTGCTGCTGTGATCGCTTTGCTCTGGGCTGTAGTTCAAGTCATTGGAGTGGTGCTCGTTCGCCTGCTGGTGCATGTGTTGATCGACATTCCCGACATCGCGCTCTATCAGTCGCTTCAGGATTCTGCTGCGAGGCCACAGCCTTCGCTTGATCCCGAGGCATGATTCGTGCTCACTCGAATATCTAACATATCTAACGAGCGCACCCTATTTAAATGCAGTATTCCGCTACCTTCCGCCACATTGATAAAGACTTCGGTTTTGATGCCTTGGACTTAGGCAAATGGAATACAGAGTATGAAGACGAAGAGGATTTTATCCTAGCGCTCAACCGGATGGCGATTGCTAGTTCGCAGCACACGGTGGTTGATTTCCCTGAGGTTGAAGTGTGCGCCGGAAGCAAACGTGTCATCATCCGCTCGATCAACGGATTGTTATTCTACACCGATCTGAATTCTCAGAATCGAAAAGACCTTAAAGTTATTCCTATTGAGATCATCCGGCTGATCGAAGGTAAGCCATTAGAAGAAGTCTTTAAGCGTGACGAGGAAATGGGGGTAGATGTTTACATCCCGCCAAAACAACAGTATCGCAGTAATTCCACATGGTCGACTCAGGCCATTGCGTTGATTATTATGCTCGTGGTGCTCGGCTTTTGTTCGAAACTGATCTGGAAGGATGTGACGCATACGCCGCGCTTGCACACTGCGCCTCAGTTTATCCCCAGTCTGATCGAAGAGAGCGACGTGCTACGGCAGTATGCGGGTGTCTACGTGAGCGAATATCGTGAAGGTGCCATGCTCTTTGAGCTAACTCGCAAAGGGCAGTTTTCCCGCTATGAGATGTGGTTTTCCGAGGAGCGCAACGGCTTCGTGCTCCTGTCTGTGGATTCGTATCTAGTGCAAGTCGGCCTGCATAAAGGTTCAACTGCGATGCTTGCTGATGAGATTTACCTTCTCACGCCCAAAGGTGACGAGATCATTACGCTATTCGGGATTAATTTTAGCCGCCATCACGGCGATCTTGCCAGTATCGGCGAGGTGCTTAATGTGAAGCTCTAGAGCTTAATGTAATAACGGACGTTTTCTCCGCTTAGGCGGAGGCTACCCGTGCCGGGATTGCCGTCGTCGATGTCTTCGTCGATTTCATTGAGGCGAATGGGATCAATTGCTATCGGATGTTGTGCGGTGTGGACGATGTCGATATACGCGCTGCGGTCAGCGGGGTCCTCCTCGGTGGTGTACACCCAGCGATAGGTGCCGCCGATCGGCGAGGGCAGTTTCCAGGCGGCACTTATACTGTTTTCCATACCAGTGGGATACACGCCTAGCGAGGATACGGAGCTGGGGTAGTGACCATTCTCGAGTCCGAACGTGTCCAATTCTTGTTCGTAAAGCCGGAGATCGTGCTCCAGCGCAGCCATGCGGCTGTTGTCCCGAGAGCGTTGAAAGGCGGGGAGAGCCAGTGCCGCGAGAATGCCGATGATACTGGCGGCTACGGCCAACTCAATTAGACTGAAGCCTTGCTTACAATGTGGATTAGTTCCTCTCATTGGCTTCTTTAATACGGATTTTTGGTGTTTTGGAAATACTTTAATCGCTGCTAGGCATACCCGATCAACTCGATCTTTAACTGTGCGGCCTTCTTGAGCAGAGCTGCTTTATCGAGCATGATGACGCGGCCGACTTCGAGCGCGGCAGTTTGGATGCCGGACTCGTGCATGACTTCGAGTGTGCGCTCGCCGAAGACGGGCACGTCGAAGCGGTAGTCTTGCTTGCGCTTGACTGTTTTAACAAAAATCAGTCCGTCGGTCTTGAAGCTGCCCGCGCGTTGTAGCATCAGGTCGGTGCCTTCGTAGGCTTCGACCGCGAGCACCGTGCCTTTGCGCACCACGGCGCCTTGGCCAACATCCAGCTCGGTGATGCCTTTGGCGATTTGGATGCCGTGTTCGATAAATTCCTGCGGCGCTTTGAGCTTACCGCCAGTCATCAGACCTTCACTCGCTAGCTGATCGTCTAGAAAGCTGCGGGCGTCGAGCATTTGGATGTCGATGGCTTCGATCTCAGCCGAAATGGCTCCGAAGATAGTTTCCGCATTTTTGATCTTTAGACTGTTGAGAATGGCGAGCGCTTTGAGGTCAGGGTGCAGGCCGTGGAAGAGGCGCTTGGGCGTGATCTGCCCAGCCATGACAGCATAGCGACAGTCGAGCTTTTTGAGGGATTTGAGTAACTTTCCAAGTTGCCCCACCTTAATTTGCAGGTGTTCCTCTGGGGGTGTTGAATCGATCAGAACCTGCTGCGTCTCGCCCAGAAAGGAAATTAGGCGCAGGGGCAAGCCCGCCGCGCGGATGCGTTCAGCCATGAGGGCGGGGTAGAGGCCTTTACCCGCGATGAGGCCGATGGGCTGACCGTCGAAGTCGAGGGGTAAAAATGTGGAAAAGGGGTGCATGGCTTAGGCGAAGAGTGTGTCTTTCTCTTTTCTGGCTTCTGACATCTGTTTTCTGAAAAAATTAGTCCTTAAACTGATAAGGACGTAAATCAGGCTGTTTGAAATAATCGGGTCTGACAATCAGAACTGGCACGGGGGGGAGCCCCGTGGCTTGGTTGGCCTGGAAGGTCACCCGCTTGCTGGCGTGTTGTGCGGCTTGGCAGAAGCGTGTTTTGTCGGCTTCGAGCGAATCGGCGGTGGAGGCCTCTGCGATTTGTTGACGCTCCATACTTTGCTCGCTGATACGCACACGCTTCGGTGCGGAGACAAACTCGCGGGTGCCCCCATCGGGATAGTAATAGGTCAAGTTGCCCTCGAAGGCGGTGATGTGGAGCCCCGTGGCGTCGAGCAGTATCAGACAGGTGCCTTTGTGTAGGCGAATTTCACCTTTCGGCAGTAGGATACGTAGCTCAGAGAGTGGAGAGAGCCGGTTGCTCGCGACGGCGATTTGCCCTTCGGTGAACTGTAGTCGTAATTTGGAGATCGAAGGTTCCAGCCCCAAACTTTGGTCTTCTAGGTCAAAAGGGCGCTGGGTGTATTCGATGCATTGCACCGAGCTTGACTCATCCATTGCCAAGGCGACACCGTTGGAAAACGTAAGGAAAAAACGTGTATCCTCCTTGGTCGAAAGCTGAAGCCCGGCGGGGAGTAGCACCTCGTGTGCCGCCGCCGAGACGCGCTGCCCAGAGGCATTGGTTGCAATCACTGAGCCGCTACGACTGGTCACGGTCGCGCTGCCGTCGACCATGGTCTGTGCGTGGAGCGACGAGAGGGCACAAAGGGAAAGTAGCGCGATCAGACAAGGACGGGCTGCTTTGGAATTGTAGCGGACGCGCGAAGCGCTTTCGAGTTGCGGAATCGCTCGTGCCATACGGTCGAACTCCCTGTTCGGGGACAGGCGAGTTTCTCGTTCCGCTACAGTTTTGGTCGAAATCGTCATACTTAAACCGCGACGATATTGACGATCTTACCGGGCACGTAGATCTCTTTTTTGATCACCTTGCCTTCGATGAATCCTTGCACGCGCTCGTTGGCCTTGGCGGCGGCGAGGGCGTCGTCTTTGGAGGCGTCGGCGGGCAGTTGCGCGTCGCCGCGATACTTGCCGTTGACTTGGAAGATAATCTTGACGGTGTCTTCGACCAGCTTGCTCTCATCGTGTTTCGGCCAGCCGGCCTCGACGATGCTGCCTTCGTGGCCGAGGCGTTGCCAGAGCTCTTCGCCTATATGCGGGGCGAGGGGCGCGAGCAGTTTGATAAAGTCTTCAACCGCTTCGCGCGGTAGGGCTTCCGCCTTGGCCAGATGGTTGATGCAGATCATCATTTGTGAGATCGCGGTGTTGAAGCCGAGGCTGGCGTAGTCCTCCGTGACCTTCTTGATTGTGGCGTGCAGCACGCGTTCTGTCTCGGGGTCGAGCGCGTCGCTCTGGCCAATTTTGAGCTGGAGGTCGCCGTCTTGAGCCACAACCAGTCGCCATACTTTACGTAGGAAGCGGGCGATGCCTTCGATGCCCTGAGTGTTCCAGGGCTTCATCGCTTCGAGGGGGCCAAGGAACATCAGGTAGAGGCGCAGTGCGTCGGCACCGTAGCTTTCGATGATGGTCTCGGGGTTGACTACATTACCGCGGCTCTTGGACATTTTTTCGCCGTCTTCGCCGAGGATAATGCCCTGGTGGAAGAGCTTCTTAAACGGTTCGGGATCGCTGACTACGCCAATGTCGTAGAGAATGTGGTGCCAGAAGCGGGCGTAGAGCAGGTGGAGCACCGCGTGCTCGGCACCGCCGATGTAGAGATCCGGCGTGCCCCAGTATTTTTCCTTTTCAGGATCGATCAATGCTTCGGTGTTTTTCGGATCGACGTAGCGCAGGTAATACCAGCAGGAGCCCGCCCACTGCGGCATTGTATTCGTTTCGCGGATACCGGGCACCCAGCCGTCTTTCGCTTCGGCAGAGGTTTCGCCCGTTGCGGGATCGATAAAAACATGCAGCCATGCGCCAGCTTTGGAGAGCGGGCTTTGGCCATCGGGCGAGGGCGTGTAGCTCTCGACCACGGGCAGTTCCAGCGGGAGTTCGTTTTCAGGCAGAATGATGGCGTGGAGTAGCTCGCCATCGACCAAGCAAGTGACCGGGCGCTCGACGGATTTGAACGAGTCGTCCACCTTGGCGTAGTTGCTCTTGTTAAGCCAAAGGACGGGGAAAGGTTCGCCCCAATAGCGCTGGCGGGAGAAGAGCCAGTCGCGCAGCTTGAAGTTGATGGTGGCCTCGCCGCGATTGTCGGCAGCGAGTTGCTCGATGACTGCATTTTTGGCCGATTCAGAGTCTTTGTCGCTTTGCTCGCCGGAGTTGATCAACTTACCGGGGCCGGTGTAGGCCTCCACCAGTCCTCCGTCGGCGTCCTTTTCGGCTGCGCCGCCGTCGTCGATCACTTGAACGATTTCGAGGCCAAATTCTTTGGCGAATTCAAAGTCGCGCACATCGTGAGCGGGCACGGCCATGATCGCGCCGGTGCCGTAAGTCATGAGCACGTAGTCGGCCACCCAGACGGGGATTTCTTGGCCGTTGACAGGGTTGATCGCAGTGGCACCTGTCCAGACGCCAGTCTTTTCCTTGGCCAACTCGGCACGTTCGAGGTCGGACTTGCTCTTAGCCTTTTCCACGTAGGCGACGACGGCATCGCTTTGCTCACTGGTGGTAATGGACGCGACGAGCGGATGCTCGGGCGCGATCACCATGTAGGTGGCACCGTAGAGGGTGTCGGGACGCGTGGTGAAGACGGCCAGTTGCGCATCGTGACCGGATACGTCGAAAGTAATCTCGGCCCCTTCGGAGCGGCCAATCCAGTTTTCTTGCAGGCGCTTAGTCGAGTCGGGCCAGTCGAGATCTTTCAGGCCAGCGATGAGGCGATCGGCATATTCGGTGATACGGAGCACCCACTGGCGGATGGGGCGGCGCTCGACTGGGAAGTTGCCACGCTCGGAGCGGGGGCCTTCGGGGGTGTTGAGTATTTCCTCATTGGCGAGGACGGTGCCTAGGTCGGGGCAGAACCAGACAGGCTTCTCATCCACATAGGCGAGTCCCTTTTTGAATAGCTGCATGAAGATCCACTGTGTCCACTTGAAATAACCGGGATCGGTGGTGTTAACCTCGCGGCTCCAGTCGTAAGCAAAGCCGAGCTGCTTGAGCTGCTTGGTGAAATTGGCGACGTTTTGCTTGGTCGTGAGCGCGGGGTGGGTGCCCGTCTTGATCGCGTATTGCTCAGTTGGCAGGCCGAAGGCGTCCCAGCCCATCGGGTGGAGCACGTTAAAGCCCTGCGCCTTTTTGAAGCGCTTGAGCGCATCGCTGGCGGTGTAACCCTCCGGGTGGCCGATGTGCAAACCCGCGCCAGAAGGATAGGGGAACATGTCGAGCACGTAGAACGTGGGTTTATCCTCGAAGTCGATCGCCTCGTAGGTGTGGTCCTTTGCCCAGTATGCCTGCCACTTGGGCTCGATGCTGGAAAAGTCGTATTCTTTGGTTGTTGTAGCCATTTTCAGAAAACGGCGGATTAAGAAGGCTGCGTAGCTGTCCGTCAACGCCGGAAGGTTGTTTTGCTGGGGTTCGCTTAGTTCTTGATCTTGCGGCTGCTGTGGCGTATCAACTTCAACCTTTCTCTTATGAAACTTCGACTCCCCTTACTTATTTGCAGCACGCTCGCGCTTTTCGTGTCGATGGCCTATTCCGAGGTAAATTCGCGCACATTAGACTTTACCAGTCGACGCGCGGATCGAGTTGAAAATAAGCGGGTTGATAAGAAGATGTGGGCGCAGCCGCAAACTAACTCGTTGATGAATAAGACCTTTCCTATTGAGCAGTGGGATAAGCATTTCTCGTCAGTGGGCAGTAAACGCGCGCCGATTTCGCTCACTGAACAAAAGGATAAGCAGATGTTTAAAACCAAGACCTTTGATCGCAAAGAAGTCGAGTTCGACATGTCGCGATGGAATGAGCAGATGGCGGATCTGCACAAGAAGGCAGGCATTGAAATGGATGATCGCGCACAGTTGGTCGCGGATCAGCGGCTCTATTATATGATGCTGCAAGACGCCGAGCAGTACCGCGATATGGGCGTCGAAGTCTCATTGCGTGATTTAAATCGCTTCCAGTTTCGCCGTAATCGCTCGAATGATGGGGTGCCCGTCGAGAAGGCGGGCTCGGGGCAGTAGTGCCGAGGAGCGTCATGGCATGAAGGTTTCCAGTAGTCAGTTTTGGATTCTGAGCTTGTTGACGGTTTGTGCGATCCTCTGGTTGCTCTTGCTCACCTGCTTTCGAGAAAATTGGGGTTTTTGGCAAAGCCCGGCAAAATATTACTTTCTCCACCAGGAGTATCCGCGCTGGCTGCGCGAGTATGTGCTTCAATATTACTCAGCGACGCTTTTTTTTACCGTCTGCCTGTATACAGGCTGGCTGATACTCGCTTACGGGCGAATGCAGTCTTCACGTGTCGCTGGCGGACTGCTTGTGGCCGTGACTTTGTTATTTGGTTTAACTCTGGGCGTGCGGGGCGCGAATAATCTCATTGGCTACTTAGATAATGGTCAACTACATGGAAACGTGGGGATTAAGCCGCGACCTTAGAACCGCTTTATCGAAAAAAACGTCCGCTTTGACTTGAACCTGCCGGAGTAGTTCAGATGGTAGGCGAAAATCCCTAACTGAACATGCCTGCCATTCTCATCCTGAGCTTAGCCGTTATTTTACTCGCGGCCTGTATCGCACCGACCTTGGTGCGCTACTTGGGTGACCGCGCTGGCTGGCTTTTGGCGCTCGCGCCGTTTGCTGCCTGTGCCATGTTGTTGTCTCAGGCGGGGCCGATTGAGGCGGGGGAGGCGCTGGTTTACCAAGTCGATTGGTTCTCGGCGCTGGATACCTCGTTTAGTCTGAGACTGGATGGTCTGTCGCTTTTGATGGCGCTGCTGGTGACGGGGATCGGCGGCTTTATTGTCATCTATGCGGGCGGTTACATGCAAGGGCATCCGCAACTGGGGCGTTTTTTCCTATATCTGCTAGCGTTTATGGGCGCGATGCTGGGGCTGGTGCTTTCGGATAATTTAATTCTACTCTTCGTTTTTTGGGAGTTGACCAGTATCACCTCCTACCTGCTGATCGGTTTTAATTGCGAGGAGAAGGCATCTCGCTGGAAGGCGCTTCAGGCGCTCTTGGTCACGGGTCTTGGAGCCATGGCCATGCTGGCAGGCTTCGTAATGATAGGCATAGTGACTGGCAGCTACAGCTTTTCCGAGATCAATGGAATGAGCGACCTGCTCCAGGCCAGCCCATGGTACACGGCTATCGTCATATTGGTACTAGGAGGGGCTTTTACCAAAAGCGCGCAGGTGCCGTTTCACTTTTGGTTGCCCAATGCCATGGCGGGGCCGACTCCGGTCAGCGCCTATCTCCATTCGGCCACGATGGTCAAGGCGGGTATCTTTTTGATGGCGCGTCTGAACCCCGCGCTCAGTGGCAGCGGACTTTGGGAATACACATTAGCCATTTTCGGTAGTTTGACGCTACTACTCGCCATGTTTCTCGGGCTTTTTCAGAAGGATGTTAAGTCCATTTTAGCCTACACGACTCTAGGTGTGCTTGGAGTGCTCACCCTGTTGCTCGGGATCGGTTCTTACTATGCGATCAAAGCGATGGTGGTCTTTCTCATTGGGCACGCTCTCTATAAAGCGACGCTTTTCATGGTGGTCGGATCGATCGACCATGAAACCGGCACCCGCGATGTGACGCTGCTGCGCGGCTTGAGAAAACTAATGCCGATTTCGGCTCTGGCGGGCGGTCTAGCCGCGCTCTCGATGTCGGGCCTGCCGCCGTTCTTCGGCTTTATCGGTAAAGAGTTGATCTACAAGGCCGGAGTTAAACTCAGCGGTTTCGAGCTGGTCTTCCTGGCCGTGGCTCTAGTTGGCAATTTGGTGATGATGGGCTTGGCTCTCAAAGCGGGTGTGGGGCCTTTTTTCGGTAAACCCAACCATGATGCCTTGCCTAAAACGCCGCACGAGGCACCGCTGGCCATGTGGATAGGCCCAATCGTGCTTGCGGTGGCAGGTCTCGTGATCGGGATCATCCCTTTTTGGGTGACGGAGTATATGGTCTCGCCAGCGGTGGCCGCGATCAAAGGCACCGAGATCGTGCACCTTGATCTGGCGCTCTGGAATCTAGTGAAGCCCAATTTGCCACTCCTTTTAAGCGGCGTCACTGTGCTCGGCGGCTTCTTTATCTTTCTCAACCGTGCTCGCTTCTGGGCGGTGTCTGACCGGGTGTTGACGGCGATTCGCCCCTATGGCGCGGAGGCGATGTATGAGCGCATCTTCGCAGCTACGATGTGGTTCTCCAAGGCGCAAACTCGCTGGCTGCAAACGGGGCGATTACACGACTACGTCTTTTTCATTGCGGCATTCACGGCGGCTTTGGTTGGTTGGGAACTGATCAGCACGATCGATAGCTTACCGTTCATCGACGCCTCGCAATTCGATCCATGGATCGCTGCGTTGATCACCCTAATGGCAGTGGCCGCGATTTTTGGGGCGCTCTCGGATGACTATTTCTTAATTCTTGGTGCGCTGGGAACGGTCGGCTTTGGCATTGCGCTGCTCTTTGCCTACTACGGAGCACCCGACCTCGCGATCACCCAGCTCATGGTCGAGGCGCTCACGGTGGTGCTCTTTATGTTCGTCATCTACGGCCTCCCTTTAATTCGAGAATTCTCGGGGCCGCTCACGCGGGTTCGTGATGGCATCTTAGCCTGTACTTTTGGATTGGTTGTGGCGATGCTTGCTTGGCTGGCGGTCGAGATTCAATTCGCTGCCCCTATTTCGGATGCGCTTGCGGCGATGAGTTATCCCGAGGCGAAAGGTAAGAATGTGGTCAATGTGATCCTAGTCGATTTCCGGGCCTTGGATACCTTCGGGGAAACTACTGTGGTCGCGGCGGCCGCACTGGGCATCGCGGCTTTGATGAGTAGCCGCATCGTGCGTAAATCAAAAAAAGGAAAGGATGTACCATGAAGTGGTTTGTTCTCGCCCAATCCGGGCGCATTTTGTTTCCCTGGCTGCTGGTTCTGTCGCTTGTGATTCTTTATCGCGGCCATAATCTACCTGGCGGTGGCTTTATTGGCGGCTTGCTCGGTGCAGCGGCTTTTATTCTGGTGGGACTTGGTGATGGTATGGATGAAGCCCGTCGCCGCTTGCGGCTGGATCCGGTGCAAGTCCTAGGCATCGGACTCGGCGTGGCTGTCTTGTCTGGCCTACCCGGCATGTTCGGGGAGAAACAATCGTATTTTGTGGATCAGTGGCTACCCGATTTTTCGCTTCCACTGCTCGGAGAGATGCATATCGGCACACCGCTCATCTTTGATGTGGGCGTTTACATCGTGGTCGTCGGCTTTGTGCTGCACTCGGTGTTTAGCTTCGACTACCTCGCGAGAACGGATACCCGACTCGAACTTGAGGACGATGAGAAGCGAGAGGAGGGCTCCGAATAATGGCTTGGGCGCTCTCATTACTGATCGGGATTTTGTTTGCCTGTGGATTGTACTGCTTACTTCGCCGCAGCGTGGTGCGTCTAGTCATCGGGGTCTTGTTGATATCGCAGGCAGCCAACCTACTCGTATTTTTGAGCGGTGGCTTGACGCTCGGTCAACCGCCGATGGTGGGCAAAGGAGCGATGGTGCCAGATGCGCCGTTCGCGGATCCGCTCCCGCAGGCGATGGTGCTGACGGCTCTAGTCATCGGCCTCGGTCTGGTGGCCTTCCTCTTAATTTTGGTCTTCCGCGCGCATGAAGCGGTGGGCAGTGATGATATTAACGCCTTCGATAGCACGGAGAAGTCGCACTCAGTGACGGAGACGAAATAATGTACGCCTACGCTATACTTCTTCCGCTGCTTCTCCCTATCATCGGTGCGCTGGGCCTGTTGGTTTTTGCGCGTTCGGTTCGGGCTCAGCGTTTCGGAGGTGTTTTATTTTCCGGCCTATGTTTTGCGGCCTCACTACACTTAGTGTTTGTGGTCGATGAAGTCGGCTACGTGGTGCTGCAGTCTGGTGGGTGGGAGGCGCCCTTTGGCATTTCGCTGGTGGCCGACCGGTTCAGTGCGATCATGGTGGCGGTTGCCTCCTTTATGGGCTTCGGAGTGGCCTGGTATGCCATTGGCGAAATCGACACAGGGCGGCTGCGCCGTTATTTTTTCCCGCTTTATCTGATCCTGCTTTTCGGAGTCAACGGCTCGTTCCTGACTGGCGATTTATTCAACCTATATGTGTGGTTCGAAGTCATGTTGATTGCCTCCTTCATCCTAATGGCGATCGGGGGTAAGCGTGATGAGTTGGAGGGTGCGCTCAAATACGTCAGTTTAAATTTGTTAGCATCGGCGTTCTTCCTGATCGGAGCCGGCCTGATTTATGGTAAAACTGGCACCCTCAATATGGCGGACATCGCAGCCAAGGTGAGCGCCGCACCCAACGCAGAGAGCATCCTTCCCGCCGCGCTGCTGCTCTTTGTCGCTTTCGGGGTTAAGGCGGCGATGTTTCCATTCTTCTTCTGGTTGCCGTCGTCGTATCATACGCCTCCTCCCGCCGTCTCCGCGATTTTTGCAGGGCTGCTGACCAAGGTCGGCGTTTATGCCTTGTTTCGCTTTCATACGCTGCTCTTTGCTTCGCTTTTTTCGCACTTTCAAATGCTGCTCATTGTGCTGTCGATTTTTACCATGGTCACTGGGGTCTTGGGCGCGGCCTCACATTTCCAGATGCGGCGCATTCTCTCCTTTCACATTATTAGTCAGATCGGCTATATGACCGTGGCGCTGGCCATCATGACCCCCTTGGCATTGGCTGCTGGGATTTTCTATTTGGTGCATCATATCATTGTGAAGACCAATCTCTTTTTGATCAGTGGGGTAGTGCTTCGAATGCGGGGGAGCGATGACCTTGCACGGATCGGTGGCTTGGCTAAGTCCGCCCCCTGGTTGGCCTGCCTCTTCTTCATCCCGGCCTTTTCGCTGGGCGGCATTCCTCCGCTTTCCGGCTTCTGGGCCAAGTTTGGCGTGGTCAAGGCCAGCCTGGAGGGAGGCCACTGGTGGGTGGTCGCCTTCGCATTGCTGGTCGGTGTCTTGACTCTATATTCGATGACAAAAATCTGGGCCGAGGCCTTTTGGAAGAAAGCACCTGAGCCGGGCATGAGCGAAAGTGAGATCGCCACCGCCGAGACGGCTCCCTATACGCAGTCGTTTTCGCTGCGCTGGATGTTGCCCCCCATCGTAGCGATGACCTTGGCTACCGTCGTGATCGGAATATTTGGTCAGCCGCTCTTTCAATACACCGAGCGCGCGGCCGCTCAGCTTATGGACCCGGAGGGCTATCAGGCGGCTGTTTTGCGACCGTTGGAAGCAGCCTCTCCGATTCTGGAAATGGACGATAGTGTAGAGAAAGGATATAAGTGATGCGATTACTCTGGTTGTTAGAATTAATTATTTTTTACCTCAAGGAGATCCTGATTTCCAATATGCGCATCGCGTATGATGTGCTGACGCCTCGTCACCGCATGAACCCAGGCATACTGGCCGTGGAAGTCGGCAACCTCAATCAGCGACAGCTCGCGGCGATGGCCAACCTCATTACGATGACGCCCGGCACGCTCGGCATGTATGTTTCCAAAGATCTGAGTAAACTCTACATCCATTCAATGTATATGGATAAAGATGCCGAATCGATGGGTGAAGACTTAGCCAACGACTACGGAAAGCGAGTGCTACGTGTTTTTTGAAGATACCGCTACTGTCATCTCAGTCGCCTTGGTCATCGCCGGGGTTTTCCTTATTCTCGCCCTAGGTCTGGC
>Ga0209491_10004519_pt1 | contig 21392 bp, 23 predicted proteins | sample BON02_FD_187213 | JGI IMG/M metagenome (GOLD analysis project Ga0209491, IMG submission 187213) | Freshwater microbial communities from Lake Bonney liftoff mats and glacier meltwater in Antarctica - BON-02 (SPAdes) (version 2) | ecosystem: Environmental > Aquatic > Freshwater > Ice > Glacier... | reverse complement strand
CGCAATCGACCGCTTCATCGAACTGCACAACGAAGCAGATGCCAAGCCCTTCAAATGGCGCGCAAACCCGGACGAAATTATTGCTGCCAGAAATCGGGGGTTCCAATTGTTGGAATCAATCCACTAGAGAAGGCGCAAGAGACCTTCAACCTTCTGACGATCTTTTTGGATTTCATGTTCGGACAGCCGACGGAACTGGCGGTCGCCACCCTCGGCACGCCAAAGGGGAACGCAACGCTTCTGATGGGCGGAAAGCCCCACGCAAAGAAGCTGAAAACCTCTGATATTGCGACAGCGATCCGGCTGCACGGCGAAAAAGAAGGCAAGACCCCTCCGTTCGGCCAAGCAGAACTGGGCGCGGCTTTGCAGGCTTTCTGGGATGGGCGGGAAAAGCTCAGTCAACCAATGAATGTAGCGCTGAAGGCTCTACACTTGGAAAATGACATGCATTGGCGTTTGTTCGCCGTCCTTCCCACACTTGATAGGGTATTAAAGCCCGAGCAGACACCAGAAAGCATCAAACTCAACCAATCCCGAGATACCTTTCTTCAACTTGTTGCAACGGATGACGCGGCTTCCAACTTCTGCAAGAACTACATGAAGGAATTGCCAGCCGCAAGACTGCCCACCTTTGCAATGAAGCTTTCATACGTGCTCGACAGGATGCGCGCTGCAGGCTGGAATTTGCCGGAAGACACAGAAAATAACATCAAACGGCTCCGCAATGACCTTGCCCATACCGCAACTTCGGACAAAACGCCGCGTGATCAGCTATGGCCGCTGATGACGGCATCGGTCGCAATCCTGATCTTCCTGACCTGCGAAAGGCTGGGCATCCCGATCGAAAATGTCCGAACGGATATGGCCAGCAATTTTGGCGCAATCGGGCAAGCCATCAAAAGCTGACACAGGTTCCGTAAAAACAAAAAGGCCCGCCGGATCGCTCCGGCAGGCCAAATCCGTAGGATGGAGGTTTACCCCATCCTCCCTTTACAGCTTGGCCGCAACCGATTCCCAGTTGACCAGCTTGTCCAGGAAGTTGGTCAAGTAAGCCGGGCGCTTGTTGCGGAAGTCGATGTAATAGGAATGCTCCCACACATCACAGCCCAGAAGCGCCGTCTGGCCAAAGCACAGGGGGTTCACGCCGTTTTCGGTCTTGGTGACGCGCAGCGCGCCATCCTTGTCCTTGACCAACCACGCCCAGCCGGACCCGAACTGACCAGCACCCGCCGCCGAGAAATCTTCCTTGAACTTGGCAACCGAGCCAAACGCCTCGGTAATCGCCTTTTCCAAGGCTCCCGGCATGGCTTTGCCCGCTGGCCCCATCACGTCCCAGAACAAGGCGTGATTCCAATGCTGGCTGGCATTGTTGAAGATGCCATTTTGCGCAACCGAAGTGGCGTTATAGGTGCCAACAACGATCTCTTCGACCGATTTGCCTTCCCATTCGGTGCCGGCAATCAGCTTGTTGCCATTATCCACATAGGCTTTGTGGTGAATGTCGTGGTGATACTCAAACGTCTCTTTCGACATGCCAAGCGATGCCAGCGCATCATGGGCATAGGGCAGATCGGGAAGGGTAAATGTCATCGGTTCGCTCCTGATTGGACAATTCTTGTTGCGCCAGAAGTGGGTGTGGCGCGCGGAAGGTCAACCCTTGACAGGCCAATCAGTTCCCAACTGAGGTGCTTTCCGCCTTGCCTTTTGGAACGCCGCGATCAGCCTTTGATGGTCTTGCACTTGCCGCGCGCCAGATATTAGTTGGAATAGCGGCCCAAAGATCCCGACATCGACGCCGAAAGATCAGACTTGGTGATGGTCAACCGGTTGAATGGCTTGACATAGCGGTAATCGCCGCTGGTGGTGAAATTCCAGCTAAGGGTGGTGCGTTTGGTGTTGTCGGTATCGACCTTGGCCTGCACCGGCTTGCCAACAAATTCGTTCAGGATAGGGTCGTTCACCGTGGCTTCGGATGCGCCGTCTTTCAACACCAGCGCCACGACCGATGGCAACCAGCCCCTGTTCTTGGCCAATTGCTCGATCTGGCATTCGTAAACCGTATCAGCCAATGCCGGGGTGACAAGGCCAAGCGTGATTGCGGCGGCCAAACCAAGAACAGCGGAACGGACCGGAAATGCCATTCGGGAACCCCAACAATTGAACTGGCCAGATCATCCCCGGGCCAGCCCGCGCCGTCAAGCCGCGTCAAAGGGGCAAGAAACCCATAGTTCGGCCCCGCTAACCCCCTGAAATCGCGTGTAGGGCGCAAGCGTCTCGAAGGGGGCCGCTATAACTCCGACCCCGGCATGGCGGAATGGCTCAACAGCCCCATCACATACACCCCGACCGAGCGGAACGACACCAGCGTATAGCCCTGATCATCGCGCCAGAACGCCGCTGCCACTTGGGCCGCCCGCGTGCGGCGCAACTCTCCCGCAGCCATGCCGCCCAAATCCACCGGGCACAGTTTCGCAATCACTTGATCCGCCTTTGCGCCCTCAACCCGGAACACCGCCCGCGCGTCCGACACATCGGCGGCCAGATGATGTTCCGCCCCCATCGCCTTAGCAATCGCGGCCATTCCGGCGGCAACCTCGCCGTAAGGCAGCACCAGCAGATACTCATCTGGGCTCATCCAGCCGCAGCCACGATCCTTGGCCCATTCCATCCGTCGCTGTTCAGGCACCTTCACCCCAACCGCCGCCTTGATGGCCTTGTCCAACCCCTTGGCCCCCGGCTTGGCCCGCAAAGAGATCATGCCCAACGGCCCAATCTCGCGCACGCTCGCAAAGCCTTCAAACGTCGCACCACCCAGTGCTGATACCGCATCAGACATCCTGCTTCTCCCCCTTGGGGTCCAGGAACACCGGGTTCACCACCCGCGCCTTGACCGTGTCACCGCCAATGCGGGTAAACTCCACCACTTCGCCCATCCGCGCCGGCGCATGGCGCAAAAGCCCCATCGCGATGCCCTTGTTCAGCGTAGGGCTATAATAGGTCGAGGTGACGCGCCCTTGCACATTCCGCTGGCCGTTGGCGTTCATCCCATCGGCCACGATATAGGCGCCATCGGCGATAACCGATCCATCCAGCGTCTCGAACCCCGTCAGCTTCCAGCGATCCGGACTGGCCAGATAAGTCCGCGCCTGCCCCCGCTTGCCCAGATAATCCTCTTTCTTTTTCGAGATTGCCCAATCCAGCCCCAGATCCTGCGGGATCGCGGTGCCATCGGTCTCATCCCCGATCATGATAAAGCCCTTTTCCGCCCGCATGATATGCATGGCTTCGGTGCCGTAAGGCATCACACCATGCGCGGCTCCCGCTTTCACCAAAGCCTCCCACAACGCCCGGCCATGCCCGGCGGGCACGGCAATTTCATAGGAAAGTTCACCCGAAAAGCTGATCCGATGCACCCTCACTGGCAAACCGGCCAAAGTGCCGTCAGCAAAGGACATAAACGCCAACGCCTCTTTCGAGACATCCATGCCGCCCAAAGCCTCCAGCACCATCCGCGCCTTTGGCCCGGCAACCGCGATCTGCGCATATTGCTCGGTCACATTGGCGGTATAAACCTGCCAATCCCACCATTCGCATTGCAGCCAATCTTCCATCCAGCCATGGATCCGGTCCGCCCCACCCGAGGTGGTGTGGCACAGCCATGAATCCTCTGACAGCCGGATCACCACGCCATCGTCGGACAAAAAGCCCTGCTCATTGCACATCAAGCCATAGCGGCATTTGCCGATCGGCAAAGACGACATGACATTGGTGTAAAGCATATCCAGAAACTTGCCCGCATCCGGCCCTTTGACGATGATCTTGCCAAGGGTCGAGGCATCCAAAAGCCCGACATTTGCCCGCGTGTTCAGGATTTCGCGGTTAACGGCCTGTTCATGCGTCTCGCCAGCGCGGGGATAGCAATAGGGGCGGCGCCACAAAGCCACCGGCTCCATGTAAGCCCCGTTGCCTTCGTGCCATTCGTGGATAGGGCTGCGGCGCAGGGGTTGGAAGATATCACCGCGCGATTCCCCGGCCAACGCGCCCATGGTGACGGGCGTGTAAGGCGGGCGGAAAGTGGTGGTGCCGACGGCGGGAATGTCTTCATTCAATGCATCAGCTAACACCGCAAGACCGTTGATATTGCTTAGCTTTCCTTGATCTGTTGCCATGCCCAAAGTGGTGTAACGCTTGGTATGCTCAACGCTTTGATAGCCTTCGCGCGCGGCCAGTTGCACGTCGGACACCTTCACATCATTCTGATAATCCAACCACATTTTTGAGCGCAGCTTGATGTTGGCCCCCTGCGGCATGATCCAGACTGCCGCCATTGGGGCCTCAGTCACGGCTTCGGCTCTGCTTATTGGGCCTGTTTTGGCTTTCAGCCCCAAGGTTTTGACGACCGAAACACCCGCCTCTGCCGCGTCTGCCATTGCCGCTGCAGCCGTCAGAGCGCCGTTGCACGCACCTGCCGTGATAACCATCGCAGAGCCGTCATGGGTGATCGGCGGGCGCGCGGGATCGGGGCGGAACATGTGATGCGTGCGGTCCCATTCCAGCTTGCCGCCGCAATGACTCCACAGGTGAACAACCGGAGACCAGCCGCCCGACATGGCAACCGCGTCACAAGAAATCTCTTCCAAAACAGCGCCTTCACCAGCTTGCAGACCGATAGAGACCCCAGTGACACGCTTGCCACCCTTGACCTTGACGATGCCGCGGCCAGCCTCAACCCGGATACCCATGGCACGGGCGCGGGCGGGCAAAGCGCCGGTCAGTTCCGCGCGCGCATCGATAACGGCGGCCACTTCAAGGCCCGCCTCTTTCAGCGCAATCGCGGTGCGGTAAGCGTCGTCGTTATTGGTGACAACAACGGTGCGATCACCGGGGGAGACGCCAAAGTTCACCACATAATCGCGCACGGCGGCGGCCAGCATGACGCCGGGAATATCATTGCCCGCAAAGGACAAGGGGCGTTCAATAGCGCCAGTTGCAGTCAGGATCCTGGCCGCACGAATGCGCCAGACCCGCTTGCGCGGACGGCCATCGCCGGGGGTGTGATCGGCAATCCGCTCTTCGGCCAGCACATAGCCATGGTCATAAACCCCAGCCCCCATGCACCGCGCCTTGAGCGTGACATTGTCCATCTTTTCAAGAGATTCCAGCGTGGAGTTAATCCAATCCTGCGCCGGAGCGCCGTTGATCACATCCCCATCCACGGGCGCACGCCCCCCCCAATGCGGGTTTTGTTCCAGCACCATCACGCGCGCACCTGCAGCGCCTGCGATCAGGGCTGCTTGCAGGCCCGCAATGCCGCCGCCAACAACCAGCAAATCGCAAAACGCGTAAGCATGTTCATAGCGATCAGCATCCGCCTCTTTTGGAGCTTTGCCCAAGCCCGCGGATTGGCGGATGATCGGCTCAAACACATGTTTCCACGCGGCGCGGGGGTGGATGAAGGTTTTGTAGTAAAACCCACCCGGCAGGAACCGGGCAAGGGCGTTGTTGACCACACCCACATCGTATTCCAAGGACGGCCAGTGGTTCTGGCTGGTGCAGGTCAGGCCCGCGAACAGTTCCGTGGTGGTGACGCGCTGGTTCGGTTCAAACCGATCACCCTGCCCCATGTTGACCAAGGCGTTCGGCTCTTCAGCGCCAGAGGCGACAATGCCGCGCGGGCGGTGGTATTTAAAGCTGCGCCCGACCAGCATCTGGTCATTGGCCAAAAGGCCAGAGGCCAGCGTATCGCCCGCATAGCCCTGCATTCTCTTGCCGTTGAAGGTGAAGTCCACCGCCGCTGCGCGGTTGATCAGCCGGCCGCCTTTGGACAGACGCGTGCTCATTTGAAACCCTTCCAGTCGGGCCGCTTGGCCTTGATCTTTTTGATGATATCAGCGGGCGGTGCCCCGGTTTGGGCTGCATATGTGCCAAACACCTCCAGCGTGGCGGTGTCGCGGGCGGCCAAAAACCACTTGCCGCAGCCATAGGCATGACGCCAGCGTTCAAAGTGGACGCCCTTGGGGTTTTTGCGCGCGAACATATAGGCCTCGAATTCTTCATCCGAGGCACCGGGGCCAAAGCGCTTGAGATGCGCCTCATATCCGGGGGCGAGTTCGGTCTCGTCGGCCATCACGCCGCAGCAGGGGCATTCCAAGATCAGCATGTCATTAAGCCTTGATACTCTCTTCGCGCCAACGCGAATTGAAGTGGATCGGAACTGAGAACCCGACGGAATGAAGACTCTCTTGCTTACTTTCCTTCGAAGCACTCACATCAAGTTTGCCCGAAATAACCGAAACGATAGTTCCAGCAATGGATGCAGAACCCGCAGCGGCAGCCTTATTTTCTGCCTGCAGTGCAATCGAAAACTTTACCAACTGTTCACCGTGTTGAACGTCTTTTTCTCCAACCGAACCAAGGGCTATTGGAATTCCTTTCCCTTTTTTTGATGCGTCCTGTGCGGCTGCAACTCCAAGCGAAATAGAAATTAGCGTTTGAGCCACAAAGTCCTGAAGGGAAACTCTATCCATCAATGCGCCACCCCGGCGGCCACGCTCTCATCAATGAACTGGCCCTCCTTGAAGCGCCACATGTTGAAGGCCTCGGCCAGCGGCCCCGGCTCGCCTTTGGCCATCAACTCCGCCATCGCCCAGCCGGACCCCGGAATGGCCTTGAACCCACCCGTCCCCCAACCGCAGTTGATGAAGCAGTTCCCCAGCGGCGTCTTGGAAATCAAAGGCGAGCGGTCGCCCGTCATATCCACAATCCCGCCCCATTGGCGCAGCATTTTCAGCCGCGACAGCATCGGAAAGGTCTCCACCAAAGCCCGCAGAGTTTCTTCGATGTGGTGGAAAGACCCGCGCTGGGTAAAGTTGTTGAATCCGTCGGTGCCGCCACCAATCACCATCTCGCCCTTGTCAGACTGGCTCATATAGCCGTGCACGGTATTGGCCATCACGACCACATCCATGCAGGGCTTGATCGGCTCTGACACCAGCGCCTGCAAGGCAACCGCCTCAATCGGCAGGCGGAACCCGGCCATCTCGGCCAACTGGCCCGAATGACCCGCCACAACCATGCCCAGCTTGTTGCAGCCGATAAAGCCCTTGGCGGTGTCTACGCCAACAACCTTGCCACCCTCAGAGCGCACGCCGGTGACTTCGCAATTCTGGATGATATCCATGCCCATCTCTGAACAGGCCCGCGCGTAGCCCCAGGCCACCGCATCATGCCTACCGGTGCCACCACGGGCTTGCCACAGGGCGCCGAGCACCGGATAGCGCGGCCCGTTGATGTTCATGATCGGGCACAGCTCTTTCACCCGCTGGGGGGAAATGAATTCCGTTGTCACCCCTTGCAGCGAATTGGCGTGCTGGGTGCGCAGGTATCCCCGCACCTCATGGTGCGTTTGCGCCAGCATCATCACGCCACGCGGTGAGAACATGACGTTATAGTTCAGATCCTGCGACAGCGTCTCATAAAGGCTGCGCGACTTTTCATAGATCGCCGCCGACGGGTCTTGCAGATAGTTCGACCGGATGATGGTCGTATTCCGCCCGGTATTGCCGCCGCCCAGCCAGCCCTTTTCGATGATGGCCACATTGGTCAGCCCGTGGTTCTTGCCCAGATAATAGGCTGTTGCCAAACCATGGCCGCCCGCGCCCACGATAATCGCGTCATACTTGGCCTTCGGCTCAGGGCTGCGCCAGGCGCGCTCCCACCCGGTGTGATGGCGCAGCGCCTCGCGGGCAATGGCAAAGACCGAATAGCGCTTCATCGTGGCGTCTCCCGGGGAAAATGGGGCAAGGGCGTGCCCCCTATTGGAACAAGCGACGTTTAAACCCGCAACCACAGGCGGCACAATCAGGAAAAAAAGCGACATGCGGCGATATGCCGGAGCGATAAACGCGGCTTTGCGGCGGCAAGGCCTTTTGCCCAAGGCTATGAGAGGTTACATCAGCGCCGACACGCGGCCAAAGACAGATGGGCACAGGCATGGAAACGACTTGGTTTTGGATCATCGCAGTCGCGCTTGCAGCGGGGGTCGCGGCTTGGCTGATCCGCAGCATGACCCGCGCGCATGACGCCGCTGCCCCCGGTGCCGCCAAGGATGTCGAGGTTTACAAAGATCAATTGGCCGAAGCCGACCGCGATCTGGCCCGTGGCACTTTGTCTGACGCCGATGCCGCGCGGGTCAAAACCGAAATCGCCCGCCGTTTGCTGGAGGCCGACCGCACCCTTCAGGCCCAGACCGCCACCGCAGCCCGGGCGCCGTCGCGCACCTCCGTCTGGATTGCGATGGCGTTGGTGGTCGCGGCAATTGGCAGCACCTTTTTGATCTACAGCCGGATTGGCGCGCCATGGTACTCCGACTTGCCCCTTGCCCAGCGTCTGGCAGACGCCGATACGGCCATGGCCAACCGCCCCTCGCAAGCCGAGTTTGAGGCCGCCGCCCCAACTTTCGTTCAACCCCAGATCCCGGATGACTTCGCCGCCCTCATGGACCAACTGCGCGCCGCCGTTGATCCGGCCACCGCCACCGATCTGACCGGGCTTGGCCTGTTGGCCCAAAACGAAGCCAGACTTGGCAATTTCACCGCTGCCATCGCCGCCCAAACCCGGCTGATCGCGGTCAAGGCCAAGACGGCCACCGCTGCCGACCATACGGCCTTGGCCGAGATCATGATCTTTGCCGCCGGTGGCATGGTGTCTCGGGAGGCCGAGGAAGAGTTGAAAAAGGTGCTGACGCTGGACCCGGAAAATGGCGAGGCGCGGTATTTCTCGGGGCTGATGTTCGTGCAGGGCGGGCGGTTCGACCGTGGCTTTGCGCTGTGGCAACCGCTGGTAGAAAACAGCCCGCCCGATGCCCCCTGGTTGCCCGATCTGCGCGCACAGATCGAAGATGTCGCCTATCTGGCCGGGGTGAACTTTACCCTGCCCGAAGGCATGAAAGGGCCCAGCGAAGACGACGTCACCGCAGCCGCCGAAATGACCCCCGAAGAGCGTCAGGCGATGATCGAAGGCATGGTGAACCAGTTGTCAGAGCGTTTGGCCAGCGAAGATGGCGAGGTCGAGGATTGGAACCGCCTCATCCGGTCTCTGACTGTGCTGAACCGGATGGAGGAGGCGCAATCAGCCTATGACGAATCGCGCAAACGCTTCAAAGGGCGGGCGTCAGAGCTGTCCTTCCTGCGGCTGGCGGCGGTCGAATCCGGGTTGAAACCGTGATCTGCGACGATCTTGCCAGCTTCGCCGCCACCCTGCCCCGTTCTGGCAGCCTTGCGGGTCTCGATCTGGGCACCATGACCATCGGCGTCGCCATTTCAGACCTGCGCCGCTCTGTCGCCTCACCGACCGAAGTGATCCGCCGGGTGAAATTCACGGAGGACGCCAACCGCCTTTTGGCCTTGCTGACCAGCCGCGAGATTTGCGGCATCATACTTGGGCTGCCCTTGAATATGGACGGATCTGAGGGCCCGCGCGCCCAATCCACCCGGGCGTTTGCGCGCAATCTGGAACGGCTGACGCCGCTGCCCATCAGCTTTTGGGACGAGCGCCTGTCCACCGTTGCGGCAGAAAGGGCACTCCTGGAGGCGGATGCGTCGCGAAAGCGTCGTAAAGAGGTTATCGATGCCGTCGCGGCAGGCTATATTCTGCAAGGCGCGCTGGACCGTTTGGGGTATCAACAGCGCCAATCGCAAGGGGATTATTCTTGAAAGACGACGTCTGGAGCCGTGATGAGATCCAATCGCCTTGCGTCAAGCTATGCGTAGTTCACCCGCAAGAGCGGATCTGCGTCGGCTGCCTGCGCTCCATCGATGAGATCACAAGTTGGTCACGTCTAAGCCATGAGGCCCGCGCCGCCATCATGGAAGAATTGCCCGCACGCGCGCCGCGCATCGCCAAACGCCGCGGCGGCCGCATGGCCCGGTTGGCCCAGGACTGACCGATCGCCCGATTTGCCCTTTTCCAAATACTCCCGCCGGACGTTCCAGCGGCTGGGTCAAATGCCGTCTTCGGCCAACCAATCAGCCACACCCGCCATCTGCGGCCGCAGATAGGCAATCATCCGCCCCTCCTCCGGCGCCCGTGCCCCCGCGCCCCAAGGGGCGACGCCATGGATGGTCATCCGGTGCAACAACGTCGCTTGCCCCGGCAAAACCGGCACTTCCACCCGGCGACATCGGGCGAACACCTCGGCCCGTGCGGCACGGTACACCCCCGTAAGATCGGTCTCGCCCATCCGTTCCGGGGCCACCCCTGACAACGCCTCCTGCAAGGCTGAGCGAAGGATCAGATGGCTGCCCTCCCACACCACAAGCGGCGAAGCAGCGGCGTCACAGGCATTCAACGGCAGGCCCAAGATCCAGGCATGCGGTTCTTGCAGCATCCGCAAACGCTGCGGCCCCATTGGCAACAGCCCGTCCAGATGGGCGGCATCGCGGCGCTGGCGAAAGCCAAAAGCCGCCGCATCCTCGCCCTCCCAAGGCTGCGGATAGCCGGGTCGCACGACAGACAGTTGGGCCGCATGCAAGGCGCAAGGCACCAGCGGCAGGGCCTCCCACGGAAAGGCCACGCCGCCCACCGCCCCGTCCAGTCCGTTTGGCAAAGCATCCACCCCAACGAACCAAGTGCCGCCACAGCGCCAAGGCTCGGAACTGGTGGCCACCACCGCCAACGCCACCGGCAAAGCCGCCGCCGCCCACTGGGCAATCGCAGGGTGCGGCCCGATCCGCTGCCAGCCCGCCCCGCTCACCACAGCACCTTGCGCAGCATGTTCAGCGCCACCAGCGTCAAAAACACTGCAAAGGCCCGTTTCAACGGCTTGGGGTTCATCGAATGCGCCAGCCGCACCCCGTAGGGCGTGGTCAGCAAGGTGGTGCCAATCACCACCAAAAACGCGGGCAGGTTCACTGCGCCAAATGTCAAAAGCGGCGCGCCCTCAACTTTCACCAGCAAAAAGCCTATCACCGACGGCACCGCGATCAAAACCCCAAAGCCCGAGGCCGTTGCCACCGCCCGGTGAATGGGCACGCCGAAAAGCGTCATCAAGGGCACGCCAAAAGTGCCGCCCCCAATCCCCATCAGCGCCGAAAAGAACCCCACACCAGAGGCCAGCGCACCCCGCACCACGCCTTTGGGCATCGCCTCACCCAGTCGGGCCGTATCGCGGCCAAAGGCAATCCAGAGGCCCGCAAGCCCCGCCAACACCCCGAACACCGCCTGCAACGCCACAGACGGCACCCGCGCGGCCACCGCCACGCCCAGAACCGAGGCCCCGATCAACCACGGTGCCCATGTCTTCAGCACCTCCCACTCCACCGCGCCCCTGCGGTTATGCGCCGACAAGGACCGCACTGAGGTAACCACAATCGTGGCCAATGATGTCGCCACGCAAATCTGCATGATCTGCCCATCGCCGTAGCCAAGCGCCTGAAAGGCATAGAAAAACGCAGGGACCAAGACGATGCCACCACCAACGCCCAGCATCCCGCCCACCACGCCGGCAAAGCCGCCGATCACGATCAGGGCGGCCACCATCGGCAACAATGTGGACATCTCGGGGATCATCTGACTCTCCTGTCTGGGTCAAACCGTCTTAACCCCCGCCCGCAACAGGAGCCAGCCCTTTGTAGGACTAGGCGGCCTGCGTGCTGACCCGTTCCAAAGCCCGAAAGACCACCTCTGGCCCAGCCCCCTCACGGCTGACTTCGGTCGATAGCACCTGCCGCCAGCCCCGCGCGCCGGGCAGGCCGTGAAACAGGCCCAGCATGTGCCGGGTGATCTGATGCAAGCGCCCGCCCGATGCCAGATGCGCCTCGATATAGGGCAGCATGGCGTGAACGATAGCCATCCGGTCGGGGGCATGATCCACACCCCACAAAGCATCCGCACCGATCAGCACCGCCCCCGGATCGTGATAGGCAGCCCGGCCCAGCATCACCCCATCCAAGCCCCGATCCAACAGCGCCCGCGCCTGATCCAGACTGCTGACCCCGCCGTTCAGGCAGATGGTCAAATCAGGAAACCGCGCCTTCATCGCCAGCACCAGATCGTAATCCAAGGGCGGAATCTCGCGGTTTTCCTTCGGGCTCAACCCCTTCAGCCAGGCTTTGCGGGCGTGAATAATGAAATGGCGCACTCCGGCCACTGCCACCGTCTCGATGAACTTTGGCAGCACCTCCTCGGGCACCTGATCATCCACCCCGATCCGGCATTTTACGGTTACCGGCAGATCCGTCTCACGTTGCATCGCGGCGACACAGGCGGCCACCAGCGCAGGCCGCTCCATCAACACGGCACCAAAACAGCCCGATTGCACCCGGTCTGACGGGCAGCCGCAATTCAGGTTGATCTCATCATAGCCCCAACCCTGTGCTGCCCGCACGGCTGCGGCCAGCTCCAGCGGGTCCGATCCGCCCAGTTGCAAGGCCACCGGATGTTCAGCGGCGCTGAAATCCAAAAGCTTGGCCCGCGGTCCATGGATCACAGCAGGGGCCGTCACCATTTCCGTATAAAGCATGGCGCGGCGTGTCATCATGCGGTGAAAGACCCGGCAGTGACGATCTGTCCAATCCATCATCGGCGCAACGCTCAGACGATGCGCGCCATAAACTCCGTTTTTTATTGATAATTCAGTCATATATAGAAGATCTCACTCGGTCGCATTTGGTGTCATTTTGGCATATTTGGGCCGACACATCCCCATCGGTAGTCCTCAGGACACCCAAAATCTTGTCGAGAACACCTGAAATCGGCTCAATCGTCGAACGAAACCGCAAGGATGGCACGATCAGCTACCCTGCACGGACCTTTATAAAGTCCAAGGGCCGGATCGTCCATCAGTTGCGTCCAGCTTTGATCGACTGACCACGGCGCAGACGTGGCGATGCGCCGCGAAAGAGAGCTTCAAGCTCTTGGCGGCGGCGATATCGGTCGCACCAAAGCCCAGGTGCTGCGCAAAATCCGCGAGGCGCTTGCCATCAGCGATATCCCCTGCGACGCACTTCGGCCCCGTGACATCACCGACTTCGCCCGGACCCTGTCGAAGGGGAAATCCCCGTCGACCGTTCAGAATTATCTCAGCCACCTAAGTTCCGTTCTGTCGATAGCACGAACAGCTTGGGATTACGACATGAACCGCGATGTGGCACAGGACGGGATCACCGCTGCGCGCCACCTTAAGCTTGCAGGGAAATCCCAATCCCGCACCCGGCGCCCAAGCCTTGACGAGATTGACCGCCTCTTGGCGCATTTCATTGAGACCCACACCCGAGACAAGCGCAGTCTACCCATGCACATCGCAATGACCGATCCTATGTTTTCATCACGTCGCCAAGAGGAAATCAAGCGGCTCACTTGGGAAGATTTCCACGAGGCCGACATGACCCAGCTGGTGCGCGATATGAAGCATCCTGGACAGAAGAAAGGCAACGACGTCAGATGCGAAACGCCCCCGGAGGCCTTGCGCGCAATGCGGCTGCAACTTCACCGTAAGGGAAAAATATTCCCCTACAACTCAGACACGGTCAGCCGCAGGTGTACCTTCGCCTGCAAGTTCCTCGATATCGATGATCTGCACTTTCACGATCTTCGCCATGAGGCAGTGTCAAGGGTGTTCGAGATGGGGAAAACAATCCCGCAGGCCGCAGCCGTTTCGGGACATCGTAGCTGGCAATCCTTGCAGCGATACACCCATCTTCGGAAAACGGGCGACAAGTATGATGACTGGGCTGGATGGGAGTGTTTGGAGAAACGGTAGGCTATGTGACTACGGCGTCTATACAAGGGTAGTGTTGGTTGCGGGAGCTCGGTTTGGACACTGTTTCGCAAAAATGACGGAAAGCCGGATCGGAAGGTAAGGCAAACCAATGCCGGGCCAAGGATGCATGGTGTCAGACTGCTGGGCCAACGCTTCGCCGCTCGGAGGGTCACCCGGCAGGTTGCCAAGGCTCAAACCCGCATGGCCGTGCTGAACAGCTTCACCGCGCTTGGAACACCGATTACTGAAGTCGTGGGATGGTTCCGTCCAGGGAAAGGGGGGCCTCAGTCATCAAGCGATCAGTGCATCAGAGTCCCGGGCAGGGGATATCGGGGCGGCTGATTGTTGGCCTTTTGTTGATCGGCTGCTCATAGCGTGCTACCCAAAGGCAACATGCGAAGGGCGAGCGCCATGGTCTCTTTCCATCAAAGACGTCGGATATTGGCAGGCCTGGTGCGCTCGGGGCTCTGGCGCTCGATGCAGGACCGGGTCTGGCACAGCCCCCCGGGCGCACACTGATTATCGGGGCGGGGCTTGCGGGTCTGGCGGCGGCGCGCACCCTGCAAGATGCGGGCCATGCCGTCACCGTGCTAGAGGCGCGCGGGCGGATTGGTGGGCGCATCCACACCTCGCGGCTTTGGCGGGGTCTTCCCATGGATCTGGGGGCGAGCTGGATTCATGGGCAAACCGGAAACCCCTTGACGAAGTTGGCCCGCGCAGCCAGCGCGCCCGTTGTGGCCACCCGCTATACATCTGCCGTTTTGCTAGACCAAGACGGGGCCGTGATCGACCCCGATCTGCGCCCGGCGGAAACCCTTTTGTGTCGGGCGTTGAGGGCGGCTGACCGCTTGGAACAGGACATATCTGTTTTGCATGCCGTTGAGGCATCGCCGGATTGGCAGCGCGCCGATGCAGATCTGCGGCGGTTGGTCATGAATCTGGTCAACAGCACGCTGGAGCAGGAATACGGCAGCCCCGCACGTCTGCTTTCCGCGTGGCATGGGCAAGACGCATCGGAGTTTGGCGGAGAGGATGTGCTGTTTCCCGGTGGGTTCGACCAGATACCCACCCATCTGGCGCGGGGCCTCGACATCTCCCTGAAGGCCGAGGTGGCGCAGATCGCGCCGGGTCAGGTGCGTCTTGCCGATGGCAGCCTGATTGCGGCGGATCGGATGGTCTGCACCCTGCCACTGGGTGTTCTGCAATCGGGCCGTCTGCGTTTTTCCGACCCGTTGACGCCCAGCCGACAGGCGGCCATCGACAGGCATGGCATGGGGCTTTTGAACAAATGCTGGCGGCGGTTTGACCGTGTGCATTGGCCCTATGACGTGGATTGGCTGGGCTGGATGGGGCCACGCACCGGGTTTTTGGGGCTAATGGGTGTCGCTGGCACGGGGCTTGCGCGCGCCCGTGCTTTTGGGCTTCAACGCCGCCGATCCGGCAACCGAAGTCGAAGGGCTAAGCGACCGGGCCACCATAGCCTCCGCCACCGAGGCCCTGCGCGCCATGTTCGGTACCCGGTTTCCGGCCCCGGTGGCCGCCCAGATCACGCGTTGGGGGCAAGACCGTTTCGCTTCGGGCAGTTACAGTTTCAACGCCCTGGGCACCAACGCCACCACACGGCGTGCGCTGGCCGGCCCGGATTGGGACGGGCAGCTTTGGGTCGCGGGCGAGGCCGCATCTGCCGACTATTTCGGGACAGCCCATGGCGCGGTGATGTCTGGACATCAGGTTGCGCGCGACGTGTTGGCGCGCGGGTAACAGCCCGCGTCATGCCTTCAGGATTGCTGGCTCTGACCACCCGACCGCGTCTGCTGCAGAAACCGCCAGACCAGCACCACCCCCGCCAGCCCCAGTGCGATGACAAAACCCGCCCAGATGCCCGATGGGCCCATGCCGCCCGGATGCGCCAGCACCCAGCCCAGCGGCAACCCCAGCACCCAATAGGCCCCGAGTGAGACCATGGCCGGAAAGCCGGTATCCGACAGCCCGCGCAAAGCGCCCGTCATGGTGGATTGCACCCCATCCATCACCTGCGCAAAGGCAAAGACGAAAAAGATGGCGGCGGCAATCGTGATCACCTGCGGGTCCGGCGTGATCCAGCCTGCGACAGTCCGGCCATAGAGCGCCAACAAGATTGCCGCCGCGGACAGCCAGACCGTGCCCAGCCCCAGCGCCGCCCATGTGATCGGGCGCAAGGCATCGGTATTGCCCGCGCCGCGCTCTTGCGCCACTCGGATCGCGACCGCCCCCGACAACCCCAACGGCACCATGTAAAGCAGGCCCCCGACCGACATCGCCACCTGATTGCCCGCCAGCGCCACAGCACCAAAGGTGCCGATCATCAGAGTGGCCACCGCCATGGCCCCGGTTTCGGCCACATACATCAGCCCCAGTGGAGCCCCCTCACGCGCGACCGAAGCCATCTCGGCCTTTGAAAGTGCTGCGCGCAGCCGCAACCGCCGCATCGACTTTGCCCGCCGCCAAAAGGCCCATGCCGAAAGCAGCGCCAGCGCCTCGGCCACCAGCGAGCCAATCCCCGCTCCGGTCAGGCCCAGTTGCGGCAAGGGGCCGATCCCCCAGATCAGCGCATAATTCAGGGGAATGTTGATGATCACCGCCAGAAACGCAAAGCCGGTGCCAAGCCAGGGGCGGTTCACTGCCTCGAAGGCGGATTTGAACACGGTCAGGATGGCAAAGGGCACCATCAGCAGTGAAATCGTCACCCAATAGGGAAACATAATCGCCAGAACCTCGGGCGGTTGGCCCAGATAGGGCAGCAGCGGCCAGACCGACAGCATCACAGCCGTGCCCGCGAGGCCAACACAGGCCCCCAATGCCAATCCATTGCGCAAGATCACCGGAATGCGCCGCCCCAGCCCCGCGCCATGGGCAGAGCCCACTCGCACCGATAGCGCCGACAAAAGCCCGTAGATCGATGCCCACAAAATCACCGCCACCGCATTGGTGATCCCCACCGCCGCCAGCGGCAGCGCCCCCAGCGGGGCCAGCATCACCGCATCTGTCACGCCCAGCAACGTCGATGCGCCCAACCCCGCCACGATCGGCACGGCGAGGGCCAGAACCGCCGGAATTTCGCGGCGGATCGTGGAAATGACTGCCATCATGCCTCCGGGCTTTGGATGAACTGACCGTTTATGCAGGTGGCGCTATCAGGTATGGGGACCATGTCAACGGGTCGAAGGGCACTTGCCCCCCACGAGAGGCTGGCGCCGCATGCCGTTTCGTTACAGCGCGGTCGGCCAACCGGTCCGAGACTACATTGGATTTTATGCGCTACCTTCGGTTACACCCTAGTCAGTTTTTTCGTATTGTATGCTCAGAGGTATGATGGGTCCGGGTCACATGCGCGTGTTTTTGAAGAGGGTCGCGGCCCTCGTTGGTTTTGTGGCCGCGCTGTGGGCTATTCAGACAGTCAATTGGGCGACCGGCGACGCTCTCAGCACCACCTTTGGACTTATCCCAAGGCATCTGATCGGGCTTGATGGTATTGTCGGCATGCCCTTATTGCATGGCAGTTTCGCGCATTTGATCGCGAATACACCGCCCCTGCTGTTATTGGGCACGCTGCTGGCCGCAACTGTCACGCGCGGCCTTGTGGCGATGAACATGGTCGTGATCGGCCTAGGAGGCACATTGGTTTGGCTTTTTGGCAGTTCGGCCATTCACATCGGCGCATCCGGGTTGGTGTTTGGCTGGTTCGGCTTTCTGATCACGCGCGGCTTTGTAGACCGCTCAGTCGTAACGCTTGGCGCGTCGGTTCTGGTCGGGGTGGTCTATGGCTCGATCATCTGGGGCGTACTGCCGGGTCAGCCCGGTGTTTCCTGGGAGGCACATCTGTTTGGCGCAGTTGCAGGCATCGCTGCGGCCTTTTTGATACGCGCGCCCCTTCATGCGCCCCGCCTGCGTGATGTCGATCTTCTGTAACAAACCTTAAGCGGGCGGCCCCGGTTCGGACAGTCGAGCTGATGCAATGCCTTTACAAAAGGGGCCATGCAAACGGGACGCGGCAATCTAAGACAACTTATGTGCGAGAAAACCGGGATCATGATGCCACTTTCCAGATATTCCAACGACGATAACACCACTTTGATTTCGGATCAGACCAGTTGAACAGCATCTGGGAAACTGATGGTTTGAACTAAGGGCAATCTGGTGTGGGCAGAGGTTTCACTTCCCGCTGCTTCCCTGTCAGGCTTATCAAAATGAAGAACGGTTCATGAAATTTCGCTTTGGTTTCAACTCAAAAAGCATCTTTCGTGCGTTCCCGATACTGGCGGCAGTCACCGCTGCGTCTTCTGCGTCCGCGCATTCCGAACTTCGCGGATCAGTCCCCGCCGCCGGGGAAGTGCTGGATTGCGCGCCAGCCAATTTTGAGCTGCAGTTTAACGAAGGGGTGCAGTTGACCGCGCTGCGCTTGCATCGGCTGGATGGTGCCGAGATTGAGCTGCCACGCCGCTCAATCCGTGAGGCAACGATTGAGACCATCGACCTGCCGCCGCTGGAACCCGGCGAATTCCGGGCCGAATGGCGTATCATCTCGCCGGACGGCCTTGCGGTTGGCGGGGCCATTCCATTCAGCGTCTCGGGAGAGTGCCGTCCATGATCCTTGAATATCTGCAACCAGATCCGTCTTTTCTTGACGGCATCAGCGTGGTGGTGCGCGCGTTTTACTACGCAGCGACCATCGGCGCAGCGGGTCTGGCATTCTTTGTGATCGGATACGGCCACCGGTTGCGGCCTGCTGAGGTAACGCGGCTGCATCGCACCCTCTTGGGCGCCATCATCGCAGGGCTGGCCCTGTCGGTTGGCGCGCTGGCACTAAGAGTATTGGTGCTTACGGCTGGGGCCAGCATGACGGACAGCGCCGTCTGGGAAGTCATGATGCGCTCGCGCATCGGCGATTCCTTCTGGATGCGGTGCGTGGGCCTGTTCCTCCTTTTTGCCGTGACGATGCCCTGGCGCGCAGGGCCTGCAATCGCTGCGGTGGGTGCGGTGCTTGTGCTTGGGTCTTATGCGGCGATGGGGCACTCAATGCTCTTTCAGCCACGGCAAGAAATCGCGGCGCTGGTGGTCCTGCACCTAGGCGTCGTGGCGTTTTGGGTTGGTTCGCTTTTGCCGCTCCTTTCAGTGGCGCAGCGTCCCGATGGCGCGGAAACCGCGGCACTGCTGCACGATTGGAGCCGCGCGGCGACGGTCGCAGTGGTGGGTATGATTGCAAGCGGTGTCCTGCTGACCTGGTATCTGACCGTCCGTTTGGACCTGATCTTCGAGGCATGGCATGGCTGGGCGCTCGCAGCAAAGGTCATGGCTGTGCTGGCGGCCCTCGCACTGGCCCTGTCGAACCGGCTGCGCCACACCCCGGCGCTGGCACAAGGCCAACCTGGGGCCGGGGCACGGCTCGCATCCTCCATCCGCCTCGAGATCATTTTGGTGCTGTTTGCCTTCTACTTCGCAGCCGAAATGGTCTCTGTGCATCCGATTGACTACGGCCACAGGGTGCAAAACTGAGGTGCCCCTGAAATGAGGGCTGCCCGCGAAGTTCGAGCCATTTGTTAAGATGGATTTCTGTGGTGGCAGAGATGATCCGGAATAATCAAGGGCAACAACCGCGCGCCACAACGCATGGCCAACAGTGCGCTTAAGGCGATCTGAAAAGACCTGGCGCTGTGAAAGCTGTCAAAGATTTCGATTGGCCGGAACGAAACTGCCTGAACATGATGATGGTATCCCGCTGCTTAGGACCCTCTGCCGGAAACCACCAATAGAATTGGATGGGCAGGCCAAGCCTGACCTGCCCGTGCCGTCAAGCTCACTGACCGCGCGCGGCGAGCCAGGCATTCATCTGGCCGATCTCGGTCTCTTGCGCGGCAATCACCGCTTCTGAGAGGGCGCGGATTTCGGGGTCTGTGCCGAACTCTAGCTGCACCTTGGCCATGGCCACCGCTGCCTCGTGGTGCGGGATCATGCCTTTGACAAAGTCCACGTCCGCGTCGCCGGTGTAGGGGATCATCATATCCGTCATCATCACATCCATCGCGGCGGCATAAGCCACCACAGCCGGGTTATCAGCAAGCTCGGGCGGGATCATCGTTGACGCTTCCATGCCGTCCATACCATCATGATCCATTCCAGCCATGCCAGAGTGGTCCATGCCTTTCATGGTGGTTTGGGCAAAAACCAGCCCGCCAACAACGACAATAGCGCCAGAGACCAGCGCGAGGGTTCTCTTTTTCATTATCAACTTCCTTGTGATTTGTCGTTACGCGGGCGCAAAGCCGGCATCGGTCAGGGCCGCTGCAAGCCGGTCGCGCGGTGCGGTTGTGGTCACGTCAACCGTGTGGGTTGCGGGATCGGCCTTGACCTCGGCTGTCGGATCGACCGAGTGGATTGCCTTGGTGACACCGCGCGCGCAGCCACCGCAGGTCATGGTTTCGATGTGGAATTGCATAGGTTATTCTCTCTGGGTTGCCTGATTGTTAAGCAGATGGGGCTTCCAACGGTTGTAAGGTCAAGCCCACAACGCTGTGATGCGCTTCTTTTGTCAAACCCCTTGACCTTACCATCATGGGAAGGACTATGTCCGTAAGCGGAACAGAGTTGAAAAGGTGATCCGCCATGAACAGCAGCCCCAAGAACATGCAGCCCGGGCCTCACTCGCGGATCACCCTCGATGTCGCGGGCATGACCTGTGCGTCCTGTGTCGGGCGGGTAGAGCGGGCGTTGAAGGCGGTGCCGGGGGTGGCGATGGCATCCGTCAACCTTGCGACCGAGCGGGCCGAGATTACGGGCCCCGGTCTGGACCGTGCGGCTTTGGTCAAGGTGGTCGAGGATGCGGGCTATGACGTGGCCTCGCCCCCCGTCAATCTGACGATTGAGGGGATGACCTGCGCGTCTTGCGTGGCCCGGGTGGAGCGCGCGTTAATTGCCGTGCCGGGTGTGACCGGGGCCAGTGTCAACCTCGCGACCGAGCGGGCGCATGTGACGGGCCTCGCAGATGCGGCAGCGCTGATCGGCGCTATTGAGGGGGTGGGTTATGACGCCCGGCTGGCCGTGTTGGCCCTTGGTGCGACGGACGCAATGGCAGACCGCAAGGCTGCTGAGGAAACCACGCTCAGGCGCGATCTATGGATTGCCGCTGCGCTGTCCTTGCCAGTCTTTGTGCTGGAAATGGGCGCGCATCTGTTCACTTGGGTGCATATGGCGGTGATGAACTCCATCGGCATGCAGAACAGTTGGTATCTGCAATTCGCCCTGACCACGGCAGTGCTGATCGGGCCCGGTCGGCGGTTCTATACCAAGGGGTTTCCCGCGCTGGCACGATTGGCGCCGGATATGAACAGCCTTGTCGCCGTTGGAACCTCGGCGGCTTATGGCTATTCGTTGGTCGCCACTTTTGCCCCTGCCCTGCTGCCCGCTGGAACGGTAAATGTTTATTATGAGGCGGCAGCGGTGATCGTGACCCTGATCCTGCTGGGCCGCACCCTAGTGGATTGATTCCAACAATTGGAACCCCCGATTTCTGGCAGCAATAATTTCGTCCGGGTTTGCGCGCCATTTGAAGGGCTTGGCATCTGCTTCGTTGTGCAGTTCGATGAAGCGGTCGATTGCG
>Ga0209491_10004517_pt1 | contig 21406 bp, 17 predicted proteins | sample BON02_FD_187213 | JGI IMG/M metagenome (GOLD analysis project Ga0209491, IMG submission 187213) | Freshwater microbial communities from Lake Bonney liftoff mats and glacier meltwater in Antarctica - BON-02 (SPAdes) (version 2) | ecosystem: Environmental > Aquatic > Freshwater > Ice > Glacier... | reverse complement strand
CACTGTTCTGGGCTTCCAGATAGATCTGAAACTTTTTCTCGGCGCTCAGAAACCGTCGTTTCTTGGGATCGGTTCCTTTGGATGGTTTGCTCCTGCTCATGTTGTCCGTTTCATTTTGCGAACGCCAGGGGGAGGGACTGGTTCCGGTCGCCCTTCGGGCTCCCTCCACCAGTCCCTCCCCCTCATGCCTTGTAGTGTATTGATTCTTCCCTTTGAGGTCACGGACTCAGAAACGGCGGGCTTTACTCAAGTGCGTTCTATGATCTGATCTGTGCTTGTCGCGCATGGAAGATCTGTCACAGCAGAAAATACCCGGTCGGCGGTACTCCGTCGCAAAGTTGTTTCTCCTGCTGGTCGGAGTGCTGATGCTCCTTCTGGCGGTAGCTTACTGGCGGACGCCACCGGAGCCGGTCTATCAGGGTGCGACCGTGAGTGAATGGATGTCGCGTCAGGTGCCGGAATTGAAATTCGGCAGTGGCACTCAATCCGTATCCATTGCGGTCTCTCCCACAGGGGCGGTCAGTTACAAGTTCGGCAATGCCGTCAACAATGTACGCATGGCTCCCCGGCAGACAGACGAGACGACCGAAGCGTTGCTGGGGATGACGGCTGCGGACGTGGTTCCACATCTGATCTCCATGCTGCGCGTTCAAGATTCGGCGGTTCGAGACCTCGCCGCTGATTTTCTCAAGAAACAGAACGTCATCAAACTTCGTCTTGCTCCGGCGGACATGATTCACGCCCGGGCGTTGGTTGCGTTTGCCTTGATGGGAATGAACGCCAGTGCCGCAATACCGGAACTTTCGGGGATGGTTTCGGACGACACGGTTGGGCCGCTCGCCTGCAAGGCATTGGTGTTGATCGGTGGTGACGAGGCGGTCGGTGTGTTGCACCAGGCTGTGAAAGGAAGTGATCCTGAGATCAAACGGCGCGCTGCGGAGTCGCTGCGGATCTGGATTCCCGATTCGGAGAAGCCGTTGATCGAAAGTCTGGTCGACGAGCTGAACAGCGATGACTGGGTTTACCATCGTTCGGCGATTCAAACACTCTCCGAAATCGGGGAACCACCGGAGCAGGTGTTGCCCGTGATCGTCCCGTTCATGGATTCGAATCATGATCGGACGACACGAGCCGTTGCCCTGGAAACGCTCGCTTCCTACGGCACCAATGCCCACCCATACGTGCCGCAAATTGAACTGGCGTTCCAAGACGATTCGAAAGACTTCCGGTTTGATCTAATTAAAGCATACCGAAAAATGGAACTGAACGCGGATCGCTGGTGAGGTGACTACGAACTCGAGGGTAGGATGAACCGACGAACCGGGAGATGAAAACGATTCCTGATGATTCCTCACGCAAAAACGCAAAGGTTCTTGATACAGTTTCACTCCATTCACTTGGCGACTTTGCGCCTTGAGCGAAGCGGGCGTGAGGCACCCTGTCGGAAGGTCGCCTTGCCTGACTCGGTTGGGATTGTGAAAGAGCGAAACGGATTCGAGTAGTCGATGGGCGATACGGAGCACTGGGTTACGTGCCGATCACCCGGGACAGGATGAAATCCCGTTCGACGTTTAGGAAGGAAGCTACCGGGTCGCCTCCTCCCAATTCGCGCTCATTCGCGAAATTCGTATAAGAGTTCTCCCTTTCTCCGTGCCATTTGTGGCTCCGTGGCAAAGTTGCGGAATCAATCCCAAAACGGATTCGGCCGGTAGAGTGGAGCGGACCAGGGCGATTCCTTGCCGGCGTTCAGTCCGGGATCATCGGGACGCTGGGCGGTTTCAAGATAGTCCAATATCTTTTTCTGCATGTCCGCGCTGATCGGGCGCATACCGTTCTTGGTCTGCATTTGAACGACTAATTCTTCCCAACGATCCCGCGACAGATGGTTCGCTGCGACGATGGCTGTCGAATGGCAGGGGAGGCAATTTGCCAATACCAGTTCGCGGCCGGGACCGGGTTTGAGTCCAAACTGTTTTTCAATTGCGTCAGGTGCCTTCTCCGCACCGGTCAACAGCAGCGCGGTCAACCCAAGGACGATGATCACCACGAAGGAAATGCGGATGAAATGTTTGTTAACAAAGTTCATGGTTCGAGAGGGTTCACATGAAACGGCTGTGAGCGAAGGTAGGGACCGTCGCTCCGCGCGGTCCGTCGGCGTATCCAAGTGCGGTCCGCAGTTTCGTCGCGCTTGATTTCAACGATCCGTTCGGCGGCGCGCACGGAGTGACGCGTCCTACCCAAGTCCAATGGGATTCTAGGCTCATCATGAAACCACCTTCACGGCGATGCGTTGCATGGCGTTGTTGCAATAACCTTTCGGGTTCCAACCGGGCACAACCATCGGTTGCATGTTTCCTCGTTCGTCCGTGGCTCGGGCCCAGATTTCGTAGTAACCGACCGTCGGAAATTTGACGTCGGTGGACCAACGTTGCCACGCGTATTTGTTTGCCGGGCGCTTTAGGCCGGTACGCTGCCACGTGGCTCCAAAATCAATGCTGACATCCATTGCCGTGATATCGCCGAAGCCTGACCAAGCGTGACCGCGTAGTTCGAGCGGCTGCGACTGCGGAGTTTCGATGCCGGTGGAGGGTCGGGTGATGATCGATTTCACGGGCATCTCTTCGATGATCACCATGTCCTCGTCAGAGACTTTGGCGCCGGGAGCGACGGGGTATCGTGGAAGCCGGTAGGAAGTCCCGGTCATCTTTTCGCCGTCATGCACCTGATCACGAACGACGATTCGCTTGAGCCACTTGCCGCTGGTGGACCCGGGCCAGCCGGGGCAGATCAATCGCAGAGGATAACCGTGCAGTTGCGGCAACGGTTCGCCGTTCATTTCCCAGGCGAGAATGGTGTGCTCATTGAGTGCTTTCGCGATGGGAAATCCGCGCGAGATTGGTTCTTTCGTCGGGTCACCGCTCAGATGCCGATCTTCGCCGTAATAACCGATGTAGACAGCGGATGACTTCACGCCGGATTTCTTCAACACGTCGGGCAACCGCACACCGCGATATTTCGCGCAGCCCACCGCTCCGAGCGTCCATTGATTTCCGCTCGCGGGCGGATTGAAACCGGCTCGACCGTTGCCGCCGCATTCGATCACCAGCGCGCGTTCAATGATTGGAAAATCGTTCTGTAGATCGCTCATCGATAACTTCAGCGTTTTCTCCACTTCGCCATCGATCGTGAGCGACCAGTCAGTCAATGGCCCGCTTACGGATCGCGTGGGAAGGTTGCCGTTGTTGCGGACGAAGTGCAGGGCGTTCGGAGTGAAGTCGCCATCAAGCAGGGTGACGGGTGTCTCGGCGTTGATCGGCCGGTCGCTCATCACGCGGAGGCCGCCTTTGCCTGGAATCGCACCGGTTGCGGCATCGGCTCCGAGGGCGACCGGGAACAGGCCGGGGGCGAGGTTGCGACCGAACGGAACCGGCATGCCCAGCGCGGCGGAAAACGTGGCCAAGCTCATGCCCTGAAGGAAACGACGACGAGATGGAGAGTGCTTCGCTTGCATGGTTTATTATTTGGAAACCATGCCCCTTGGCGGCTCCGATCGCCAGAATTTATTGTGAAATTGGGAGCGCCTCTCTCCGGATTTGCTCAGGATACCGAGCCGCCAAGAACGGGGAGTGAAACAGGATCGGAACTTTGCGCCCTCTTCGGCTTTGCGTGAGGATTTTCTCGGAAGTTCACCTCGACGCATATTTCCTGTTTTCCAAACAGCACGGACTTTTCGACACGAAAACAATGCCGGATCGAATCAGAGGAATTAAAAAAATTAATTTGTTCAACGTGTAAAAAAGAACACAGAACTTCAAGAATGGGCAGACCGAAAAAGCCGATAAGTTGAACGGACCCCAGGAGGGAAGGGCGCGGTTTTTCCATGAATGAAAATCAGCTTTGATCGCTGAAACAAGAGGAGACGTGAATACATGAATGTATTTCATGTTTCTGATTAAAACAATCCGATGTCTTCATTCATGAGTGCGGTAGACGATGGCATTCCGGCGGCTAGTGGGTTGGATCGACGGGAAGTCCCGCTGAGATTTGACCACACGTCACACGATCTATCGCAATGAATTTTAAGGAACTGAAGAAGGCCGGGCATTTCCCAACTCTTGTGTCGTCGTTCTTATACTTCGATTACAGCTTCATGGTATGGACGCTCCTCGGCGTGCTGGGAGCGCAGATCGCCGCACCGGAATCACTTAACCTTTCCCCACAACAAAAGGGGCTGATGGTCGCAATGCCGATTCTCTCAGGTGCGATCCTGCGAATCCTGCTCGGCTTGATGGTGGACCGGATCGGGGCAAAACGAACGGGCATTTTTGCACAACTCGTGGTCATCGTCGGGCTGCTGACGGCGTGGCGGTTCGGGTTGAGGGATTTCGCGGCAACGTTGTTGATGGGTGGTGTGCTTGGTTTTGCCGGGGCCAGTTTTGCGGTGGCGCTTCCTCAGGTCGGCCGTTGGTATCCGCCGCATATGCAGGGTCTGGTGCTGGGTCTTGCCGGAGCCGGAAACATCGGCGTGGTGATCGATTCGATCATGGCCCCGAGACTGGCAGAAGCTTACGGCTGGCAAGCTGTTTTCGGAATCGCGCTGATCCCCGCCGTCCTGGTTCTCGGCGTCTACGTTATTTTTTCAAAGGAAGCGCCGGTCGACGTGAAGCCGAAAAAGATCGGTGACTATGTGCGGCTGATGAAGGACAAGGACACGCACTGGTTCAGCTTTTATTACACGGTCAGCTTTGGCGGGTTCGTCGGTCTGGCCAGTTCGTTCATCATCTATTTCAAAGACCGGTTCGGTCTCTCGGTGGTGACTGCTGGAGATCTCGCCGCGCTTTGCACGGCGGTGGGCGCGCTGGTCCGGCCGGTGGGCGGCGCGCTGGCGGACCGCATCGGCGGCGTGCGTGCGCTTTACTTTCTCTACTCGATCGCCGGTTGCGCGCTGATCGTGGCGGGCCTCGTGCCAAATCTGATCGTTAATGTGGTTGTGTTCATGATCGGTTGCGCGGCCTTCGGCATGGCGAACGGTTCGGTGTTTCAACTGCTGCCGCAACGCTTCGGAAAGGACATGGGCGTGATGACCGGATTGGTCGGGTGCGGCGGCGGGATCGGCGGGTTTCTGCTCGCGACCATGATGGGGTTCTCCCGGCAATACACCGGCCACTATCTTGTCGGCCTCATGGTCTTCAGCGGATTGTGCTTCATCGCGCTGATCGGTCTTTCGATGGTCAAGAAACGCTGGCGCACAACCTGGGGCGCCATGGCTCAGGCCCGGATCTAGGGCGCTTTCAGAAATTCTGTGGCCGCCGTTTCCGGCTGGCCGTGTTGTTGAGGATGTGCCGATGCTTGGGACATCTGGAACGGAGCGCGGGTTGGTCTTCGACACCTCCGCGCTCCGGGGAAATACACCGCCTCAGTCGCCCCGTAACATGACGCTGTCGACCATTCCTTCGAGCGACGTGATTTTTAAACCGTTCGAGTTCGGTCCTGATCTTGGTCATACTCTTATTTCTTAATCCTCTAATCGTCAGATTAGGATTACGAGGAACAGCAAGATCAGGGATGGGGGTTTGCCAGCCGCTCCGTGATCGTGGACAAACCGAAACCGACTGACTACGCTCGACGGTCTTGAAAGCCAACATCACGACTTACAATCTGGCGGAGTCTGATCGGGCGCCCTCTCAGGATGCCTGCGAAGCGCTGGTCTGGCAGAATCAGATCGTCGCGGTGTTGGCGGACGGTGTGGGCAGTTCAGCCTATGGAGGAGAAGCCGCCGAACGGGTCGTTTTAGCCATCACCAGGAATTTCAAATCACGCCCTTCGTCGTGGTCGGCCGCGCGCGCATTGTCAGAGTTTTGCCAGCTGATCAACCGCACGCTGCACCAGGAATCCATAGCCAAGTATGACCGTGAAGAATTGTTGACCACGCTTGTTGCGGTGCTCATTGAGGGCGAACAGTTGCACGGCATCAACGTTGGGGATTCGCGTGCGTATCTGTTGCACGACGGTGAATTGACGCAGCTCTCGGAGGATCACACCGGCAAGGAAGCCAACACGTCGCACATGCTCACGCGTGCAGTGGGCATGCATCCCGCCGTGGTGGTCTTCGAATTTTCGGCAACGGTGGTGCCGGGCGACATCGTGTTTCTGTGTTCGGACGGCGTATACAATCAGTTTGAGACCAGCGAAATGCTCACTCAGCTGAAGGAACACATCACCGCCCGCGGCTTCATCAGCCAGGCGCGGCATCAAGCGCGCACGGAGACTGTCGATGACATGTCGGCAATCGTCATTGAATTGGTGGAGCTCAGTGCAGCGGAAGATTCCCTGCGGCAGTTAATCATTCCCTCCGAACTGCGCGCGGCACAGGTTATCGATGGGTTTAAATTGATCGCCCCGTTGAACCAGAATGAACGCACGTGGCTGGCGGAGTGCGATGGAAAACGATTGGTGATCAAATTTGCCGCGCTGGAAGCACTGCATTCCGAGTTGATTCGCAACCAGTTTCTAAAGGAGATCTGGAGTCTGGTGCGGCTGGACAAGGATTTCTTCACCAAGGCCTACGTGCCGGAGGGAGTTTCCACGATGTGTTACTGCATGGAATACATCGAGGCTCCGACGCTGAAGGATTATCTGAAAACCCACGGACCGTTGGGGGTGGAGGAGGGGCTGGTGCTGACGCGGTTTCTGCTCGATGCCTGTCAGTTTCTCGTCAGCCTAGATCTCGTGCATGGTGACTTGAAACCGGAGAATATCCTGGTGGTGGATCTCGATGACGGGATCAACTTCAAGCTCATCGACTTTGGGAGCATCAGTGAAATCTTCTCCGTCACATCAAGGGCGGGCACTCCCAGCTACCTCGCGCCGGAACGGTTTCAAGGCGTGCCGTTGTCGGAAGGAACAGAGGTGTTCGCGCTCGGAGCGACCGTCTATGAAGCGCTGACGAATCATTTTCCGCACGGCGAGGGTGCGGGCGTTCTTCGTGCATCCGGACTTTGCGCGACGCGGGATCGGGTCTGAGATCATGCGACTCTGTGAAGAAGCGATCGTGGCTACGGGATTCAGTCATGTGAAGATTGGTGCGACGTTGACCGGAGAAAAGCTTTACGAGCGATTCGGTTACGAGGTGTCAGATCGTTACGAAGTTGAGCTTTCGAACGGCGCGACATTGCCTGTCGTTGAGATGACGAAATCGATTGGTTGATGGTGGGGCAACGCTCCCGAGGCTGTTACGACGGACACCCATCTCCGGAACCTGACTTTGGTTCGACGAAACCAACAATGGTTTGAAGCTTTCTGCGTCCCCGGAGGTAACGCGGTCCGGCATCGTTCGGAGCGCGGGACGGCCCGGCACGCAGCGGGCTCCGCACGGTCGAATCGGGTGGAAGGAATCCACGGGGTTCGCCGTGTATCAACGCCATGCTGCGCGTTCTATTTTCACGACATTTTTTTTGAAGCACGCTCTGGAGCGTTCCCAATAGTTAAGCGGATCGCTGGAGCGTGAGATGATCCTGACCTGCCCTCACGCGACATCCGCGCCCACCAGCCAGAGTTTTGATCAAAGTCAAACAAACGCAGACCAAGCAATAATTGGTTAAGCGAGCGCAAGAAAAGGAGAGTGAAATTCTTGGGGTGATTAATAATCGCTGCGAATCAATACCTAAGTTGATGAACGCCAAGCAGCCAACTCGCACTTCAAAGCTCTCCGTGGGGAGGTGGTTTGGGGTGGTCGTGATGGCGTGCCTGATGGTGACCTGCCTTTGGGCTGCCGATGCAATCAAGCTGCCGAAGGTTGAAAAACCCGAACCAGCGCAACCAAAGGTCGCTGACTCGGATCCTCACCTAAACAAGACCCCTCCGCGTCACACCAAAGGTCTCGACCTTGTGAAGATGGGTTGGAGCTATGATTGCATGGAGTGCCACAAGATGATTGAGGCGAAATGGCATCACGATGATCGGGCGATGGTGGAGCACGAAACGATCAAATTGAATCACGGCAACAATCGATTTTGCCTGAATTGCCATCATCCGACGAACCGCAACGTGTTCGTTGATTACGACGGTTCGGAGATTGCCGAGCAGGATGTCGTGTTGCTCTGTGCTCGTTGCCACGGCACGACGTATCGCGATTGGCAGGCCGGTGCGCATGGTCGTCGGAATGGTTTTTGGGACAAGTCCAAGGGCGGGGAAACGCAGCTTCGTTGCATACAATGTCACGATCCGCACGATCCGAAGTTCAAGGCGATCGAATCATTGCACGCTCCAAGTTACCCCGGGCGTGCCGCGGGTTCTCAACATGGAACCCATCACGGAGAGGCAGCCCACTAACATGAGCGACGAAACGTCAAAACCCAAACGCGTCGAAGAAGCGATCAAGCCGATGTCCCGCCGCACGTTCCTCAAGGGGACTGCCGCGACTGTTGTGGGATTGACCGGGCTGGTGGCTGCGTTGAAACCGTTGCTTGCGCTGGAGCGTGGGGACATTTCGATGAGTGATCTGTTGCAGAAACATTATCGGCAACTCACTCCGGAGCAGATGTCCCGCATTCTCAAGAAATTGACGGAGAAGTGCAAAGAGGACTACGGCGTGACGCCGAACATGAAGGACATTCGCGCGCTTGAAGGTGTGCAATTTGCCTACGCGTTGAGTCTCACAAAATGCGTTGGTTGCCGCAAATGCGCCCATGCCTGCATGGCGGAGAACAATCAGTCACGGGATTCGGAAGATGACATCAACATGTCGTACATCCGCGTGCTCGAGCTGGACAAAGGTTCAATCAACGTCGAGACGTCCGATCAATATTACACCGGTGAAGTTCCGAAGAAGGACAAGTTTTACATGCCGGTCCAGTGTCATCAATGCGAGGAATCTCCCTGCACAAAGGCCTGCCCTGTGCAGGCGACCTGGATGGAACCGGACGGCATCGTGACGGTGGATTACAACTGGTGTATCGGGTGTCGTTATTGCATGGCGGCCTGTCCGTACGACGCGCGGCGGTTCAATTGGAAGAAACCGACGATCAACGAAGAGGCGATCAACCCGAACCAGAGTTACCTGAGCAATCGAATCCGGCCCAAAGGCGTCGTGGAAAAGTGCACTTTCTGTTTGCACCGGACCCGTGAAGGGAAATACCCGGCCTGTCTCGAAGTTTGTCCGACCGGCGCGCGTGTATTTGGAAACCTGTTGGATCCGGATAGTCAGATTAACTACATCCTTCAGAACAAACGTGTCTACCTGTTGAAAGAAGACGCGGGGACGGTTCCAAAATTTTACTATTACTTTGATTAACGGATGAAGACTCGAAAACAAATAACGAACACTGAACGCCGAAAAACGGCGGGGTTTGTGTCGTTCGGAATTCGAACTTCGGTGCTTGGTTTTTCCGCGTCATGAACACTGTAAAAGATTATCTGATATTTTTGGGTCGCATCTGGCGCCTGTCCTGGCAGGGCAGCGCCAAGTACTACGCCTGGATGATCTTTCTCGCAGTGCTTTGTTTGATCGGCCTGAACGCCTATCTGAAACAGTTCGTCCACGGATTGCAAACGACGGGGATGACGGATCAAGTTTCGTGGGGTGCGTACATCGCGAACTTCACTTTCCTTGTGGGTGTCGCTGCCGCAGCGGTCATGCTGGTGATCCCGGCTTACGTCTACAAAAACGAACAGATGCACAAGGTGGTGCTTTTCGGTGAGATGATGGCCATTGCGGTCATCGTGATGTGTCTTTTGTTTGTTACAGTGGATCTCGGTCGGCCGGATCGTTTCCTTCATTTAATTCCACCGTTCGGCATCATGAACTGGCCGATCTCGATGCTCTCTTGGGACGTTGTTGTATTGAACGGTTATCTGTTGCTCAACCTGCACATCGTCGGGTACCTGCTTTACATGCAGTACCGGGGAATTGAGCCAACCAAGAAGTTCTACATCCCCTTCGTATTCATCGCGATTTTCTGGGCCATCAGCATTCACACTGTCACAGCCTTTTTGTATGTCGGACTTGCGGGACGACCATTTTGGAACCACCCGATCGTTGCGCCCCGATTTCTGGCGTCGGCATTTGCTGCTGGTCCGGCGCTCTTGATTCTGACGTTTCAGGTCATCCGAACTACACTGGGTTACTGGATCGGTAACGAGCCAATTCAACTGCTGCGCCGCATTATCACCGTGGCATTGCTGATCGATTTATTCCTGCTGGGTTGCGAGTTGTTCGCCGAGTTTTACGCCGGGACATATCATGCGGTTTCTGCGGTTTACTTGTGGAAAGGACTTCACGGTCACGACGCATTGGTGCCGTGGATCTGGACGGCACTTTGTCTGAACTTGTTTGCGGCGGTGGTCCTGGTGTCCCCGATACACAGAAACTTGCTCGCGTTGAACATCCCTTGTGTCGCGTTAATTGTCGGAATCTGGATCGAAAAAGGAATGGGGCTCATCGTTCCTGGATTTATTCCGACACCGCTCGGGCAGATTGTTGAATACGCACCGTCAACAAACGAAACTTTAGTCTGCGTCGGCATCTGGTCGTTCGGCGCATTGATGTATTCATGGATGCTGCACGTGGCGATCCCGATCATGCGTGGCGATCTTCGCGCGAACCCGAACCAACTCAAATCTTCATTGGAATCAAACCCTCAACCTACATCGTGATTATGAAATCTATACTCCTGCGCTGGGCCTTCGCCATTGTGTTGCCCGGGTTCATGCTGAGCACCGCGTCCGCCGCGTTTTCCCCGAAGAAAATGACGCCGGAAACCATTGCCTGTGTCGCCTGTCACAAGAAGGAAAGTGGTTCCATCTACGAGCAGTGGGGTGGATCAAAACATTATCGCGGCAATGTTGGTTGTTTCGAATGTCACCACGCGAACGAGCGAGATGCAGACGCGTTTGAGCATTTTGGGCAGTTCATCGCCACGATTGTTTCGCCGAAAGATTGTGCCCGGTGCCACGAACATGAAGTGCAGGAATTCAATGATTCGCATCACGCGAAGGCCGGTCGCATTCTTGGATCACTCGACAATACACTGGCTGAAGTCGTTGAGGGCAACAATGCTTTCAAGACCGCCGGATTCCCCCACGGCGTCAGTGCGGCGGCGGTCAACGGCTGCTGGCAGTGCCACGGTTCGGAGGTAAAGGTGCTTGATAACGGCAAGCTCGATCCAGCGACCTGGCCAAACACCGGCATCGGTCGTATCAATCCCGACGGCAGTGAAGGCTCCTGCACGGCCTGTCATTCACGTCATTCGTTCAGCGCCGCCCAGGCGCGTACGCCGGACACGTGCGGCAAATGCCACATGGGCCCTGACCATCCACAATTGGAAATCTACAAGGAATCAAAACATGGCATCGCGTATGAGGCCAACAAAGCCATCATGGCGCTTGATAACGAGAAGTGGATCGTTGGCGAAGATTATTCGGCGGCACCGACTTGCGCGACATGTCACATGAGCGCGACCAAAGACCAGCCCGTGACCCATGACGTCGGCATGCGAATTTCCTGGAACAACCGTCCGGCCATCTCCATCCGTCCCGAAATCAGTGATGCAAAGATGGGTCTGCCGGGTGCGAATGTGCCCTGGGAAAAACGCCGCGCGAACATGGAAAATGTCTGTATCAACTGTCACAACAAGGAATTCGTCGGGGCCTTCTACTTGCAGTACGATGCGTTGCTCGATCTGTATCACGGCAAATTTGCCGAGCCGGGGCTGGCGCTGTACAATGCCGCTCAACCGCTGCTCAGGAAACCCCAGTTCAGCAACAAGATTGATTTCATCTGGTTCGAGCTCTGGCATCACGAGGGTCGGCGTGCACGTCACGGTGCGAGCATGATGGGGCCGGATTACACGCACTGGCACGGCACGTATGAGATTGCCCGGAATTTCTATTCTGAATATATTCCGGAACTTCAGGAGCTGGCTGAACACAACCTGCACTCCGACGATCCGGAGAAGAAGGCCGCGGCCGAGAAGCTTCACAAGCTGATCGATGAAACGCTGAACAGCGACAATCACAAGTGGTATCTCAACAAGATGGACCCGGATGAAAAAGCGCGTCGCGACGAGGCTGTGAAGGAGTTCCAGAAACGTTATTCAAAATAAGTATGCACCGTACTCCACGATCAATATGAACGGTCTACTCCAAACAGCTGATGAACTCCGCAAGATGTCGGAAGCGGAGTTGGTGGAGGTGTTCGAGGACAGCCTGACGTCGCGGCTCCGCGACCAGGCGGGTGAAGCGCTGGAGCGCCATGGCAAGTTTGGTCCGGGCAACCTCGAGACGTTTCTCAGTGACTCTGACAGCGTGCGTTACCCGACCCGGCTGGTGCTGGAATTCAGTGCCGAGCTGGGAATGCATCAGTTTGCACAACCGGAACAGGACATTCAAAACCCAGGAGGCATCATGTTGTGCCTTCGCCCGGTTCTCGGCAAACGCCCCGACCTGCTCGCCTTTGCGGTGAGCTACATGATCCCCGTGATCAACTACGGGAAGATAATTGGCGACGAGCACTGCCTTGAGTACGGCAGCGCATTGATGGGGCTCGACAAGGAAACGTATTATCAGCGGATCTGTGAAGTCGCTGAGTTTGTCGGAGCCGAAGCGTTGTCAGTAGACGATCCAAACGCGCACGTCGTAGAAGACGAATCATCCGAAACTCAAACCGGTGGCAGCTGCGGCAGTGGATGCGGGTGTCACTAGAACTGAATTATGCCCATTTCAAGTTACGTTATTCGATGCTCGGTGTGAACCAGGTCTACTTCACCGCCAGCAAGGAAGAGCGTTCGCAGATTGCAGAGTACTACTTGAGCGTTGTTGGTCTTGGCGATGCGATGTACAAGTGCCCGAAAGAACTGTCACAGGGAATGCGGCAGCATGTTGGTATCGCCCGGGCATTCGCTTTGAAACCCAAGATGCTCCTGCTGGACGAACCGTTTGGCATGCTCGATTCGTTGACCCGGTTCGAGCTTCAGCAGGTGCTCCTGGATCTCTGGCAAAAGAACAACATCACCGCATTGATGGTCACTCACGATGTGGATGAGACGGTGTTCCTTTCCGATCGCGTGGTGATGATGACCAACGGTCCAGAAGCGGATGTCGGCGATATTCTGGAGATTGACTATCCACGACCGCGCGACCGGAAATCGTTCATGGAACAGCCGAAGTACTACGAGTATCGCGAACACCTGATCACGTTCTTGAATGAGAAATCACATCTGCGCGGAGAAGAACGTCCGTTGGTCGCGAGAGGGATCGAGCCAGCTGGTAAGGATCAAGTGGAGTAGGAGATTTTCGTAAATCGGCATGGAAGTAGACCGTTGAGACCATCGCTGAATGGACACAACGGAAAACGGGTCAAGCGCGAAGAACTGCACGACAACTAGTATGTGGATGTGCCTGAGGCCGCCGCGACGAGGTTGTTGGATTGTTGCTAAACACCGCTGGTAATTATTACAGGCCATGAAGATCTCTTCACCAACGAAGTAGCCTGTGTGATGCACTGTTGCAATGCCTGCAAAAAATTCCGCACCGGCACCGAGATACTTGATCCGAATCAATGAATTTGATGTGCTCCTTTGGGAGCATCCACCTCAGCCGAACAGTTAGTGGTTACCAACCCAAATCGAAAACTACCTACTATGAAACACCTCAGTAAACCCTCACGCGCCACGAGTGTGGCCCTCAGCGCTTTGGTGCTGGCAGCAGTCAGTGCCGTTTACGGCGCAGAACCAGCCGCCGCGCCCGCCGCGGTCCCGGACAAACCGGTGAAGACCGGAGCCGACAAGTTCTTCACGGAGGATCTGATTGGCGCGTTCAAGAACGGCAAGATCATCTTGAACGAGCGGCTCCGCTACGAGTACGCCGATCAGGACGATCTCCGACCGTCGAACGCGTTTACGCTGTCGTCGAAATTCGGTTTCATCACTGCGCCGCTTTACGGTTTTCAAGCCTCGCTGGAAGGTGAAAATGTCACGGCGTTCGGCAATGACAACAATTACAACGATCTCAGCGGAAACGGGGCCGGCCGGACACCGATCGCGGATCCGGAGATGACCACCATCAACCAGTACTGGTTGAGTTACACGAAGTGGGACACCCTGATCAAGGGACCCCGCCAGACGATCAACCTGGACAATCAGCGGTTCGTGGGCCCGGTGGCATTTCGTCAGAATGATCAGACCTTTGACTCCGTGTATATTCAGAACAAGAGCATCGAGGACACGACGCTGAATTTTGGCTACCTCTACCAGATCAACCGTATTCTGGGTCCGGACAATCCAGCGGGTGTCTGGAATTCCCAGTCCTTCCTTTTCAACGGAAGCTGGAAGGGCAACCAGTATGCCAATGTAACGCCATACGCCTACGTGTTGGACTTTGAAGATTCCTCACCCGTCAATTCCTCGGCGAGTTACGGTGCTGCCTTGACCGGCAAGGCGATCCTCTCCAAGGACGCCGATCTGAATTACCGGGCGGAGTTCACGTGGCAGTCCGATTATGCGGACAATCCAAACGACTACGGTGCGCCTTACTACCACTTTGCTGTGGACAGCACGATTCAGAAGAAGTGGAACGTGGGAATCGGGTGCGAGGTGCTCGGCAGCGACGATGGCGTCAGTTTCCAGACCCCGTTGGCGACATTGCACAAGTTCAACGGCTGGGCCGACCGGTTCCTCGCCACCCCGCCTCAGGGCCTGCAGGATCTCTACGCGCAGGCCGGCGTGGTGCTGCCGTACGAGATTCCGCTAAAGTTCATCTATCACAAATTCGATTCCGACAAGCAAGACATCAACTACGGCCAGGAATTTGACGTGGAGATCAGCAAGAAGTTCTACGAGCGGTTCACCGCCATGGTGGCCTACGCCTACTTCGACGGACAATCCGCCGCGTATCCCGACAGCCAACGTGTCTGGGTGCAGACGGGTTTTGTCTACTAAACCAGCACAAGCTTACAAAACCAACATGCCCGGATCATCACTGGTCCGGGTGTTTTTTTGTTAGGGCTGAGCGGTGGGGAAACAGACCGGCGTTACGCCGCTCTGGGAAGCTGCAGCTTCAAATTATATTCTTCCGGGTGAAACAAAATCTGGCTGATCTCGTTGATGATCCACTGTTTCAAACTCATCTTGGGACCGCGCTCATCGTTAAAATCAAAATCATACTGCGACAGCTGTTTGACAATCGTATCGAGTGGGGTCCGGGCTTCGATTCCGTTGATGACCAACATCTGCGCGTGATAGGTGGCAATGCTTTTTTTCATGATTCAACAATGGTTAGAGGCATGAGAAGCCAAAATCGTTCAACGAAAATGCAGTTTCCGGGACGGTCGGCCCAAATCGAAGGATTTGCGCTGATTTCCCGGGTGGCGCGGATGAAAACCGACCGAATTACTTCACGACGATACTCGTGACCCCAAGTTTCCAGTCCTTGAACTCTGGAGCCAGGGACAGCGTGCCGTAGGTCACAAAATCGAAGTTGCAGCCCATCCCATATACGCTGTCCGGGGCGACGTTGAAGGTCCAAACCGAGCCCTCGGGTATGGAGCGTTCCGGGGAAACATCAAGGTGTTCCCTCAGCCGGGGGGGGGTGGTTTCCTTGTAGGCTTCCTTGTCGGTGTCCTGCCAGTGACGAAACGCGCCGTCGCTGGCGACCAGTCGACGCATCATGGGATTGTCGATTCCGGAGTGTTGATGCGCCCGGAGCACTGCGTGAATTTTGAACTTGGATGTGCTGCCGGTTTTAAGCACGTGCTGGGTGGCCGTTTTGCCGTAGACAAATGCCCTGCCCGGATCGTAGCCGAATGCAGGCTCTTCCTCGAATATCGTGAAGTCGTTCCACATGAAGCCGAGCACGGATGGCGTGGTCGGGGACGTGGGAGCGAAATCCGAAAAGTTCGCCTCCGCGATAGACACCGACGATGGATCGTCGCCCAGCCAGTCGGCGTGTTGCTCGCGATAGGTCTTCTGGTAAAGTTTCTCGATCAGTTGAAATCGTTCAGTCCCGGGCGACGAAATCAGTTCGCCTGGATGGTAGCCGGGCTCCATTCCGCCGTGGTTCATCTGCACGAAATCAAATTCAGTCCCAACGTAAATCACGACCGGCAGAAAATCATAGGAGCGAAGCAGTTTCGCCAGGTTGATGTTGCGTCCGTATTTTGCCTGGAGCTCCGCGAAAAATCCGTAACGGGCCGCGAGATTAAAATCCTCGTGATTGCCCCGGGAAAAATGGACCTGTTCTGGGTTCGCGATTTTCAGCCGGAACAACGTGTAAAGAACTTCGATTCCGTACGCGCCGCGGTCGGTGAAATCGCCGGTGTAGATCATGTAATGCTTCGGATCGGTGATCTTGAATCCGTCCAGCCACTTCGTATCGTTCAGCTGATCCAGCACCTTGAGCAGCGACCGGATGTCACCATGCAGATCTCCTTGAACCACGATCTTCGCACCGGCGGGCAGTTGAAGTTTTTGTGCGAACGGTTGGAAAGGAATGGGTGGATTGAGAAACCACGCCCGTTGGGTGTCGAAAAATACATCCTTCTCAGGTGCGGTGCCGATCCAATTCGAGGCGGTCGCCATCGGGCCGTTCGTGACGATTTTGAAGAAGGCATCCAGAGCGGGTTCAAAATCTTCAAACGACTTCAACGGCAGGATATCCTTGCTTGGAAATCTTCCGAGCAGCGTGCGGTTTGCAGGAAGGTCGACACATGCGGAACGCCAGTCCTCGTACGATGGCCATGCGTTTGATTCGGCGGCACGTGATGTCGGCAGTAGAACCAACGACAGAATCAGCAGGGCAAGTTGGGGGAAACGGTGATTCATAGCGGCGAACCCATAGTTCGCACGGATTGCCAGAGATGGCGAGCGCGAAGCCGGGGACAAGGTCGTTTCGGAAATTTGTCTAAGTGGTTCCGGCTGGTCAGGCCGGAATCGCTCGGGTACAATGCCCCGCATGTGGCGTTTTTCCATTTTGGGATATCCGGTGACCGTTGAACCGTGGTTCTGGTTGACGAGCTTTTTTTTGGGCGGCGGACTAAACATAAGCAACAGTTCGGGGCTTACGGTGACCTTGCTGCGAATGGTTGTGATCTTCATATCGATACTCGTCCATGAGCTGGGCCACGCTATGGCGGCGAAGAACTACGGGGCTTATCCGGAAATTCGCCTGCACGGACTCGGAGGTCTCACAATCATGCCGGGAGGTTATTTTAATCGTGCGCAGAATATTTTTGTAAGCGCTGCGGGTCCGATGGCTGGCTTTGCGTTGTGCGGTTTAGCTTGGTTGATTGATCGAGCATATCCTCCTCGTCCTTATTCCATTCCGGATGTGCTTCTGGGCACTTTTATCTATATCAACTTGATTTGGACACTGCTGAACCTGCTCCCCATCCTTCCACTAGACGGCGGTCAAATTCTCCGAGATTTATTGGGACCGCAGAATATCAAGATCGCAATCTGGATCGGCGTCATCTGTGCGGGAGCGGCCGCAATTTGGGCATTTCAAAACAAACAAATATTTCTTGCCCTCATGATGGGTTTTCTCGCCTACGGCAATTTCCAGAATCAAAACATGCAGGGCGGCATCCGCCGCGGGTAGAACCGTAGGACAGGCATCCTGCCTGTCCTGTTGTGCCCCCGACAGCGACCAACCACCCCAAAGTCACCAACGCATCTCGCACTCATCTCTTCCCCCGGACCTCGCCACCTCCGGGGGGCGCAGGAAGCCTCGAACTGCTTGCGCGTACAACGATGCACGCGGACATGTTCTTCGGAACTGGATTGGGCGGAGCCGCAACGTGACAGGCAGGATGCCTGTCCTACGATTTCGGGCCGCCGCACCATCTTCCCAATTTCACGCTCGTTCGAGTAAACTTCCGAAATTGATTTTTTTCGGGAGCACTGCGGATACTCTTTCGTCCAACTGGACATGAAACTTCGGCAACTTCTTTTCCTCGCACTCTTTTCAATCCTCGGCGTGCAGACCCACGCCGCTGGACTGATCATCGTCACCGATCCGGCGAATCCTGATCAGCTGATCCTGCCGCCGCCCGGTCATCGTGTTCCCATGCCGGGTCGCGTCCTCGAAATGGTCTCCCATCAGGTGGACGTCACGATCAACGACCAGTTTGCCGAGACGAAGATTCAACAAGCGTTTCACAATCCGACGGGCCGTCGCCTGGAAGGCACATTTTTGTTTCCCGTTCCCCGCGGCGCGCAGTTGAAATCGTTTACCATGGAGATCAACGGCAAACCGGTCGAAGCCGAGTTGCTGACTGCCGACAAGGCGCGAAAGATCTACGAAGACATCGTGCGCCGACAGCGAGACCCGGCATTGCTCGAGTTCGTGGAACGCGATCTGTACAAAGTTCGCATTTTCCCGATTGAACCGAACGAGACCAAGCGCGTCGCTTTTTCGTACGGACAATTGCTTAAATCCGATTCTGGTCTGGTCTCGTTCAACTACCCGATGTCCGTCGAAAAATTCTCTTCCAAACCCATCGACAAGGTGAGCCTGAACATTGCGTTGAAAACGGGCAAACCGCTGAAAACAATTTACTCGCCGACGCACGAAGTGGAGATCGTCCGCGACGGAAAACATCGTGCCAGAATCGGATACGAAACTGCCGGGCGAATGGCGGAGCAGGACTTTGAGTTGTTCTTCAACCGCGAAGATGAAGGCGTCGGCATGTCGCTGCTGACCTATCGTCCGGACAATTCGGCGGACGGCTATTTCCTGCTGCTCGCTTCGCCGGGACTCGTTGAAGAACCTGACGCGGTGCTGCCGAAGGATGTGGTGTTTGTGGTCGACACCTCGGGTTCGATGGCGGATGGAAAACTGGATCAGGCGAAGAAAGCCCTGACGTATTGCGTGGATAATTTGAACGAGAATGACCGGTTTGAAATCGTCCGTTTCGCCACGGACGTGTCGCCGTTGTTCAATGGTATCCAGTCCGCAGATTCGTATCACCGGGATGTTGCACGAAAATTCATCGATAAACTGAAACCCACCGGAGGCACCGCGATTGACGACGCGTTGAAGACCGCCACGGCGCTCGCCAAACCCGGCGAGCGCCCGTTCATCGTCGTGTTTCTGACCGATGGTTTGCCGACCGTCGGCGAGCAGAACATCGACAAAATTATCGGGAACGTGACCGAAACGAAGACGGCCAACAAACGGATCTTCTGCTTCGGAATCGGCAACGACGTGAACACGCACCTGCTCGACCGCATCACCGAGGAAACGCGGGCGGCCAGCCAGTACGTGCTGCCGAACGAAGATCTGGAGGTCAAGGTTTCCAGCTTCTTCGCCAAGATCAAGGACCCGGTTCTGACGCAACCCGCGCTCGCGTTTCCGGTGAAGGCGGGCACGCGATTGCTTTATCCTTCGCCACTTCCCGATTTGTTCAGCGGCGAACAGTTGGTGCTCGTGGGCCGTTATTCCGACGCGGCCAGTGGCGCAGTCGAACTCAAGGGGCAAACCGGAGGCAAACAACAACGCTTTGTCGAGGACGTGAAATTTGAAGCGGTTTCAACCGACAAGGAATTCATCGCGCGGTTGTGGGCCACCCGGCGGATCGGCTGGTTGATCAACGAGATCCGGCTGCGCGGCGAAAGCGCGGAGTTGAAGGACGAGGTCACCACGCTGGCGCGCGAGCACGGCATTGTGACGCCCTACACCGCGTGGTTGATTGTGGAAGACGAACAACGGCGCGGCGTGCGGCCCGAACTTCAGACGCTTCGCCAGACACCAACGAATCGCGACGCATTGAGCTACTCGGAATCGAGTTTCAGAAACCTGAGCGTCCAGCAGTCAGGTGCGGATGCGACCATGAGTGCTCGTTACGGTGCCAGTGCACAGACTGCGGCGATCGCTCCGCCACCAGCCGCTTCCTCTGAAGCGCGGCAGTATGATGACGCTTTCCTTTCCCGGTATGGCGGTGGCCCAGCCCGGGTTCCCAGCCGTCAGGCGCCGGCTTCTACGTTGCCGCGTGTTCAAAGGTCCATTCCCATCCAGGCGAGTGCCAAGACGCAGGCATCCGATCAGGTGTTACCGTCGGAACTGGCGCAGCAGTCCCAGGTGATGGAAGGGAAAACTTTCTATCAGAACGGCGAAGAATGGGTTGATGCGGAAATTCAAAAACATCCTGAGGCGAAGCGTGTGAAGCTGGCATTCGGTTCAACGGAATACTTTGAACTGCTGCGCAAGAACGGCCGTTTTGCCAAATGGGCCACCGTCGGAACCAAACTTCAATTCTACTTCGACGGCACGATCTACGAGATCGAGTGAGTTCAAGAATTGAGGAGCGCGAGACCTCCGGGCTCGCAGCCGGCTCCGATAACGTGAACAGGTTCATCGTCGTAAAATCGCGCCACCTCCCCCGTGGAGTTGGCGAGGTTTGTCTGTCGGAGACTGAAGTCTGATCGGAACCCAGATTCATCGGGACCCGCATACGGTGCGTTTTGGAGCCAGGGGCTAATCGCTCCCTGTCACCTGATTCCCGTTTCCACGGATCAGTTGTATGTCGCATTCATCGCAAACCTCCGCGAATCGCTCGTGAGTGGATAGGGGACTGTCACCAAGGTGGATCGCGTCGACTTCACTAATCTCAACTGCGGAGATAATGCGGGGCCAATCGCTGTAGCAGCTGCTGAATGTCTCACCGAGATAGATTGTCTCGTCCGCTAACCGTGCGTGTTCGGAATTGCAATCCTGCGCAGTATAGACCGCAACTGTTCGCACGCCTGCTTCCGCGAACTCTGAAAGCAGTCGAATAGCAACTTCTCCACGGCAGACGATGAGGATTTTTCTAATCATGCGCAACAAACCGAACGACCCAGGCTCAGCGACGGCGGCCACGAGACGCGCCGATTGCAACCGCGACGGCCCGCCGCCGTTCGCTGCGGCGCATGGTTGTTAGGCCGCGTTGTCATGGTGAACTCAATGGTCGTGTCTGGAGCGCCTGCTGAAAGAGCACCATCCATGATGCGTCATCGAGGTGGTCTGTCCAAGCGATGAGGTGACGCATCTGCTCCGAGACGATCTCTGGCGGCGCGTTTTTGAATCAATGACCTCAGGAGGCGAATAATTACGCTACGGAGGAGGCGGTCATTGTTAGGTATGGTTTGTTTTTGGTGCGCCGGTTTTTTGTTTTTGGTTTTCTTCCCGGCGCCGGTTTCGCTGGGCAAGTTTCTTGACGCGTCGGTGTTCAAGGATCGTTGGCCGCAGGCCGTCATGGGCTTGTTGCGGGGTGACGTAGTCGATGCCGGAATGATAGTGCTCGGTGTCGTACCACGTAAAGTAGCGACTGAAGTATTCGCGGGCCTGGGCGTCATCTAGGAAGCGACCGGGATACTCCGGGGCTCGCTTGACGGTGCTGAAGGCCGATTCGATGAACGGATTGTCATTGGGGGTT
>Ga0209491_10004514_pt1 | contig 21417 bp, 37 predicted proteins | sample BON02_FD_187213 | JGI IMG/M metagenome (GOLD analysis project Ga0209491, IMG submission 187213) | Freshwater microbial communities from Lake Bonney liftoff mats and glacier meltwater in Antarctica - BON-02 (SPAdes) (version 2) | ecosystem: Environmental > Aquatic > Freshwater > Ice > Glacier... | reverse complement strand
GATCCACTCGTGAGTGGATTGCGCATGCACGCACACTGGCAGACAGGACAGCGTGCTACAGCGGATTTGGCTGCCCGTGAAATGATAACCACGCACGCAAAACCGCATCTTGGCAACTGCCTTATAGCCATGCAGCGCAGCTGCTTCTTTCGAGAGCAGAGGGAAGGCAAACGTACCTTTGTGCCTGCGCCTTTGCTCTGCCCTCCTGGGTTCGCAGCTAGCGCACTGTATTCCTCACCCACATCAGACCTCCTTGAGTCGCGAGTCCTTTCGTTGCTCGCTTCCCTCTTGTCATCACGCCCGTCTGAGGGTTCAATTTCTGGACAAACCTGACTTCCTTCTTCATCTTCACCACTACTGTCCACGAGCATGCAGTATGTGACACAAATATTCCTTGCAAGCTCACTTTTCTCTAGATCAGGATCCACACTCGCTGCCACAGCAAGTCTTTGCAAGTCTACCAACGAAAACTGTTCAAGCCTCTCCAATAGACCCGTCTCCAACTCTTTTCCCTTCAATTTGAGTTCAAGGAAGGCTTCCAGAATTTGGTCCGTCGTCTGTACATGCTGCGCTGATGGAGAATTTTGTTGTTCGCTGCCCACTGCAAACGGCGTGCCGACCGCTTGCCCCCCCACATTCGCATGAATAGGCCTCCCTTCCGTGCCACCCTCGCTCGTGTTGGTTTTAGACATGCCAAGCTCACTCTTCTTGTCTTGAGACAATTGATTGGTTAGCTGCTCCTTGTCTATCAATCCATCACCGTGAAGTGTGCCCCGGTTCACAGGGGCTGCGTCCGGCTGCTGGCCTTGCCAGGACGTAGTTACCACCTGTTTGACCCGACCAGTCATTCCAAGCAGTACAGCGTGACGACCATGCTCATAGAAAGACTCGTTCAAAGACAAGCAAACTCTTTGCTTACGAGACAAGAAGACAAAAAAAGAAAAGAGTCACAGATTCCCGCGAGATGGCAAAAACATGAACACTTTTCTTTGTCTAAGCATATACATCTTTATTTCATTTCCTTGTCTCAGTATAATTTTGGAACGTGGTGGTCCTTGAAATATTTAGCGGGAATAATTAGTCCAGTCGAAAAGATGTTTCGCATCCCATATCATATATGGGATGCAAAACATCTTTTGTCGACATGGCAAGAGCTTGTACAACTTCTTTGGTTCAATGTGTTGTAGGTCGTGGCCTTGGCATCAGTTTTCCTTATGGACTTATCGCTGGTAGCGCTGGTCGAGTCTGTGCAATCGCAGCGGCCTGCCATGTCGAAATCTATATGACAATAAATGCAACAGAGGCTTGTGTCAAAGTGATCATAGTTGCAAGACCGGCCATGTCCGCACTAGTGTTCCTTTTCCTTTGTCGGGCAGACTTCGTACGAACAGTGTCTGAGAGCACAAGCGACAAAGGAGCCAGTGCAAAGGACAGCGGTGGAAGTACCTGTTGCGAGCACCAAAAGCACAGGATTCAGTGTAAAGACTCAGGCGGAAGCAGCAGCAAGAACAGTAGAAAAGAAACACTGTAGAAAAGCAAAAGAGATGGAAATAGAGGGGCAATGAGATTGGTGGTTCTGGAGAATGAAAAGAGTGATGGGTGAAATTCGAACAGTGACACGCGAGGGGGTGGAGGAACTGGTGAAGATGTCAAGACATATGAGTCAAGTAAAACAGTCTTGGAACGATTTCACGAAACATGCCTCCAAGGGAAATCATGGAGTTAGAGATGCCAATGCAGACAATTCTCGCACTCATTGGGAACTGGTAGCGTGCAAGAACTGCCTTGATAGCAAAACCTGCGAGCGCCAGCAGGAGAGAAGCAGCTGCAAGAGAGCAATTATGGGACGTGTCCAGCATGTAAAAGAAAAAGCAGGTGCTGAGGAGAAGGAAGAGGTTCCAATTTCAAGTCACTGAGTTTGATCAATGTGAAGGCATGTTCCTTGAGCAGGCTACTGCACAGGAGAGTGCAATATGAGATCAGGTAGAGACAAGCGCCGCAAGCGAATGAGAGTCAAGGCCTGGGGACGTGAGTAATGCAACCAACTGGCAAAGACCAACCCGTAGGTGTCCAAAATAGCCCGTCAGCTCGATATCATGGATGATGCCGCAGGTCAGGCCAGCAGCTCGCGTATGCAGGCGCGCGTATCCACCCTTCTTATGCTTGACAACAGCTTCGACATGACAGTCAGTATGGACAGTTCTTTACGTGGGTCCACACAATTGGCGCTCTTCATCATTACGTCTGGCGAAATGATTGTCGCTCATATAACAGGATCTGAGGACAAGATTAGGTACAGAGATTACGAAGATGTGTGCGTGTCTTTGCATGTGTTTGTTTGTGCGTGTGTGTGTGTGTGTTTGTGTTTGTGCTTGCATGTTTGTGTTGTTTTGTATGATTTTGTGTGGATGTATGCATTCATGTGTGTGCATATCCGTGTGTTCACGTATGTGCGTGTGAATGTATGTGATTTTGTCTGTTTGCGTGTGTGTTTTTTTACATTTGTATGGGCATGCCAGCGTGTTTTTGTGTGTGTATGTGTGTGTGTGTGTGTGCGAGTGTGTGTATGTGTGTGTATGTGTGCGTAGGTATGTTTGTGTGATCATGTTTTTCGCATGTTTGTATGTTCATGCGTGTGCGTGTGTGTGTGTGTATTTGTGTTTACGTGTGTTTGTTTGTGTTTTTTCATGTGTGTGGGTGCGTGTGGTGGGGTGTTTATGCCTTTGTGTGTGTGTATGTGTGTGTGTATGTGTGTGTACGTATGTGGGTGTGCGTGTGCGCGTGCATGTGTGTGCGTATGTGTGTGTTTGCGTGTTCAATTGTGTGTGTGTGCGTATACGTGTGTGTATGCGTGAGTGTGTGTGTTTTTTTTTTTCGTGCGTGTGCGTGTGTGTGAGTATGGGCCTGTTGTTATGTGTGTGTACGTGTGTGTGTGTTTGTATGTAAGCTTTTGTGTGTGTATAAGTGTATAAGTGTTTGTTTGTGTATATGTGTATGTGTGTGTGTGAGAGTGTTTGTGTGTGTATGCGTGCGTTGTGTGTGTATGCGTGCGTAACAGTGTTCTTGTTTGGCTTTGTATGTTTGTGTGTGTTTGCGATTGTTTGTTTGCGTGTAAGTTTGCGTGTGTATATGTACGTGTGTATGTCTGTGTATTCGTGTGTGTTCCTGTGTGTTAGTGTATGTAAGTTTGTGTTCGTGAGTATTTGTGTGTGCCTGTAAATGGTTGCCTTCGTGTATGTGTGTGTACGCGTGTTTGCGTGTGTGTACGTGTGTATGTGTTTGTATGTGTGTGTATATGTGTGTGTGTGTTTCTGTCTGTACGTGTGCATGTTTGTATATTTGTTAGCCTGAATTTGTGTGTGATTTTTTTTTTTGGTATGTTTGTGTGTGTATATGTGTGTGTGTGTGTGTGGGTGGGTGGGTGGGTGTTTGTACGTGTGTGTATGTGTGTGTACATGAGTTTTTGGTTTTGTTGTGTATTTGTGCATGTTTGTATGATTGTGTGCTTGAGTGTGTGTGTATGTTTGTATCCGTGTGCGTTTGTGTGTGTGAGTGTATGTGCAAGTGTGTGTTTGTGCATGTATCTGGATGAGTGCGTTTTATTTTTCTTAGTGTGTGGTGGTGCAAGTTTGTGTGTGCCTGTATGTGTGTGTGTGTGTGTATGGGTACTTAGTTGCGTGTGTGTAAGAGTTTGTATGTATGAGTGCTTGTGTGTGTGTTTGTTTATTTGTGTGTGAGTTTGTGTAAGTGAGTGTGTGTATCTGTCTTTGTGTGCATGTTTGTGTGTGTTGGTATATGTGTTTTTGGGTGCGTGTGTATGTTTGTATGAGTGTGTTTGTGCGTGTGTGTGTTTGTTTGTGTGTGTAAGCGTGTTTGTGTAGGTGTTTGCATGTTCGTGTAAGTGCATGTGTTTGTGCTGGTGTGCGTGTGCGTTTATGCGTGTGTGTGTGTTTGTGTGTGTGTGTTTGTAGATGTGCCTGTGTATGTGTATGTGGATTCATGTGTGTGTGAAGCCGAGTGTGGGTGTTTGTTTGTGTTTGTGTGTGTGTATTTGTGTGTGTGTGAGTAGGTTGGTGTGTGTTTGTTTACGTGAGTGATTTTGTGTGTTTATGTGCTTGTGCTTTCGTATGGTCGTTCGCGTGTGTGCAATTTTGTGTGTGTTTGTTGCGTGCGTGTTCTTGCGTGTTTGCATGGGGTGTTTATGTATGTGTGTTCTTGTGTCCGTGTGTTTGTGTTTATGTGTGTGCATCTGCTTGTTTGTGTGCGTGAATATGTGTGTGTGTGTTTGTATATGTGTGTGTGTAAGACTGTCCATGTCTGTAAGTGTGCTATGTGTGTGTGTGTATGTTTGCAGGTGAAGGTTTATGTTTGTGATGTGAATGCATGTGTGTGTGTGTGTGTGTGTGTGTGTTTGCGAATGCATTTGTGTGTGTTTAGTTGTGTTTGTGTTAGTGATTGTGTATGAGCTTGTGAGAGTTTGTGTGTTGGTTTGGGTGTGAGTGTGTGTTCGTGCGTGTGCTTGCTTGTTTCAGTGTATGTGCTCCCGTATGGATTTGTGCGTGTATGTGCTTGTGCTTTTGTGTGTGTGCGAGTTTTTGTTTGGGTGTGTGCGCGTGTGTGCATGCAGTGTGCATGGATTTGTGAGGTTTTTTTCTATGTGCATGTGCGTGTGTTTGTGTGTTGAAGGGTTTATACTTTCGTATGGGCGTCAGCTTGTAGGCGCTTGTGTGTGTTGGTATTTTTTTGCGTGTGTGCGTGTGCGTGTGTGTGAGTGTGTGCGTGAAGTGTTTATTGGTTTGTGTGGTTGGTTTGTTTGTATTTGTGTAAGTGTGTATTTTTGTGTGTGTGTATATGTGCGTGTGTGTTTTTGAATTTGAGTGTGCTTGGTTTGAATGTGGGTGTGTGTGCGTGCGTTTGCTTGTGTGTTTCCGCGTGTGTGCTTTTGTGTGGATGTGTCCGTGTATGCGCTTGTGCTTGTGTGTGTGTGTGTATTTGTTTGTCAGTGTGTGCGCGTTTGTGCATGGAGTGTTCATGGGTGTGTGAGGTTTTTTTCTTCGTGTACGTGCGTGTGTTGGTGTGTTTAAGTGTGTGTACTTTGGTATGGGCGTGTGCGTGTATACACTTGTGTGTATTGGTATTCGCGTGTGTGTGTTTGCGTTTGTGTACGTGTGTGCGTGGAGTGTTCATTGGTGTGAGTGGTTGGTTTGTTTGTATTTGTGTAAGTGTGTGTTTTTGTGATTTTGTGTATGTCCGTGTGTTTTTGAATTTGTGTGCGTGTGCATATTTGTGTAAGTATGTGTGTGTGTTTGTGTGTATATTTGTGTGTGTGTGTATACGCGAGTATGTTTATGCGTGTTTGTATGTGATGATTTGTGAATGTTCTTGTGAGTGTGTGTGTGCTTGTGTGCATGTGTATGTGTTTATTTGTGTGTGTGTGCCTGTGTTTGTATCTGGGGAGTGTGTGCGTGTCTGCGTGTGTGTTTTTGTGTTAGTGTGTGTTTGCGTGCACGTGTGTTTGCGTGCGTGTGTGTGTATGTATTTGATTGTGTATGGGTATGTGTGTGTGGGGTTTGTGTGTATGTGTATGTGGGTGAATGTGGGTACACGAGTGTGTTTGTATGTGTGCGTGTTTGTGTGAAGGTTTGTGTGTGAATGTGTGTATTTGTATGTGTGTGCTTCTGTGTTTTTATGTGTTTATGAGTGTGTGTGCTGTTGTGCATGTTTAGTTTTGTGTGTGGGTGTTCTTTGATTTGCGCCTGGGTTTTTTTGTGTTTTTGCGTGTTTGTGATTGTATGTGTGTATATGTGTGTGCGTATGTGTGTTATTTCGTTTGTGGGTGTGCGAGTATGTGCATTTGCGTGCCTGTGTTCATTTGAGTGTGTGTCTATGTTCGAGGTTGTTCTTGTCTGTGTGTGTGTATGTGTGTGTGTGCGTGTGCATGAGTATATGTGTGTATAGGTGTTTGTATTTGTGTGTGTTTCGTTGGATGTGAGTATTTTTGTATGTGCGTCTTGCACGTTTGTGTGTGTGTGTACATGTTGGTGTGTAGGTGCATTGTGTGTATGTGTGTGCGTTCATGCTGGTATGTGTGTGTTTCTATGTGTGTCTGTAAGTGTGTGTGTGTCAGTGTGAGCATGTTTTGTATGTGTGTGTATGTGCGTGCGTATGTGTGTTCTTTCGCTTGTGTGTGTGCTTGTATGTGCGTGTGCGTGCCTGTGTTTATTTGAGTTGTTTGTGTGTGTGGGTATGTGTGTATCTATCTTGGGAGTGTGTGCGTGTCTGCGTGTCTGCGTGTGTGTTTTTGTGTTATTGTGTGTTTGCGTGCACGTGTGTGTGCGTGCGTGCGTGTGTATGTATTTGGTTGTGTATTGGTTTGTGTGTGTGGATATTTGTGTATATGTATGCGTTTGAATTTGGATACACGATTGTGTTTGTATGTGTGCGTGTTTGTGTGAAAGTTTGTGTGCGCATGTGTGTATGTGTATGTGTGTGCTTCTTTGTTTTTATGTGTTTAAGAGTGTGTGTGCTGTTGTGCATGTTTATTTTTGTGTGTGGGTGTTTTTTGATTTGCACGTGCCTGTGTTTATTTGAGTGTGTGAGTATTTTCGAAGTTGTTTGTGTGTGGGTGTGTGTTTGTATGTATCTGGGGAGTGTGTGCGTGTCTGCGTGTCTGCGTGTGTGTTTTTGTGTTAGTGTGTGTTTGCGTGCACGTGTGTGTGCGTGCGTGTATTTGTATGTATTTGGTTGTGTATTGGTTTGTGTGTGTGGGTATGTGTGTATATGTATGCGTGTGGATACACGATTGTGTTTGTATGTGTGCGTGTTTGTGTGAAGGTTTGTGTGTGCATGTGTGTATTGTGTGTCTGTAAGTGTGTTTGTGTCTGTGTGAGCATGTTTTGTATGTGTGTGTATGTTCGGGCGTATGTGTGTTCTTTCATTTGTGTGTGTGCTTGTATGTGCGTGTGCGTGCCTGTTTTGATTTGAGTGTGTGTGTATTTTCGAGGTTTTTTGTGTGTTTGGGTATGTGTGTATTGGTTTGTGTGTGAATGTGGGTAAACGTGTATGTTTGTCTGTAAGTGTTTTTGTGTGAAGGTGTTTGTGTACATGTGTGTATGTGTATGTGCGTGCTTCTGTGTTTATATGTGTTTATGAGTGTGTGTGCTGTTGTGCATGTTTATTGTTGTGTGTGGGTGTTTTTTGGTTTGCGCCTGTGTGTTTTTGTGTTTATGCGTGTTTGTGTTTGTATGAGTGTGTATGAGTGTGTGTGTGCGTATGTATGTTCTTTCGTTTGTTCGTGTGCGTGTATGTGCGTGTGCGTGTGTGTTCATTTGAGTGTGTATTTATGTTCGAGGTTGTTTTTGTCTGTGTGTGTGTGAATGTGTGTGTGTGCGTGTGCATGAGTATATGTGTGTATGGGTTTTTGTCTTTGTGTGTGTGTCGTTGGATGTGAGTATTTTTGTATGTACGTTTGCACGTTTGTGTGTGTATAGATGTTGGTGTATAGGTGCATTGTGTATATATGTGTGCGTTTCTGCTGGTATGTGTGTGTTTTTATTTGTGTCTGCAAGTGTGTGTGTGTGTGTGAGAGAGTATATGTTGTATGTGTGCGTATGTGCGTGCGTATGTGTGTTATTTCGTTTGTGGGTGTGCGTGTATGTGCGTGTGCGTGTCTGTGTTTATTTGAGTGTGTGTGTATTTTCGAGGTTGAGTTGTTCTGTGTGTGTGTGAATGTCTTTGCGTGCGTGTCCATGCGTATATGTGTGTATAGGGGTTTGTCTTTGTGTATGTGTCATTTTATGTGAGTATTTTGTATGTGCGTTTGCACATTTGTGTGTGTGTGTAGGTGTTTCTGTATAGGTGTATTGTGTATATGTGTGTGCGTTCATGCTGGTATGTGTGTGTTTTTTTGTGTGTCTGTAAGTGTGTGTGTGTTGGTGTGAGTATGTTTTTGTGTGTAAGTGTGTTCATGTTTCTTTGTGCATGTTTGTGTGTGTGTGTATGTGTGTGTGCGTATGTCTTTGTGAATTTGTGCATTTTTATTTGGAGGTGAATCTATTCGTATACAGTATGTCGTTGTATGTGCATGCTTATATGTGCGTGTGCGTGTGTGTGTGTATGTCTGTGTGTTCGTATAGGAGTGTTTGCGATTGTATGTGTATGGTTGTCTGTGTTGTTTTTTTTGTGTGTGCATGCTTGTGTACGTGTTGTTTGTGTGTATCACTTTTTATGTGTGTATATGTGCGTGTGTGTGTTTGTTTGAGTGTGTGTGTTTGTCTGTGCTTGTGTGTGTGTGTGTGTGTGTGTGTGTGTGTGTGTGTTTGTGTGTGTGTATGTGTGCTTATGTGTGTTTGAATATGTGTATGCGTATGTGTTTGTGTGTGTATGTGTGTGTGTGTGTTTGTGTTCGTGTGTATATGTCTGTGTTTCGGTGTTTGTGTTTGTGTGTGTGCGTGTTCATCTGTGTGTGCTTGTGTGTTTTTCTTTGATTGGGTGTGTGTGATTTTGTATGTGTGTTTGTGTGTTTGTGTGTTTGTGTGTCTGTGTGTTTGTGTGTGTGTGTGTGTGTGTATTTATTTGTGTGTGTATGCGTATGTGTGTGTGCGAGTGTATTTGTATCTGTCAGTGTGTGAGTGTGTGTGTACCTATGTGTGTATGTATGCGTGTTTGTTTGTGTGTGTGTGTGGTTATGTGTTTTTTTGGGTGAGTGTCTTATATTGTGTGTTCGAGTTTGTGTGAACGTTGCTTTTTTGTGTTTGTGTGTGTGTGTATCTGTGTGTGCTTGTGTTTGTTTGTGTTTTTGGTTGTCTGTGTGGTTGTAAGTGTGTGTCTCTGTGTTTTTGAATGTGTTATGTGTTTGTGTGTGCGTATTTGTGTGTGTGAATGTATGGTTGTGCGTATGAGTGTATTTTTGTTTCGGTGTAGATATGTGTGTGTGCATGTGTATGTGTGTGTGTTTGTGTTTGCGTATTTGGGTTTGTGAATGTATGGTTGTGTGTATGAGTGTATTTTTGTTTCGGTGTGGATATGTGTGTGTGTGTGTGTGCATGTGTGTGCGTTTGTGCGTGTGAATGTGTACATGTAATGACCAGAGGCACTTGATCAATATCATGCGCAACACACAAATAATAAAATGCCCGTTGTCAGAACAAAGATTCGTGAGTGCATGAGCGTATTTGTGTTTATGCGTGTGTGTTTGTTTGTGTGTGTAGTGTGTGTATTGGTTTGTGTGAGTGTGGGCTGAAGGATTTGCAAGAGAGCACGACCACATACGTGCATGCAGGAGAGTTTGATTTCGTTTTTTTCCATATCTTTGCAATGCAATCATCACACTTTTTCCTTTCAACAGCGCTTGATTGCAATAAGGGAAACAAGCCCTTTGTGTCAGAATCTTTCTCAGTTCGAAGCAAAAAATATATGTGACCAAACCACAAAGGAGGGAAAAGGAATAAGTGCACATAGTTTGAGACAAAAGTATTTTGGCTGAATTGACTCATGTTTATTGTGAGTTTTTATTACCAGTGCTGACGAGCGACACTTCATCAATATCATGCACAACAACGAACCAGTGAAACGTCCGTTGCCAGAATACAGGTGCGTGAGTGCAGGAAAGTGTATGTGTGTGTGTGTGTGTGTGTGTCTGTGTATAGTTTGTTTAGGTTTTTGTGATTGGGGATTGAAGTATTTGGTAGAGAGCTTGATCAAATACGGGCATGTAGGACAGTTTTATTATGTTTTTTTTTCATATTTGTGCAATTTAATCCTCACACTTTCTCCGGCCAACAGCGATTAAATGAAATTATGGATTTTCCTAATTTTCCAACGTGAAATGCTTTCTCGTTCTCTCTGTGTTTAGAGCGCGCCATACAATCCTTCAGTCCATCTTGAGTTCCAACCTGATGCTATTGCTGGTAATGACCTACCAACCTATTTGAATTTATGCCCAGTTGTATAATAATATGTACACATATAGATGTGCACAAAGATGCACGTCACCACGCTAGTATGGATATACAAATAGACGTAGTACAAAGGAGTCATCAAATCCCAAGTGGTGCGGTCGTTCAATGTTGGCTTTTATCTGCACTCATAGTTGCTTACACCCATAGCGCGAACAGCAAGGATATGTTTATGAACACATAGACAATCATTTGTAATCAAAAACGACAGTGCAACCCCATGCACACCAACAGAAAGGCACGTGCAAACCCACGCACAAGCACAACGTAAAGAACTGAAATATTCACAAACACACTCCTTCGCACAGATACATGCCAACTTTCAAACCCACAGAAAGCGTGACTCATGTAGATGTACACACCTTGGGCGCCTTAAGAACAACAAGATTAGACAACGAATGTCCTCCCAACCCAATTGTATAAGCGAGGGTGCTTGAAGGCTCATGTTGAAAACACGTCCAAGTCAAAATAATAAAAATTGTGCTTGGCAGTATCCGGTCTCGAATAAACAGATGTGTGAATCATACGTATCTAGCTATGCATTTTACATATGTAATTTAGCATGTACACATGTGCGTGTAACTGTTTAAAACCTATTTGAGAGTTTGTGTGTCTACAACCCTCTCACAACAATACCTCTGTCTGGAAATGGTGTACAAAAACTCTTCATCCGCTTCTCCATCTCGTGTAGCTATGACGAACATTTGAGCCCCAACCGAACACAATGCGCTTCGGGGTCTAAGCCTCTTTGAGTTGCGCAAAGATTGGGCCAGGTCACCCGCGATTACATGATTTCTCCACCCTCGACTATATTTCTCTGTCACGGTTTGTGTAAGCCTTGCACATAAGGATGGCAACAACCGAAATTGATGTAATTTACCAGCACATACTCACAGTTGACCACACTGTCCATAGGCTTGGGGATTTCGCTCATGCGTTTCGGAGCACAGTTTATTGATAAAACTGCCTATTAAATTATTTAATCTGTAGTAATGCTCTGTAAATTAGTTGTCAGGGGTGACAATTCCATCCAACAAGTGCCCCCCATATTAAATAATTCCAACACTGCAAATTTTTTGGGGTTTGCCTAGTTTGATGCGCTTCCTTGCCTCGTTCAAGTCGATTTTCTCACCACCAACCTCAGTAACAATGTTACCTTTCTTACAAGGTTTTATCGAATACTTACCATATGCAACAGACATATTCGACTGCCTGCAGCTAACAGAAGGCAGAGTTAAAGGCAACCAGCACCCCCTTATCGAGTGTGTCAATCGGGGTAAGATACGTGTGTCAATAAGGGTCAAATACCAAACTCTTGTCGGTAAGGGTCAAAATATTTCTCTTTTGAGGACTCAGAAACCACATATCCAGGACCTGGAATAAGTAAATGCTGCAATGTCATCATAGGAATCACACGTGCTCATTGGTGACCTTGAAAAGAAAGCTTGTAGTATCCTGCTCAAACAAGACATCGTGTCCATCTCAAATTGTATGCGTGTGTTTGTGTACGTGTATGTGCGTGCGCGTGTGTTGGTGTGTGTGCGTATGTGTGTGTGCATGTGTGTATGTGTGTGTGGGTGTATGCTTGTGTACGTGTTGGTTTCTCGGATCGTGCATGCCTGTGCGTGGCTTGAGTATCTGCAAATGTATCTGCATCTTGTTAAAGTATGCTGTAAACTCTATGTTGAAAAAACATGCACAGGAGAAATATTTGGATTACCAGCGGCAGGAAACGTACAGAACAAAGAAAACTTCTCTTTGATTGTCGTGAGGCAACAATGGATGTGAACGCAAGAATTGCATACAATAGTCTCAGGTCTATGAACCCGAAGCACCAAACAACAATGTTTGCCATCACGGGCAAGTAGGATGTGATTGGATAAAACGCGCACCTTCGTTGCTGAGCGAAGTACTAGCTGTGTCATATTGTTTCACAGCACAATTCGCAGAATGCACTTAACAAAATAAAAAAATTCATTTAATTTGAGAGTGTTTATTCTTGTTAACCTCAGGAACAGGAAATTTTTTTTTGGACAAATAAGAAAGGCACCCAGATTTCAGGTACTAGCTCCCCAGGGGTCTAGGAAGAGAGAACAGGAACAAACACACAGACACACATTGAAGGCCCATGTCGAGGAGGACCGGACACGAGACAGAAGCACGTACGCGGAGAAGGAGGGAGTGGAGACAATCAAGGAGAGAAGGAATGGTGGGAGGGCGATAGGAGGGAGAGGGAAAATGGGGAGAAGCAGAGTAGGGGGCGAAGACGGGAGGACGATATGAGTGAGAGGGGCGGGACGAGCAGGGGAGACAAGGAGGTGGGAGGGGGAGGAAAGTAGAAGGGAGGATGGGAGGCGAGGGGGAGGGTGGGGGTGCGAAGCAGGGGGGGGGGTAGCATGCGAGAAAGAGAGAGAGGGGGGAAGAAGGGAAGGAGGGGAAGAGGTGGGACGAGAGGGATACAAGTGTGGGGGACGTGGGGGAATGCGCGAGGGAAGGTCATGAAGAGACATCCCGGGAAGTCGCCTGTTAGCGTATGCTCTTGTTCTTCCATCAGTTGGAAGATTTACTCCGTAATTGTCTAATTTTGATTTGATGCTCAGTGTTATTGTCATATTTGTATTGCTACTTATTTAGCGAGGATGTACGGCTTGAAGTGCGTGTCTTTTACGAACTCCATCGCGAGGTCATATTCCGTCAAACTTACACGAAACGCCTTGCTGCAGGACATTGTGCAGCTCGGGTAAGTGGCCTCCATGCAAGTGACACCTGTCGTCGGCTCACCCTGCACACTCTGAAGGAAGGACTGGTGAGGAACACTAGAGAAAGCTTGCTGCCAGGCTGTCAACTTCGCCTTCTCCTGCGCTGCCAAAAAAACCACAACCCCCAGGCCGACCATCGCCTCCTCCTCGGGCACCTGCACCTCCATCCCCAAGGTAACCTGATCGAGCGACACTGGTGAGGGCGCCGAAGAAAATGCGATAAAGCCTTCGACTACGTCCGCAAGACCGCCTAAATCCACCATCATTTCCGCATCCGCAGCTCGGTCGTCCATGTCTACCACTGCAACTGTGCCATCAGCGTCACCTACATGCATGACAGAGTCTTCCGCATGAACACCAACAACAGAATCCAATGCCAAAGAGTGAACTGGCGAGACCTCTGGTTCCAGGAAGAAAGAAAGAACACGCATTCAAGAGATCACCCGCGTCAGGAAAGGGTGTGAGCTCGCTGTGATCATCCTTAATAGCATCACCTCCCCCACCCTGAACTCCCATAGCGTATTTGCTTTGTCGCTCATCATTATCACTCTTGTTAGGGACCGCACGAAGTTGACGAAACGAAAGGGGAGAACACAATGGGGGAGGGTAGTCAGAGCCAGTACTGCTGGGAGAATTGAGGGAGGGGGGGCAGTCGTTGGAGTCATCTCCCATGATGAAGTCGCCCGTAGCCCCGCACAGTTGATTGAGGGCCTTCATGGGCTGTCTGTTCTCCAAATCTTGTCCTCAAAATCTTGGTTATATTCATTGTCGTTGTCGCCTTTGGCGTGGTTGTCGTCTTTGGCGTCCTCTTCATCTTTGGCGTCATGGTAGTTTATGGCATCCGTGTCGTCATGGGCGTCCTGGTTATCTCTGGCGTCCTTGTCGTTTTCGGTGTCTTTGTTGTCTTTGGCGTCCTTGTTACGTTCTTTGGATGGCGTCTCGGCAAAAGTCTCGTTAAATGAAACAGGTGGTTCCCATCCTGGAGCGAAATTGCGATGCTTGAACACAATGTAACAGGTCCTGTTGAATTCAAAGTTGTGTTAGTCATAATTTTTCCCCAAAGCAAAGTACCACAAACCAATAAAAAAAACACCTTACTGTCTCGGCATCATCCAGCATACTCCAAGCAACATTGCGTTTGCAGGAGTGACAGTAGACGGAAAATAATCCTACGAAGCAAAACCAGTCATTCTTTGCAACAGATTGCTGTTTCGCATTCAACAGTAAAATCGATCAAATCTTGTCTCATTGTACAGTAGGTAGCAGACTGTGAATTCGTACCTGGTTTCAAGTCATTGGACACCATGGCTTGAGACATGTGCCCTATACACAGCTGTGAAAAACGCGCCAAATTTTGGAATTTATTATTCAATTTTTATTATTGCTTCTCGAAACACGCAGCGGTTGGCATTGTAGCGCCGCTGGACAAACAAAATTGCAAAACAGACAAGTTCGAAAATGAGTTGGATCCACCGGAAAAAAAAACCAGGTTTTGCCACGAAATGGCAAAACCTTTGATTTGACACGATTCTGGTTTGACACCCTGCAGCTACCCTGCCACCGTACGGTGTGTCTGCCGTGGTATCGACTTCACCGTCTTCACAGATCCCTTCTTACGCATTTGCGCAGCCAGCAGTATTCGATGGAGAAACAGGTGACAGTGAAGATTCAATCGCTCGATGGCAATGTGTATTTGAGCAGATTGAAGCTGCCTATCGTACAACTGGTGTCCACCTTTCAACCCACATTGCACGACACAATCAAATTCAAAGAAGTGCTCAGCTCTGTTCTTGACGCACAGTGGAATGCATCAAACGACGAAAACTCGAGAGGTGTTTGCATGCTGCCATTAGTTCAAGCAGCATTCACATTGCTCAATTTGAAGGTTTCGAAGATACTCCTGTCAAACCACACTTTGATGCAGGGGATGGAAATGTTGCCTGAACCAAAAGGGCTTTTTGAATTGCCAGATGATCTGCAAGAAATCAAAGGTGATATCCATGAGTTGCAAGTATTCAGCACGGCTTTGACCACGATTCCATCTTGGTTCTGTGGTCTGTCAAACCTTCAAGTGCTTGTTCTCAATGGCAGCTCTGGTACTGGCCGCTCTACAGCACAATTCGGAATAAATAAGGCGTTGAGAAAACTTCCTCTGGATTTTTGGATGCTGACGCAACTCAAGCATTTCACATTGATGAATTTTCCGAATTTGATAATCACGTCCGATGCAATATTCAAATTATTGTCTCTAGAGTCTATGAATATTTCAACATGTGTCTCAATGGATTTGAATTGTCCTGAGATACTCCATGTCTGCAAAAGGAACACTTCGCAAATGTCTTGTCTAACATCCCTCACTCTGAACAATACGGCTCTCTCTGGAGGACTATCCCTGCGAACACGTAATTTTGAGAACATGCGTGAACTGACCTTGCGTTGGCACCCGAACCTGACATATTTTCCATTTTCCTGCGAATCACTTGGTCTTCAAACTCTCAGGCTTCAATACGTGGCTCTCCTTCGGTTGCCAGTCGAAATGTGTCATCTCACTGTTCTTACAAATCTTGAAATTGCAAATTGTTCTGGCATCGAAATCCACAGCAATATTTCTGTGTTGGCTTCCCTCAAGATATTGACTCTGCGATATCTCCCAAGTTTCAACAATATACCAAACACTATAGAGACATTGACAAATCTTCAGGAACTCAAGATTGAAAGATGTAAATTGACTAGTATTCCCCGAGAAATTTGCAGGCTAACAAATTTGACATCACTACACCTCCTTCACATATTAGTCGAGGATGTTCCTGAAAGCATCGGAAGTCTGGTGCAAATGCGGACAATACATTGTAGTATTCCAGTCACCCTGAATTCTGAGTCGCATAATCTTTTAAAAATGGTAGTAAATTCACTTCCGATGTTGGTACAGTTACGTCAATTGCTACTGTTGTCACCCAACCAAGACGATATTGAGCACATGGGAAATTTACTCAGAGCTTGGCCTTTGCCACATGTTGAAACAACTCACTGGCGTTTTGACTTTTCAAAACAATGGCATCTCTTCGATCTACCAAGGGAAGCCGTGAGATGGAATGACCACAAAATTGTGAGATACTGGATCCTTCAGCAGCAGAATGTGTTGGCCTTCCTGTGTGGACAACACAAGCGTCTTGGTCTCACATCAGTTGTGGCAATTTTGAATCCTGTGACAATTTTCCTCATTGTGGACGAAATATGCCGGTATTCCATGGCAACAAAAACACGTGTACCTGTTGCCAATTTGTGACAAATGGTTGCAAACTAGAAGTACGGAATAATTCTTTCTCTCATTACTTACAAGTGATTGCATGATCTACTAAATCTCAAACACTTGTAAAACACTTCAGCACAACAAGATGGTAATCGTTGACGCCATTGACATCCGATGTGTGTAAGAATATAAAAGCGAGCACATGACACCAGGCTAAATAGTCCCTACTCAACTTTTGTTTTCAAAGTAATAAAAGAAATTTTTCTCATTCTTAGTGTGTGCTTTAAAAATACTTGATAAAGCGAGTGGATTTCATGCGCTAACTCTTACACACACACACACACGCACAAACTCGCAAACACACACACACACAAACACATACACACACACATACACACACACACGTGTTTGTGTGTGTGTATGTGAATGTGTATGTGTTGGTGTTTGTGTGTGTTTGCGCGTTTGTGTGTGTGTGTATGTGTTTAAGAGCTACCGCATAAAATCCACTCGCTTCATCAGTATGTAGTGTCTGCCCTTGGTAAGTTTGATGTTTTCAACAAAAGCCTTGAGTTTCGCAACAGGTAGATTGTCTACAGAACTTCCAAAAATTAAATTAAAGTAGACCAAGAGTTCAGCCAGATGAGCAATGTGCCTGCATCATTTCAAAAATTTCATTCCAAAAACATGAGATTGTATGTATGTGAAATGATGATCTATATGATTGCACAATACCCACATGATTATGTCTGAAAATTTGATTTCACAAACAAATTTTGAAAATAAGGCAGAGGCACTTCAATTCAATACACCTGATAAAGCCCAAGAACGTTCGATACATTTTTGCATCTTTAGGACATCCACGTTTAATTTTCAATGCAAAAAAGATCTCTGCAACAAAATAATGAACTGACGACTTAAAGCTGTGTTAATCTTCCTGTAGAGGTATTTCAAAAAAATATGTGTATATGTTCATGCATTCATTAAAAAATATACAATATATCAAATCTGCACATACACTCGCTACATATGTTGCATATAAATAAGCCCATATTCATATAACAAAGAAATGTAAACGTATACATAAGTATGTATATGCGTATATATATAAATCACTTTTGTGTACATGTATACAGAAAATCTTGTATATATGTGAATTTGCGTGTATATGTATATTAGCAAAAGAAACATATAAATGTGCATTTATGTATATGAACTTATGCATGTAGTTATGCAGCGTGTAGAAATAATATCAACAAACAAAAATGGGCATACGTATACACGAATAAATATATATCAAAATGTATGTATACAGGTAAGGTAACAAAATATAAATGTATATACCTATACATATATATTCATATATATACATGTAATGATGATTTTTGTTACAACTCTTGGCGAAATAAGCAGTTGCGTGTGAACCTCTCTCATCTTTTCCATCTTAGTTTCAATGGGTGGCGTTGTTATCGTTGTTTGTTCTTTTCCAGATGATGAACAACTGAAGACATTCATGTCGTTCTGTCGTTATTAGTATAAGGTCCAGCCCTCCTCAGTACCCACGCTCCTATACACCCCTAAAACACATCAACCACCCTCTTTTTTGTTGCTTTTTGCATTTTTTCCCTTTCCTGCTTTTCTCTCATTTTTCTCCGTTTTTCTTCTTATTTTGGTTCTCTTCTTTCTTTCTTTCCTGAATCCTCATCTTTTTTTTTGTTGGACTTCCTAAAATTGAGTTGTTTTTCCCCTTTCTTCTCTTTACATATTTCAAATTGTATAAACAAACATACTATCATGTGTATATAGACACATATGCATATGTATATTCAATAAGAAAAGACTTTGTATACATGTACATGTATTTGGACAAATATATGTATCCACACATTTATATAAATAAAGTTGTGTATATGTATACATATACATATAAACCTCAAAGAATATTCATATTTTGACATGTACATGAAGACATATATAAATACATATATTCTAACCTGTATGTGTACATACATGTATGTGTATATAAATACATGTATTCTGACTAATATATGTATACATATATATATAAATGTATGAATATATATATAATACATTGATACCCGCATATATGTGAAAACACCTTTGTATAGGCGTACATGTATATCAGCATATATGTATAAACGTAGCAGATGTAAATTTGAATACATATATATATACATATGGATATGAAAAATTTGATATATATGTATATACATATATATATATATGAACATATGTAAAAATATTCATATTTCTCATCAGATCATCATACAAAATAGGTGTTTTGAATTCTTATCATTATTATTATTATTATATGAATATAAAAATGTTTGAATAAGTAAATACAACCATGTAGCGGTATGTATATGTATGTATGTATACATATCTTTGTGTATTTTTTGTGTGTATATACATATATATAAATGTGCAAATGTGTATATATACATATGTATGTACATACAGCGACATACAAATATTAAAAAAAAATATGTGAATATATGTATACATATATACACATAATCAAACGTATGATGAATAATTTGAATGCATATACATTGTATGTAAATATGTATGCACGATTACATCTGCATATATGAATAGGTACATATATAAAAGCATATTCATGTATATACACATATGCATACACATATATATAAATATACATGTACACATACGTGAAAATTGAAACATGTATGTACATAAATATTTTGATACACATAGACACACAGATTCAAATATATATATACACATTTATTTGCAATAGTATGTGAGCTCATGCCCATCAGGTACTCGCAATTCCTTGAATCATCATCCCATCGTGACAACTGGCTTGAATATGCGAGAATACGTTTGTACTTCTTTAATTTGTTAAATGATTTTGGTTTCAGGGTATTGTTTGTGTGGATCGGAAATTGTTTGTCCAGGAAATAAGTGAAATCAGCTTGTCTGATATGCATAGAGTCCAAATTGAAGACAACATCTTGTATAGAATCCTTTTTATCATCTTGAATGTCTGTTCTCTTGTATATTCCTTGTCTTATTTTACTCTTCTCGTGACATTCATTAAGTAGCAATAACCTTCAATGCTTACAATCATAGTATGTGTAGAATGATTTGCATGCGTTTGTGTGATGCATAAATCAAATGAACTGTGAAGACAACCTGTAATTAAAATTGGGAGTTTTAATTATTCATACGGCTTATTTTTGGTACCAGCTACACTTGAAAAAAAAGTAAAACGAAGCTGCTGCCTCTTGCAAAGTATACAGATTCAGTTTACGATTAGTTTTAAACGCAAATATGTACATATATACTTTTTGAAATCATATACTTGTGCATCGCAAGGCCTACAGTTCAGTATCTTGGATATGATGCACATGTTGAAAAATTTGAAAGTAATCAAAAAAACTCATACACGCATGCATTGACACTTATATGCCAACACATGAATATGTGTACAGACATGGACGCAACAATATACATATATATAAGGAAAATTACAATATTTTTATGTATATGTATGTGCGCATAAGTTACAATTCAAAAAGGAAATGAAATCTTTAAATGATTCGAGGCAGAATGAAAGGTGGTCAGACTGCAATATTTTTACCAAGTTGGAAGCGGGCTGTTGGGAAGCACTATGCCAGACGCACAAGTCTGTGCTCCCAGGACTCTCAAAGTGAGTTTCTTCTTCAAATTCAAATGTTTGGGAATGTTCGGTTGAATGGTAAGTATTTGCGTAGGTGCTTGGTGTCGGAGCTGTGTAAGGTGTCGACTGTATGGTGTTGGTGTCAGTCAAGTAGTTCGCAAACGTGCGTGCTTCTGCCCTTGCCGTTAGGTGCATTATCCCCATCCTTCTGTGCAAAGACAGGGAACGCAATTTGGAAAAGAGAGAACACCAACGAGAGAGAGTGTGTGTGTATGTTCAACTTCGAAGCTGATCAAGAGTGCAACTAGTAATTCATATTGTTACAATGTCAGATCTGAGACGGGCTTCTTAATAATCGAGAAAAATGCGAGGGGTGGGAAGTTACAATTCGACAGAAACTTCGACGGACACCAATCGAAACAGAGACAAAACAGAAACAGGCTGCACAAATATACAAATTGAAAATTGATATCAACTGGGGACTGATATGCCACAGGAAACTGAGCGGTTTGGCGGAGATGCAGTAGAAGACAGCGACGCAAGAAGCGCGGGCAGGAGCGCAGGAAAGGGAAGACAAGGAGAAAGAAGCGAAAGCGAAAGGGTGGTGAGGCGGAGATAGGAGGACCGGAAAGAAGGAAGGAGAGAAAAGTAACGTGGATGCAGTCAAAGGACCCATGTAGTCAATTAAGATACGTGTGTGGTCAAAGCCTTCAGAGGCACCAGCCGAAAGATCTCATGCACCTGAAAGAAAAGGTGTAAGGGAAAGAAATGAAGAAGGGAGGAGTGGGAAACATATCATAATCAAAATTGATTCATGATGGCAGCAATCAAGAAAAGAGGCGAGTTCAAATGAAAGTCTATATCATTTACGCGTCAACTACTGTACTGACGTCCTAAACCTCTTAGAGAATGCAGTTGTCAACACATGAAGTTTGATGTTTTTTTGGGAGATATCTTCACAAGATTTCTCCAGTTGTTACTACTCCCTCTTGCCCTGTCGTTACTGCCTCTTGCTCAGTCGAGTAGGTATTGCTCAATTTTGCTCAGTCGCGATTGGCACAGGTGCACAAGCGCGCGTTTCCCATGGCGTTGAAACGCCTGGGATGTACGTACAAGTAGCACTTATACAACATCATGTCTCGAAGCGGAGTGTGTGGCACATAGGCATTTTTCTCGCAATTGCAGCACAGCATGGATTACCCTGCCCCGTGGTGTGTTGAGTTCGAGGGTATATGCCCCTCTCGTTCTCTTGCCTCTTCTTCAGTAAAAGCACATAGAATGCTCTCAGGTTATTCCATCAACATTCCGCACAACAAGTCCTTGTGGACCTCCCACCGTAGAAAAGGGAAAATTGAATGCAGGGGAGATAAGTTTTCAGCATAGCCCCATTCCCTGCGCTTCATATACATACATATAAACATATTTATATATATATACATATCAATATATATATACATATATATATATCAATATACATAAACATATATTAAATGTATGAATCTATGTATATATTTGTGAAAAAAAGGTCTATGTATAGATAAATATATATACATATATATATATATATACATATATTTATTTAAATATATATATACATATATATACATATATATATATATATATATATATATATATATATATATCAATATACATAAACATATATTAAATGTATGAATCTATGTATATATTTGTGAAAAAAATGTCTATGTATAGATAAATATATATACATATATATATATATATACATATATTTATTTAAATATATATATACATATATATACATATATA
>Ga0209491_10004512_pt1 | contig 21420 bp, 13 predicted proteins | sample BON02_FD_187213 | JGI IMG/M metagenome (GOLD analysis project Ga0209491, IMG submission 187213) | Freshwater microbial communities from Lake Bonney liftoff mats and glacier meltwater in Antarctica - BON-02 (SPAdes) (version 2) | ecosystem: Environmental > Aquatic > Freshwater > Ice > Glacier... | reverse complement strand
TCCCAAACAACAACCACACCACACCACGAAAAACAAAGCCTCGTGGAGATGCTCGACAAGGCGCCCAAGGAGTTCCGCGACTACTGCGACTGCCTCGACTACTACACCCTTGAGCTGAAGAAGTGCCGCAAGGAAGGGAAGGCGCTGGAAAAGGCGGCGCCGCTGTCGTCCGAGTGAAGCGGGAACGTTGGGGATAGGGGGCTTGATTTAACAGGGGCCGCTCGGGTTCCGCGGGCGTGGTGCGCCCCCTAAGAGGGGCGCGGGCCGAGGCGGGTCCCCAATGGGTCGCGGGCGCCAGCAGAGCTCCAGGGGAGGGGCCGCGCACCACCAGGAGGAGGGGCAGCGCAGCGCTCGCAAACCCGGCGGCGCCGCGCCGCGCCGTCGGAGCAGGGCGAGGGGATCGAGCTGCTTGGTCTTCAAAGTCGCATGTTTTGCCGTGGTGTGCCAAGAAGGGCTTATGCGCTTTGGGCGCCGCTTGCTGTGGGGGGAGAGGGGCGGACAGGGGCAGGAGGCGCCGTCGTCGCCCAGGCGTTGCTCAGCGCTTGCCGGCCCAGGCTTTCCCCCCGCCCCCCGCCCTGCCCGCGACCATCCGTTTCTGTCCTTCTTTTGCAAGCAATATCCAGGAAATAGCAAGACTCTCTCGAAGCACACGACGCTTCACGCTCGTCGCCCGCCGCCGCTGCTCCCGGTGGCGGCAGCGGCGGCCTTGGCCACAACGCTCTCTGCTGTCACCGCCGCCGCCGCTCCTGCCTCGACCGTCCCGCAGTTGCCGTCGTCGTCGGCACCCGCCTGTCCTCCAACGTGCCCCTGCCCCTGCCCCTGCCCCTGCCCCTGCCCCTGCTCCTCCTCCTCCCGCCGCCGCCGGGCGCGACGCCACGGCGCCGCCGCCTCTTGCGCCTCGTCATCCTCGCGCCGCCTCTCCGGGTCCTCTGCTCGCGCGCGCGCCTCCGCCGCGGCGGCCGCGGCCCTCTCTTTCAGCGGCTCGTTGAACGTGTAGAAGCCGATGCCGATGCCCAGGCCGCACGCGAGGAGCGGCGGGTAGATGCGGCGCAGCATTTTCTTTCCTCGGAACTCGTGGTCTCGGAGCGTTTCTTTCCTCTGTCGGCGCTCACGGCGCGCCGCGCAATCGCACACGTCCCGACAGGGATCTAGGTCAGCGGGGCGTGATGCGAGCGGGCCGGTCTGTTTATATCGGTGCCCGTGTGGACGAGACGAGATGAGCATCGAGGCTCATCGAGAAAACTCAAACCGGTGACCGACCAATCATGACTAGTTCCCATCAACGACTCGCGCTCTTCCCGCCTTCCCTCGCCCGCACAGCAGCGCCACGCCACTCATCCCAATCTCGCGCGAATATCACGCGTCCGCATCCAAGACTGACCCCTCGCGACACCACAAAACAACAAACGCAACAACACAAAAAAGACAAAAACACTCACCGCTTTCCTCTCCTTCTCCAGCTTCTTCCCCCCAATCGCCCCCCTTTCCGGTCCTCACGACCTTGTCTCTCACGGACGCGCCGCACAATGGTCGCCCAACGCCGCGCCTCGGCCCTCGCCGCCGCCGTCCTCCTCGTCGCCGTCCTGGCGCTCGCATGCGCCGCGGCGCCGGCCGACGCCCGCGCTCTGGCGGCCGTGACCGGGACCGCCGCGGCGGCCGCCGCTTCCTCCTCGGCCGCCACGGCCGGCCTCTTTGTCGGCGCTCGCCGCAAGCTCATGCAGTGGGGCCGCGGCGGGTGGGGCGGCGGCGGGTGGGGCGGCGGCGGGTGGGGCGGCGGCGGTGGCTACCCCTTCTACGGCGGCGCCTACGCCGGTGAGGTGTTGGTTTGTTTTCTTTCCGGAACTCGAAGGACGACGGCCCGATCCAAGAACACGACGCCAGCGCCCCCTCTTGCCGCCTCTCGCTCCCTTCCGCGGCCGATTGCCATGATGCGCCCCCCCTTAACCTCCCCCCCTCCCCCCCCCCGCACACCACATCACCAAAAAACGCCGACACAACTGAAACCAATATCAACAGGCCCCTTTGGCTCGTGCGCCACGGGCGTCGGCGGCTACGCGTGCAACCTGGGCGGCAGCGGCCGCTCCTCCGCCTCTGCGATCTCGGGCGGCTCGGCGCTGGCGGCCGCGTCGACGCCCAAGGCCAACGCCGTCGCGGGCGGCGGGCGGCGCAAGTGAAAAAGAGGCAAAAATCTTCCTTGAACGAGAGGCGAAAGGAACTCTTCATTTAAAAGAGAGAGAGATGGTCGTCTCTTGGGACGACGACCGCGCTGTCTTTCTCTGGAGAGGCAAAGAGGCGCCGTCGAGAGAGAGAGGCTGCGGGTCTTCCCGCGCAGGAGCCTTCTGCCCCTTTTTTAATTTCGTTTCGTGCGGCCGCCGCAGCGAAAGCAGCAGCGGCGGCAGCAGCAGCGGCGGCAGGAGCCGCAGCAGCGGCGGCAGGAGCCGCAGCAGCGGCGGCGAGTTGGCGGCGAGTTGCATTTTAAGCTTCCTGAGGTCCTTATAAGCCTCGCGTCAAACACTCTCGCTTCAAACAAGGAAACCCGCCCTTGTTTTCAAACGAGGAATGGACTTTTCCTCTCCTCTCTTCTCCCCCCCCCGCTTCCCGCTCTCCTCTCTTCTCCCCCCCGCTTCCCGCTCTCCGCTCTTCTCGCCGCGTTTCCGGCAGGCAACCTCTCCCAGCCACATCTCCTAGTCGGCCAACGTTACCAGGTTCCTCCGATACAAGGGCGACATGGGCAACGGCTCGCCATCCGCATCCAAGCGAGCCCGGCGCGAACCCGCGGCAGGTGAGCACCAACAGGACCAGGACCAGCACCCCCTCTTGTCTTCTTCTCCCTGGTCCCTTGTCTCCTGAGCGCGCCCGCGCCCGCGTCGTCCTCGCGACGCCGCGTGCGCGCGTGACGTCCACGCTGATCCCTAGCCGCAGCTCTCCCACCAACCCCACGCGCATAAGCAAAACGCCATCCTTCTGTGTAACCCGCGGCGCCGCTCCCCCAAAAGAAAGAATCACTCTTTTGTCGGCCGGCCTGTCGCGATGAGACCTGCGCAGACCGCGGCACTCGTCGAAACTTACACACCCGACAACGAGAGGTCGACGCGCAAGCACACAACAACAACACACACACCACTCTCAAACATCCAGACCCCAAATAAACGTCCAATAAGGTCGACAAGGCCCGCATCACCGTTCTACGTTCTCTTCTTGCCCTCTTATTTTTTCTGCCGAAAGGTCTCTCTCTTTCTTTCTCTCTCGCGCGCGCCGTCCCTGTACCATGGCCAAGCGCCAGGCCGCCCTGCTCTTGGTAGCCCTCGCGCTCCTGGTGGCCGGGCCCGCCGCCGCCCTCTGCGCCGCCGAGGCAGGAGGAGGGCAAGAGGAGGCTGCCCCCGCCCGCTCGCCCGACGACGCCGACGGCGGCGTGGCCGCCGCCACCGCCGGGGCCCCGACGATCATCCGCGACGGGGACCCCGGCTCGCAGGGCGGGCGCATGAGCAGCAGCTACCTCGTCGACTTTGATGCGCCGGCGCCCTGCCCGCCCGAGCAGGAGAGCGCGAAGGAGGGCAACGTCGCCGGCGGCGCGGCCGACGAGACCGCCAAGGCCGATTCGGAGGCGCCGCCCTGCGCCGCCGCCGCCGCCGCCGCTCCCGCAGAGCAGCCGACGGCGGCGGCGGCCAATGCGGGCGAGCCCGCTGCTGTTCCTGCTGCCGACGTCATCACCGACGACGACCCGCGCAGCATGGCCCACCGCTGGAGCAGCAGTTACGTGACCGACCTCGGCGGGGACGAGCAGCAGCAGCCCGCGCGGCAGCCCGAGCAGCCGCACCCGCAGCCGCAGCCGCAGCCCGAGGCGCAGCAGCAGCAGCAGCAGCAGCAGCCCGCCGCGCCCCCGGCCAGCGCCGGCAAGCGCCGCCGCCTGCTCGCCGGCGTCTTTGAGCGCGGCGGCCCGCGCGACCGTGCGTGGACAACCCACAAGAGCGTCTTTCTCGGCGGCGGCGCGTCGCTCGACCGCGAGGACCGATTCCCCGAGCGCGAGCTGGGCGGGGGCCTGCGCCGCGCCGTGTTGTAGCGCGATTTTGTTGTAGCGCGATTTTGTTGTAGCGCGATTTTGTTTTTCTTCCTCCTTTCTCTTTTTGTTTTGGTGCCTTCTCTTTTTTATTGTGTTCGGTTCGGAACTTTGTGTAACGAGCGCGCACGCGTGATGTGTGCACTCGGTGCGACTAGACGGGCGCGCCGACCGATGAAATGGAAACAGGGGGGGAGGGCTCTCGCCGCCGCCGCCGCCCGCCTCTCCCTCTCTCGAGCGCGTCAAGAGGAAAAGAGGGAGAGGGAGAGAGAGAGGGGGCGGGCGGGCGGGGCGGGGAGGGCGTGCGCCGCGGAAAGGTGGGGGGGTAAAAAAAAAACCATAAAATGAAGACGGGCAATCAAACACAGACGCACACAAACAGACGGGGTGGGAGGGGAGGGGTAAGAGATGAGCAGGAGAGGCGAAGGTCACCCTGGCCGCCCCCTAGCTCCACGAACAAAAACACAAAAACAAGACGAGACACACGGACGAGAAAAACTCTCCGCCTCTTTCACACGACGACGCCCTTTTCCCTCACAGCGCCGCCCCGCCGTGCGCCTGCTGCAGCTTGGCCGCCACTGCCGCCCCCAGCCCGCCGTCCGCCTGCGACAGGTACCCGATCCAGATGCGGCGGATCTCTTTCGTGCAGCGGGCGTCGCCGAGCAAATCCGCCAGGCGCGAAACGAACCGTTCTTTGCGGGCGGCGTCGAAGGAGCGGTAGCGGGCGCCCGGCTGCGCGAAATTGTTTTCCTTCAGGATGACGGCGCGCGCGCGCGCGACCGCCTGCCCGTTGTTCAGGGGGCGGGTGGCCATGGCCGTGGCCGGGTTGACCTGGGCGTGGCGCGAGGGGTCGAGGCGCGAGGGGAAGTAGTTGATCTCCGAGGTGCTGAGATTTTTTGTTGGATTTTTTTTGGCGTTTCGATTGGGGCGTTTTTTTGCGGTTGTTGGTTTTGGCGAGTTTTTCTTTCCGCCGCCGCTGGACAGTTTGCATGGAAAAAAAAGCGCCCCTCTCTCTCTCTCTCTCCCTCCCTCCACCCCTCCCCCTCTCTCTCTCTCTGCTCTCCCTGCTCTCTCTCTCTCTCTGCTCTCCCTGCTCTCTCTCTCTCTCTCTCCCCATGTGTATCTGCCCCCCCCCTCCAACTAGAAATAAAAACTCACCGCAGCATAAAGTTCATCGCGCCGTCGTGGTGCGCGTTCTTGTGCGCGTTTTTGGGCGCGTTGGCCGGCAGCTGCAGGTAGTTGGGCCCCAGGCGGTGCCGCTGCGTGTCCGCGTAGCTGAAGATGCGCGACTGGAGCAGCTTGTCGTCCGAGTAGGCGATGCCGGGCACAATCAAAGACGGGCAGAAGGCCAGCTGCTCGTTCTCGGCGAAAAAGTTGTCGGGGTTGCGGTTGAGCACCAGGCGGCCAACAGGTTGCAAGGGGAACAGGTCCTCGGGCCAGGTCTTGGTCACGTCGAGGGGGTCTGTTTTGTTTTTTGGGGTGTTGTGTGTTGTGTGCGTGGTTATTTGTTTTAGAACGAGTGGTTTTGCTTGGTGTGAGAGGGGGGGGGCAAGGGGGGTCGGAGATGAGAGGGGATTTTTCTTCCTGGCGGGGGGATGATTTTGGTTTTAGGAGGCGGTGGGGGAAACGTTTCCCCCCGCGCCGAAAACCGCGCTGCTCAAAACCGATGATAAAAAGCGAGCAAACGAAAAAACAAAGCAAAAAGCAACCAGTCTCACCAAAGTCGTAGTCGTCCTGCCGCGCTGGGTCCATCGTCTGCACGCACAGCTGCCACTCCGGGAAGTCCCCCGCCGCGATCGCCTCGTACAGGTCCTGCGTCGCGTGCGAGTGGTTGGCGCCGCCCACCGCCGCCGCCTCGGCCTCGAGCAGGTTCTTGACGCCTGTTATTTTTTTTTTTTTGGTTTTTGTGTTTGTGTTTTGGTGTTTTTGCGGTTGGTTGTTTGTTGGATGCGTGTGTGTGTGTGTGTGTGTGGTTAGGGAGAGGGGGGTTTTGGCGCCAAGGACTTTATGGTGGGATCCTCGTCGAACCGTGGCGGCACGGGGAGAGAGAGAGATCCAAAGGAACGAAAAAAAAAAAAAAAAAACAAAAACAAAAAAAAAAAAAAAAAAGCGCTCTCTCAAAAAAACGCGCTCTCAGAAAAAAACAAAAAAACGCTCTCTAAAAAAAAACGCTCTTTTTTCTCACCCTGCGCCGGCTTCCAGTGGAACTTGACGAGCGTCTCTTTCCCCGCCGCGTTGAGAAGCACCAACGTGTGCACGCCAAAGCCCTCCATGTGGCGGTAGTTGAGGGGGATGCCGAGGTCGTCGAGCAAAAAGGAGAACATGTGCTGTTTTTTCGTTTTTGTTTTGGCGTTTTTTTCCGTTGCGTTTTTGGCGTTTGTTCGGCGGCGTTTTCGTTCGTTGTTGGTTGAGAGGGTGGGTGGGCGGGGTGAGACCGAGGAGAAAGAAGCGGCAAAGCGTCGCCACCAGGCACGGGAACCGGAGAAGGAACGCCCGTTGCGTTTGCGGGAAGAGAAAAAACGCCAAACGCCCCGCCCCCCCTTTTCATCTCTCTCTTTTCTCACCAGCGCCTCGGGGTGGTGCGAGAAAAAGTCAGCGATGCGCCAGCCCTCCTGGATGTGCGACTTGGGGTTGGGCTTGAGCGCGTGCACCTGTCGTTTGTGTGGTGCGTTCGTTGTTTTTATCTTGTTGGTTGCGGCGAGCAGAGGGGAAAGAGAGAGAGAGAGGGGGGTGAGCGCGCGCGCCGGCGTTTTTTTTGTTTTTTTTCCGGTGCGCTTTTTCGGGGAACAAAAACGTGGCCAAAACGACACGGCACGACGCACCATGTCCGGGAACTTCATGCCGTCGCGGATGAAGAACACGGGCATGTTGTTGCCCACGAGGTCCCAATTGCCCTCGCGCGTGTAGAACTTGACCGCAAAGCCGCGCGGGTCGCGCAGCGTCTGTTGGTTTTTTGGGGGGGGGATGTTGGGTTTGGTTTGTGTGAGTTTTGTTTCCGTCGCGGGTTGTCAGTCGGTCGGTCGGTGTGGAGTCTTCGCCTGTTGGTGAGAAAACGCCGGCCCCTTCACCAGCCAAAAAGACTCCCCGCAAAAGCACCCCCCCTCGGGACTCGCTAAAAAAGCGACGACACAACAACGTCGTCGTCCGACGAAAAAACCAAAACCAACAAAACAAAACAACACAAAAAAGAGAAGCGCTCCCCCTCACCTCGGGCGACCCCCGCTCATGGATGACTGTCGAGAAGCGCACGATCACGGGCGTCTGCGCCCCCGGCGCGCGGAACACGTCGGCGCACGTCAGGTGCGACACGTCGTGCGTCACCTCGAAAAACCCCTTGGCGCTGGCCCCCCGGGCGTGCACCACGCGCTCGGGGATGCGCTCGCGGTCAAAGTTGGCAATCTTCTCGACTGTTTTTTTTTTTTTTCGTTGTTTTTTCGTTGGTTTTTGTTGTTTTTTGATCGTCAGTCTTCATGCTTTTGAGCAAGGGGGGAATGGGCGAGCGAAGAACGCGCGGGAGGGGAGGGGGGGGCACGCGAGCCAGGCGCGCGGACTCTGCGGCGGCGACGCGCAGCGCGCGGACGGCGGGGGCGAGGGAGGGACGGCGACGCCATCGCGGGGCGAGCGCGCGCGAGAAACGAGGGCGCCTTGTGCTGCCCGCCTTTTTTCTTTCTTTCTTCTTCTCTCCCTCGTCTCCTCTCACCCAGGTGGTAGTCCTCGAGCAAGACGGGGCCGCGCACCCCGGCCGTCAGCGAGTTGTTGTTGTTCCACACGGGCGCGCCGCTGTTGGTCGTCCAGAAGGGCGCGTCGTGCGCGGGCGCGTGGGGCACGTGCTGTTTTTGCGTTTTTGCGTTTTTGCGTTGAGCGTTTGGTTTGGCGTCAATTTTTTTTTTTTTGAGTGTTGGTGTTGGGGGGGGGGTTGGTTGGTTGGTTGGTTGCTTCGGTGCGGTGGGTTTTCGGGAGCGGGTCGTTGGTCGCGCGGACGCGTCGATGCCAGTGGGGGAGGACGACGCGCGCGCCATGGGCGCCCCCCGAGCGAGCGAGCGAGCGAGCGAGAAAGGGGCGCGGCCGCCGCCGCCGTCGCGCGGCGGCCGAAGCGACGCGGCCGCGCCGGCGGCGGTCGGGGGCTTCCTCTCAGCAGCAGTCGCCTCCCAGAGAGAGGGAGGGCGTGGGAGGAACGTCGCTCCCGCGCTTGTCGAGCGTCCTCGCGCCGCGCAACAAGCACGAGCAGAGAGAGAAGAGAGGAGAGGGGGCCGTCTCCCGCGTCCCCTCGGTCCTTTGGTGAAGGCGCCCAAGACGACAAGAATCGAGTGGTGACTGCGGACGCCAGCCCCTCTCTCTTGACAAACGCCGCGCCGCGGGTTGCCGCTCACACAGTTGCGCGCGCCCGCGCCTAGGCCCGCCAGCCGGCGCCATCGGCCGTCCGCGGGGACAGGGCGGGAGACAGACGCTCTTGCGCAGGAAAGCGGCTCCTGCTCCTTGCCCCCCACCCTCCCCTTTCTTCCGAAAGGCAGGGCCGCATGGGTGGGCGGCGCCTCCCTCCTCCAGACCCGCTGCAGCGCCAGCGTGCCGGCGTCCTGACCTTGTACGGATCCATCCTAGGTTTTCGGCAGGCGTCGCTGCTGCGAAGGAGAAACAAGGGACGTTTCTTGCCGTCGACTTTTCCGTTCCTTGCTGACGTCGTTTTTTTGATTGGTGCGCGCTTTTGGATGCTGGTGGGAAGTCCGGGACGTTTAGTGTGTTTGGATTGTTTCGTTGTTGTGTTCTGATGTGACGGGATGTGTGTGGCACTTTGGCCCTTTGTTGCTCTCTGGGATTTGTGCCCTCGGCGCTCTCTCGCCCCTCCTCTCCCCTTGCCTCCCTCTCTCCCTTCTCCCCCTGAAGAAAACGTCGACCCCCCTCTACTAGCGAAATCACACCAATCCAATTCCCTCTTACCAACAATCCAATGCAAGCCCTCCGCTCGTCGACCGCGGTCGCGCGCTGCGCGGCGGTCCGCCCCGCGGCGGTGAGTGAATGCGCGCAGAACGCAAGAGAAAACGGGGCGAGAAAAGACTCTCTCGCCGCCAGCCCCCTCCCCCCTGCTCAAACCGTCGACCGATGCGCCCCCCGGCGCCCTCTTCGTCGGACGAGGATCGCGCGCATGGGCCGTCATTGGCGTGGACGTCTCAGAGAGGCGCGTGAAACATGGAGGTGCTCACTCCTCCTTCCCGCCCCCCCCTCTCCACACAAAAAACACAAACGCAGCCGCTGCGCACGTCGCCCGCCGTGCAGGTCGACGCCAAGCTCAAGACGCGCAAGGTCGGTACCTCGTCCGAGCGACACAGGGCATCTGCACGCGTCGCGTCCAGGGACTGCGAGCGCACGCGCGCCGGCCGACGACGTCCGACGCTGACGCCGACGCGGACGCCGAACGCCGACCGAACGACCGATCGCGCACTGCTCATACGCCCCCCCTCCCCCCCTCAACCCAACGACCCCAACAATCAACACAACGCCAACAAAAACAGTCGGCCGCCAAGCGCATCAAGGTCACGGGCAGCGGCAAGCTCATGGCCCGCCACAGCGGCAAGCAGCACCTCAACGAGAAGATGTCGCGCGAGCAGAAGCGGGCGCTGGGGCGCGAGTTTGTGGTCGACGCGGGCAACGTGCCGCAGATGACCAAGTGCCTGCCGTACCACGGGGTGGGCGGGCGGTGAAAACGGGGTTGACTGGTTCACACTGGATTGACCGGACAGGCGGGATGGATGATTTGCCGGGGGCCGCGCAGCGTTTCTCGCCTTTTTTTTTGCACACGCGCAGCGCGGCCCCTCTCTCTCTGCTCCCTCTTTCTCTGATCGCCTGGTCCGCCCAGTTCAAGACCACCTTGTCCGCCTTGTTCCGCTTAACGCCTTTCGAGCCTTGTTTGTCTCTCGACGATGTGTAAAAAGGGGAATTTCGTTTTTCATTCTTTTTCGTTGCGCTCACTCTCCGCCGCCGCCGCCGCCCCCGCCCCCGAGCGCCGCCAGCGCCGCCCGCGCGGCCGCCTGGTCCCCCAGCGGCACGTTGCCCGCGCCCGCCACGCCCTCGAGCGCCGCCCGCAGCTCGCCCAGCGCCGCGGCCAGGGCCGCCGCCGAGGCGCCGCTGCCGCCGCCGCCGGGAGTGCCGCCGCCGCCGCCTCCTCGGCAGCACGTCGCCGCCAGCCGCAGCGCGCCCTCGCGCGCGGCGCCGACGTTGGTCGTGAGCATGACAAACGCCGCGCCGCGCGCGAGGGGGGCCACCCACTCGGCAGGAGCAAAAGCAGAAGAATCAGAAGAAGGAGGGGGGAGCAGCAGCATCGCGCGCCCGGCGTCGGCCGCCGCCGCCCAGGCCGCCCACCCCGCCGACCGCAGCGACAGCACGGCGCCCAGGGCGCCCGCCGCCTCGGCGCCGCCCGCCGCCCCCTCGCGAGCGCGCTCCTGGGGGGTGGCCACGGCCCACGCGGCCTTGAGCGCGCGCAGGCTCTCGGCCAGGGGCAGGGGCTTGGGCGGGGGGTCGTCCGGGGCGCCGGCGCCGGCACCGGCGGCGGCGGCCGCCTCGGACGCCGCCGCCGCCGCCGCCGCCGGCGACTCGGCGTGCCGGCGGAGGGCCTCGAGGAGGGGAGGGGCCGCGAGCGGCCAGGCGCCCGGCCAGCAGGCGGCCGCGGGGAAGGAGGAGGAGGGCGGCTGCGCCGCCGGCGCCGGCGCCGCCCCGCCGGCCGCCGCCGCCGCCCCTCCCGCCGCCGCCACCGCCCCCGCTGTCGCCGCCGCCAGAGGCCGCTTGTTTCCCGCCGCCAAAAGCAGCTCCTCCAGCCCGGCCAGGGCGGCGGCGCGGTAGGCCTGCCGCTTGCGCGCGAGGGCGGCGACGAGCGCGGCCAGCAGCTGGCGCGCGGCCGGCGGCGCGCCCTCGCCGCCGCCGCCGCCGCCGGGCGCCGCCGCCGACACCGCTTCCGCCGCCTGTGCCAAACCGCCGCCGCTTACGCCGCCGCCCCCAGCGCCGCCGGCCACCAGGGCCGCGCCCAGTGCGCCCGCGGCCTCGAGCAGCGCCTCCTTCCCGTCCCACAGGCGCGGCGCCGCCAGCTCGGCCAGCAGGTCGCGCGCGAGGCCCTCCCCGAGGGCGGCGGGCGAGGAGGCGCCGCCCCCTCCCCCCGCCCCCCCGAGCACCTCTCCGCCGGACGGCAGCCGCGCCATGGCCGCCAGCGCCAGCGCCGCCGCGCGCTTGCCGCCCCAGCGCGGCGCCGCCAGGCCCGCCCGCAGGACGGCGGCCAGCTCCGCGCCGTGCAGCCGAACGGCCGCGCCCTCCGAGGGCGCGCCGTCCTCCCACACGGCCTGCCAGACGGCGGCCACCCCGGCGTCGTCGTCCAGGCGCGCGGCGAAGGCGAGCGGCAGCGCGCGGGCCGAGGCGCGCGCTGCAAAGGCGTCGGGCGCCGCGCGGAGGAGCTCGCGCAGGAGCATGCCCCCCGCCAGTCGCTCCTCGGCCGACCGCTGCTGCTGCTGCTGCTGCGGCTCCGCGGCCCCGCCATTGCCCGCCGCCTCGGACACGGCCGACGCGGCCGACGCGCCGTACAGGGCGAGCGCCTCCGAGACGAGGCTGTCGAGCCGGGCGTCGGAACCAGAGGCGGCGGCGACGGCGGCGGCGGCGGCGGCGTACGCGCGCCGGACGGTCAGGGGGCCCTCGCGGTGGCTGCCGTGCACGAGGGGGCGGAGCAGGGCGGCGGCGTGCTGCTGGCCGGCCTGGGCGGAGGCGGGGGCGGCGGCGGCGGCGGCGGCGGCGGCAGCGGCGGCGGCGGCGCCAACGGCGGCGGCGGCAGAGGCAGCGGGCGGCGGCGGCGGCGGCGGCGGCGCCAGCCGCAGCAGCTTGGCCCCGCCCCGCGCCGCCAGCGCGCGCGCGAATCTGGCCGCGCCGACCTTGGTGTTGAGGCCGACGCCGCGGCGCAGCTGCGCGGCCACGGCCGCGACCACCCCGGCCACGAGCGCGGACGCCGCGGCCGCGTCCTCCGAGGGGGCGATGCCGGCGCCGGCGCCGGCGCCGCCGCCGGGACCGGCGCCTGGGGCCGCCGCCGCCGCCGCCGCCTCGGCCGCCTCTGCCGCCCCGGCCGCCGCCGCAAACAGCGCCGCCTCTGCCGTGTAGCGCGCGCATCGGTCCAGCGCCTCCGCCGCGGGCGACGCGCGCGACGCGGCCACCCGCGCGCCCTCGAGCCGCTCCTCGAGGCCCAGGCGGGCGGCGTGCTGCTCGGCGTAGCTCAGGCGGGCGTCCTCGAGCGCGGAGAGCGCCTCGAGCAGCGCCGCCACCAGCGCCGGCAGCACGGCGCCCGCGAGAGGGCGCCACCCGCCCGCGGCCTTTGTGGCCTCCCCCAGCACGTCGAGCGAGACGGCCCGGACCTCGGCCACGGGGCTGGGGAGGCCCACCTCGAGCAAGAGGGGCAGGACGGCGGCGGCGCAGGCGCGCGCGTCGCGGGCGGCGAGGGGCGAGACCCAGGCGGGGGCGCCAAAGGCGTCGCCGCCGCCGAGACCGCCGCCGCCCATGCCGCCGCCGCCGCCGCCGCCCCCTTGGCCCCCTGTAGGGTCAATCAGGCGCAGGGTGGCCTGCCGGAGCGACCGGCACAGGGCCAGCCCGGCCGCCCGGACGCTCTCCTTGACGTCGTCGGCCCCGCGGAGCGCCGCGCGCCACGCCGGCGCCAGCAGCGGCTCGAGCTGCGCCCACCGGCGCGCGCCCGACCCGCCGCCGCCGCCGCCTGGGCCGCCTGGGCCGCCGCCGCCGCCGCCGGCCGCCTCGGCCAGCGCCAGCAGCGCCGACTGCCGCTCGCGCCACGTGCGTGCCCCCGAGGATTTAACCAGCTCGCGCGCGATCTCGGGCAGCAGCGCGTCCACGTCGGCCTGCCCGCCGCCCCCTGCCCCGCCCTCGCCCACCAGCGCGAGCCAGATCGCCTGCATGGCCTCGGCCACGCGCGGGCTGGGGTCGTGGCGGTAGCGGAACAGGCGCGGGAGCAGGGCCGCGCGCTGCGCCGGCGTGAGCAGGCCTTTTTGCGGCGGCCGGCCGCCGCCGCCGCCCTTTTTGCCGCCGCCCTTGCCGCCGCGGCCGCCGCGGCCGCCGCCCCCCGCCAGCCGGGCGAGGCCGGCAAACCCGGCGGCGGCGCCCCGGCGCGAGCCCAGGGCCGACGCGTGGTTGGCCAGGTCCAGGAAACGGTACACCAGGTCCGGCTGGCCCAGGTCGGTGGCCAGCGCGCAGATCTCCTTGTAGGTCGAGAGCCCGCCGCCGCCGCCGCCCGCGCCGCCGCCGCCGTCGCCGCCGCCGCCGCCCGGCGGCGCCGCGCCCAGCTGCCCTGGCTCAAATATTTTGGTGTCGTCCGACACCTTGGCCGCCGCCCGCAGGCGCGCCGCGGACGACTGCGCCGCGGTCGCCGAGCCCCCGCCGCCCAGGTCGGCCACCAGCTGCGCCACCAGGGCGCGGCGGGCGGAAGCGCCGCCGCACCGGTAGGAGAGCGAGACGCCGCGGGACGCCACCTCCTGCGTCAGTTCGGATGCTGAGTCAGCAAGCAGGGCGGTGAAGGCGAGCTGGAGGTCGGGCAGGCGCGCGGAGAGGGCAGGAGGGGGGCGAAGGGGTCCGGAGCCGTCGAGGGGGGCGAGGGCGCGGCGGGGGGGGCGGGGCGCGGCGGCGGCGGCGGCGGCGGCGGCGGCGGCGGCGGCGGCGGCGGCGGCGGCGGGCTTGTCGGGTGTGTTGGCGGCGGCGTTTGCGGCCGGGGCAGCGGCGGCGGCAGAGGATGAGGCGCCGCCGCCGTCCCCGCGGCAGGCGTACGAGAGCAGCGAGACGAGCCACACGGCGGCGGCGCCGCGGGCCTCGGGCCGGTCGTTGAGGGCGAGCTGGAGCAGGCGGTCCAGCAGGCGCTGCTGCTGCTGCTGCCGCCGCCGCCGCTCGTCGTCCGAACCCGCCGCCGCGGCCGCGTCTCCGTCCGCCGCCTCGGCCCCCCCGTCGCCTCCCGCGCCCGCCGCCGCCGCCCCCCCGCCTCCGCCCGCGGCCGCCGCTGCCCCCCCGTCGTCCACGGCCATGGGCGCCGCCCCTCCTCCCGCGCCGGCCTCGCCGTCCCCGTCCTCGGCCCCCTCCTCCTCGTCCTCATCGTCCTCGTCAAAGCCCGCCAGCCGCAGCGCGCGGGCCTCCTCGGCCTCGGCCGCGTCAAAGGCGGCCGCCAGTGAAACGCCGCCGCCGGCGCCGGCGCCGAGCCCGCCTCGCAGCAAGGCGTCGGCCCCGCCGACGGCCGCGAGGGACTCGCGCGCGAAGACCAGGGCGACGGCCTCGCCCGCGGCGACGACGACCTCCTCGCGCAGGGGGGCGGTAGGCCGAGGCTTGGGGGCGGCGGCGGCGCCGCTGGCGCCGCCGGCGCTGGTGCCGCCGCCGGCGCTGGTGCCGCTGCCGGGAGCCGCCGCCGCCCCAGCAGCAGCAGCAGCAGCAGCAGCAGCAGCAGCAGCAGCAGCAGCAGCAGCAGCAGCAGGGGGCGCCGCCGCCACCACGAGCCCCAGCAGCGCGTCCGCGCCCGACTCGCGCGCCTCGTGCCCCCCGCCGGACGCCACCATGCCGATGGCGGCCACCGCGCGCAGCGCGGCGCGCACGCGGTCCGACGTGGTGGTGGTCCCGATCGTCGGGCCGCCGCCGCCGTCGCCGCCGCCGCCGCCGCCGCCGCCGCCGCCGCCGCCCGCGCTGTGCCCCCGGCCGCCGCCGTGCTGCCCCCCGGAGTCGGTCCCCCCCGCGCGCACCATGGCCGCCAGCTGCGGCAGCAGCGCGGCGGGGCTGAGCGCGGAGGAGGAGGAGGCAGCGGCCGCCACGCCGAGCCCGCCCCGCAGCGCCAGGTGCCCGAGCGACAGGGCCGCGGCGCCGGCGAGTGCCGGCGCGGGCGCCGGCGGGAGGGACGACGGCGCCGGCGCCGGCGGACCGCCCCCGCCCGGCGCGGGCGGCGCGTGCGCGGCCGCGGCGGCCACGACCGCGGCCAGGGCCGAAGCGGCCGAGGAAACGGCCGCGCGCATCGCCTGCGAGTCGGCGGCCGCCGCCGGCGCGCCGCCGCCGCTGCCCTCCCCCAGGAGGAGGCGGCGGCAGAGCTCGGCCGCCACAAAGCCGGCGGCCAGGGCGCACCCCTCGCGCTCGTCGGGCGACGACGCCGTTGCCTGCCTGCCGCCGCCGCCGCCGCCGCCGCTGCCGCCGTCGCCGTTGCTGCCGCCGCCCTGCTGCTGCTGCTGCTGCTGCTGCTGGGAGGCGGCCGCCCCCCCCGCCGCCGGCGGCAGGAAAAAGGCCGGCACGAGCGAGTCCGACAGCAGGGCCGCCACCTCGCGGGCGGTCATCGCCGACGCCGCGACGCCGAGCAGTTTCGCCGCCGCCGCGCGCGCGGCGGCGTCGCCGCTGCCGAGCAGCGGCCTCAGCAGCAGGCGGGCCGCCCTGCCGCCCGAGCGCGCGTAGCGCGAGGCGACGGCGTCGAAGCAGGGGCCGCGGTAGCGCTCGGCCGCGCTGCCGCCGCCGGGCGAGGCGACGGCGCCGTTGCCGCCGACGGCTTTGCCGCCGTTTGCCGCCGTGGCCGGAGAGGGAGAGGCGGCGGCGGCGGAAGCGCCCCCGCCTTTCGCGAAAAAGGGGCCGGCGGGCTCGGACGCCAGGACGACCAGGGCCTCGAGCGCGTCCGCCACCAGCTCACGCGGCGCGTCGCGCGCGGCGAGGGCGTGCTCGAGAAGCAGGGCGTGCGCGGCCAGAGAGTTGTTGCCGCCGCCGTCCCCGGAACCGTCGCCGCCGCCGTCGCCCCGGTCGGCGCGGCAGCGGCCGAGGACGGCGATCAGAGCGCGCAGCGCGCGCGGCGGCAGCGGCAGCGGCGCGCCCGAGCCGGCCTCCTCGGCGGGCTGCGACAGGCGCGGGTGGCGCGCGCGCGCGAACGCGACGAGCTCGCCGGGCGGGGGCGGGCGCAGCAGCGAGGCTAGCTGGCGCTCGGCGGACGACGGCGACGACGCGGACGACGACGCCTTGCCCTCGTTCTTTCGCGCCGCGCCGACTGCCGCCGCCGTCGCCGCCGCCGTCGCCGCCGCCGCCGCCCACTCCCCCCCGGCCTCGTCCCCCCCGTCCGCCCCCAGCGCACCCCCGCCCCGCGCGTCCAGGCCCAGGCCCCTGAGCCCGGCCTCGCGCACCTCGGCTTTCACGTCGCCCGCCGCGAGCGCCAGGGCGTAGCGCGAAGGGACGTGCGAGGGCGGGAACAGCCGGCCGCACCAGCGGGCGGCGGCCAGCCGGACACTGTCGATGGGGCTTGCCCCCGCCTCGAGCAGAAGGCGCTCGAGCTCGCCCCGGCGGGCGGCGGCGGCGGCGGCGGCGGACGTGGGCGCGGGGGAGGCGAGGGAGGCGGCGGGGTCGGAGGGCCGGGCCTTTTTGGCCCCCCGGAGCGCGTCGGCGCCGCCGTTGCCGTTGGCGACGGCGTGGCCGTCGCCCGCGCGAGCGCCGGCGGCGGCCGCCGCCTCGGCTTGTCGCTCGTTCGCCTCTGCGGCGGCGTAGGCGCCCGCCAGCGCCGACAGCGCCTCCAGCACGGCCGCGCGCTGGCCCGGCGCCTCCGCGGCCAGCGCCGAGAAGAAGCGCCGCGCGACGCGCGGGTCGGCCGAGAAGTAGCCGGGCAGGCGGCGCGAGAGGGCGGCCACGGCCTCGTAGGCAAAACCGCGGGCGGCGGCGTCGGCGGCGGCCGCCAGCGGCGGCGGCGCGGCGGCGGCGGCGGCGGCTGCGGGCGCGCGGCCGGCGGCGGCGGCGGTCGGGACCGAGGCGGGCCCTCCGCCGAGGGCGGTGACGCGGAGGCCCCCGGGCGCGGGGGAGGCGGGGCGGCGCTGCTGCGCGTCGACGTCCATGGGCTGCTCACCGCCGTCGGCGGCCCCTGCTGCTGCTGCTGCTGCCGCGCCCCCCTCGTCCTCCGTATCCACCGCCGCCGCCGCCGCCGCCGCCGCCGCCCCCTCTGCTCCGCCGCCGCCGCCGCCGCCCGCCCCATCCTCGCCCTCCTCCCCCTCGAGCCCCAGCCCGCGCAGCAGCCTGCCCATGACCGCGGGCGCCATCGCGCGCAGCTGCCACTCGGGCGCGTGCTTGAACGTCCACACCGTGAACTCCATGCCCAGGGCGCGGGCGCGCGACGAGGCGGACGCCTCCCCATACAGGCAGGCGGAGAGCGCCGCCGCGTTTGCGGGGAGCGCGCGCGCGGCCGCCGTTGACCGCACTAGGAGGGTCATTATGCGCGCGGCCAGCGGGGGGGGGGCCGGGGTGGTGCGCGCCCCCTCCGGCAGCGCGGCGGCCCGGGCGTCGGCCTCGGCGGCGCGCCCGGCAGAGTCGCCGGCGGGCCGCCGCGCCGCCGCGCCGCCGTCGCCGCCGCCGCCGCCGCCGCTCCCGTCGTCGGCGTGGGCGTGGGCGGCGGCGGCGGCGGCGGCGGCGGCGGCGGCGGCCGTCGCGGCAATCGCAGAGCGCGCGGCGTCGTCTCGCGTGCCCAGCAGCAGGCGCAGCAGGCGCGCCGCCAGGGCCGGGTCGTCCAGGTCCACGGGGGGCCGCGCGCCGTCGTGGGCGCACCACTTGCGCAGCAGCTCGTCGGCGCGCCGGCTGACGGGCTCGCGCGGGTCGGCCGCGGCCGCCAGCAGCGGCAGCAGCGCCATCGAGGGGGACAGCGGCGGCAGCGGGGGACTTGCTGCGGGCGCCGACGGGCCGCCGGCGCCGCCTTGTCCGCCGTCCTCGCACGCGATCCCCCCACCTCCTCCTCCTGCCGAACTCAGCGGGCCGCCGATGTCGAGCTCGGCGTCCTCGGCGGCGGCGGCGTGCCGGCCGCCCCCGCCGCCGGCGGAGCGAGGGCGCCCGCCGCCGCCCCCGCCCCCGGCCGCGGCGGCCGCGACGGCCGCGCCGACGCCGCCGGCCGCCGGCGGCTCCTCCCGCGACGCCGACGAGGCAGCCGCCTGCGCGGCCGCCGCCGCCGCCGCGCGGTCTGCGAGCGCCGCGGAGAAAAGGTTGAGCGCGCCCATCTTGGCGAGCTGCAGCGCCCCGGGCGTGGCCGTGGCCGCGGCGGCGCCCGCGGCAGCCTGCCCCCGGGCCTCGAAAAAGTCGACGTCGTCCTGGCACAGGCCTGGGGGGGGCGGCGGCGCGGCGGCGGCGGCGGCGGCGGCGGCGGCGGCGGCGGCGTGTGGCGTCGCCGGGCCCGCGCTCGCGGCGGCGGCGGCGGCCGCGTGCTGCTGCGCGAGGCCGAGCGGCGTCAGGTGCCCGGCCCCCGCGCCCGTCGCGCGGCCCGGGTAGAGAAACAGGCGCAGGGCCAGGTCGCAAAAGGCCTCGGCGGCGGCCCGAGAGCCGTCCGCGGGAAGGACCGCCGACACGGGCAGCAGCGGCGGCGGCACGGCGGCGGCGGCCCCCGGCGCCGCCCTCGCCGGCGCGTCTGCCGGCAGGCGGAAGGCCGTGCCCGTGGCCGTCCCGGGCGACGGCAGCTCCCCCGCTGCGGCGAGTGCCATGCGCGCGACCATGGCGCGCGGCTGGCCCCCGCCGCCGGCCGCCGCCGCCGCCGCCGCGGGGAACGCTGCCAGCGCAGCGAGCAGGCGCCCGGCGCAGCGCGCGCGGCGCGAGGGGGTCGCGCGGGCGAATGCCATGTCGGCGTAGACGAGCGCGAAGGAGCGGACCATCGGGTGCTGCTGCTGCTGCTGTTGCGTCGGCTGCTGTTGCAGCTGATGCGTCGCTTGTTGCTGGCCCGAGGGCGAGGGAGCGGCGGCGGCGGCGGCGGCGGCGGCGGCGGCGGCGGCGGCGGCGGCGGCGGCGGGAGCGGCGGGGGCGGGCGCGGGGGTTGGCGGCGGCGGCGGCGGCGAGGCTAAGGCCAGGTCGAGGAGCGCCTCGAGCGGCAGCGGCACGGCCGGCTGCGGGCGCACGCGCTTGTTGACGTGCGAGAGGATCTCGAGGATCTTGGCGCGCACTCGGGCGCTGGGAGTGCGGAGGCGGTCGACGGCCATGGGCAGGAGGCGGTCGAGGATCTGTTTTGTTGTTTTTTTGGGGAGGGGGGGAAAGGAAGATGCGTTCCGCGGTGAGTTTTCCTCTCGGCAAGACGAGACGTTCGGGGACGGCGCGCGCGTCGACGCCGGCGGCCGACCGCGACGTTTTGGGCGAGCACGCGCCCAACCGAATACTCACCGCGCCCAGCTGCGCGTCGTCGGTCATGGCCACGCGCGTCAGCACGCGGTCCAGCGCCGCGATCTCCTCGTCCTCCGTTGGCGCCATGGCGAGCGGACGACGACGGGGGGAACACCACGAGAGGTGGGGGGTGGTTTTTTTTGCTCTCTCTTTCGGGAGAAGCGGTTGGGACGACAAGGTCGTGCGTTTGTGTGTGTGATGATCGGATTCGTTGTGTGTCTGTTGTCGCGAACGTGGGTGCAGAGCATGCGGCATCATTTAGGAAGCGCCACATGCAGGGCGGCGGGATTTCGCGCTCGACGGACATCGGCGCGCGGCGCGGCGGCGGCGATCCCATTGTTTTTTTCTCGGCGACGCGCGCCGTTTCCTCTCTCGCAATGAGCTCCCCGCCCGACCGTCCGTCACTACAGCACAAGCACCTTCCGCACCCACATCACATCCACATCGATCCAGGCGCGCACGACCAGCTTACGTGCCACTTTCCTCCCTTGCCTCTCACTCTCACCCAACCCCTCCTCCCGACCGATGCTGCTCCAGCCCGGCGCGCGCCTCGCAGCAGCAGCACGCACGACCACCAAGGCGCCGCCCACTTCCCGTCTCCTCGGTCGTCGCCCGACGCCCGCCGCCGCCGCCGCCATGCCCGCCGCCGACCTCGCCGCCCTGGCCGCCCGCCCGCTCGGCGCGGGCTCGCCGGCGCCATCGCTCGCGGGAACAGAGCCGACCCGCCCTTTGCTGCTGACGACAGCCTCTTGCCCCTACGCCCAGCGCACGTGGCTGGCGCTGAACGAAGCGGGAACGTCGGGGATAACCTACACGCCCGTGTTCGTCGACCTCCAGAGCAAGGCCGAGTGGCACCTGCGCTGCAATCCCTACGGGCGGGTGCCGACGCTCGTTTGGGCGGCGGAAGAGGGGGCGGGAGAGGCGGGGGCGGGGGCGGCGGCGGCGGGGCCGGCGGGCGGCGGCGGCCAGGACCCCCAGTCCCTGCCCCCCTTCCGCTCCCTCTACGAGTCCCTCGTATGCGACGAGTTCGTCAACGACGCCTCCGGAGGCGCCCTGCTGCCGAGAACGGGGGGCGCGGCCGCGGCCGCGGGCTGCCGCCTGCTGATCGACCAGTTTTCGGCGCGCTTCGGCGCGGCCTTTGGCGCCCTGCTTTTTGCGGAGGACGGGGGCGAGGCGGCCGAGAAGGCGGCGGGGGCGGTGCGCGAGGCGCTCGCTTGGCTCGAGGCAAACACGGCGGCGGGCGAGGGCGCGGGCGAGGAGGGCCGGGCGGCTGCCGCCGCGGCTGCCGCTCCTGCTGCTGCCGCCGCGTCGCCCCCGCCCCCGCCCCCTCCGCCGCCCTTGTTCCTGCTCGGGCAGGACGCGGGGGCCTTCACGCTCGCCGACGCCGCGATTTACCCTTTTCTCAGTCGGCTGCGGGGCGCGCTGCCGCGCCTCAGCCCGCGCAGCGCCGGCGCTTTTTCCGACCTGGCTGCTGCCGGATACCCGCGCCTGTCCGCCTGGCTGGCGCGCCTGGCCGCGCGCCCGGGCGTGGCGGCGACCGAGCTGGCGGGGGGGGCGGGGGCGGGACAGACCTACTGGGACGCGATGGAGGCGACGTACGTGGCCTACCGGGCGCGGCAGCGGGCGGCGGCGGCGGCGGCGGCGGCAAAGTGAGGCGGGTTTTTTTTCCTTCCGACGCGGCGGCGCAACAAAACGCCCGGCGGCGGCGCGCGCTCCCTCTCTGAAGGGATGATCGTCTCCTCGGCAGGGCGCGCTGTCTCGCAAAAACGTCTCCGCCCTCGCCCTCGTCACGAAATGTAACGAACCCAACGCGCCCCCGACGGGTACTGGGGGGCTGGCGTGTGCGTGTGGAGAGGGTCCTGTGCGTGCGTGCGTGCAGGCGGGCGGGCGGGCGCGAGCAACAAACGGGCGGCGGCGGCGGCGCCATACGCGCCATCCCGCGGGCGCCCGGCCACACACAGGCGTCTTGTTCCTTTTCGCGCCGCCGCCCCCGCTGCCAACGCCGCCGCGCCTCTCTCTTTTTGTTGCTTGGGTGGTTGTCCGCCCGACTCTGCCTCGAGACCCTGGACGATTGCAAACCCACGCACTCAGAAGCGGCGTCCCTTTGCACTCTCCTCTACCCGCTCTCGATCCACTCCCCCTCCCTCCCCTCGGATCCCCAACAGACTCAAATATAGCAACACTTTCGCCAAAGTCCCACGGACTCATCTTGCCCCCCCCCCCCCCCC
>Ga0209491_10004511_pt1 | contig 21422 bp, 24 predicted proteins | sample BON02_FD_187213 | JGI IMG/M metagenome (GOLD analysis project Ga0209491, IMG submission 187213) | Freshwater microbial communities from Lake Bonney liftoff mats and glacier meltwater in Antarctica - BON-02 (SPAdes) (version 2) | ecosystem: Environmental > Aquatic > Freshwater > Ice > Glacier... | reverse complement strand
CTCCTTCCCTCCCTCCCTCCCTCATCCACATACACACAAACCCCACTCACACAAAGTAATTAAAAAAACAGCAGCGCACTCTTCGAAAAGCTTCATTCAGCTTTCCTCACGAATGTCCTCCCCTCCCCTTCCCCACCTCCCCTCTATGAATTTCATGTCTATACGCTCACCCTCCTCCCCTCCCTCCCTCCTCTTCTTGCTGACTGATTCTTCGCTCTTTCTTCTTTTATTTTTGTTGTACTTACACATGTAGCCCCCTTCCTCCCTCCATCCCTCCCTCCCTTGCTTGTCGACGTCCCACGAAAATGTGGTCCTTGCGTTGCGTTCGTTCCTTGGTTGATCTGTCACTCGCTGCTGCTCTAACTTCTTCTTCTTCTTCTCTTTCCATGGTGGTGGTAGTAGTAGTAGTTGAATGCTTCCTTCCTTGCTCTAGCTTGGTCTGTTCTCATCATCATGCGCTGCCGTGCTTCTCATCGTCCTTTTCTTATTTCCATTTACCCACTCTCATCTCACACAAACTCGTCGTCGTCGCCTCCAGCGTCTTTCTCTCGTCCTCCCTCCTCCTTCTCCTGCTCCTCCTCCTCCTGCTCCCCTCTAGGCAAATCGTCTCTTCGGTCAAGAACTCCAAAAACAAAAGGAATCTTTCCTCGTCCTCCTCTCCTTAGAGCTGATCCCTCATCTTCGCAAACTGCCCCCCACCCGTCAGGGTCGTCTTCAGATTCGCCCGATCATGCTCCTTGTGGTCAAAGGCACACGCATGCTGGCTCGGATAACGATGCACGCCACAATACACCCCCTCACATCGGCACTCAATCCCCGTCAGCCCCACCTTCTTGTTACACACAAAGCAACGATTCTTGTTCTTCTTCGCAACCACCGGCGCAGCTTCTGTTGTTGTTGCTGCTGCTGCTGCTGCTGCTGCTGCTGCTTCTCCGCCCACCATCCCCTCCATGGCGGCAGGAGCGGCCAGGTCCTTGGTCGTGAGGGAGGAAGAGGAGGAAGAGGAGATAGAAGCAGACAAATCCATCGAGGCTGACATGCTGCTGCTGCCAATCTCCATCCCCACCACCTGCTGCGACTGCGACTGCGCGTCCGGGCCTTCCGACGAGGCCATCATCGAGCCAGGAGCCGAAGCAGAGGACGCCGCCAAGGGCGAGGCCGCCTCATCCCCCCCCAAAGACAAGGCATGAGTCAAAATCGCGGCCGCCGCGGCACTGTTGCTGCTGGAGGGGGTGCTCTCGATGGACGCACGGGTCACACCGGCGGTGTCCTTGAAGCATTTGGAGCACATGTAGCCCGTTTGTGCGGAGCCGTAGAAACCACAGCCCTTGACACAGGGGCGGGTGTCGTCAGCGCAGGCTTGGGTGTTGCCGTTGTCGGACATGATACTTGAAGTGGTGGTGGTGATGGGTGGGGAAGGAAGACGACGAGGGAACGAGACACGGCGGCCTGTGGGGAAGGGAGGGGGAGGGGGAGGGGGAGGGATGTGAATTTGAGTGTAAAGGAAGGGAAGGGAATTTGTGTGGGTGTGCTGGAGTGACGCGGGGTGGAACCAGCTGCAGGGACTATCAAAAAAAGACCCAAAGCAGTGTCACGAAGTGCACAAAAGAGGACGACAAATGCCATGTGTGTGTGCTGCGGGCAGAAGGGAGGGAGGTTGAATATAGGTGGGTGTACCGAGGTAAAAATGCAGCAGGAAACCACAAAACAACCCGCTGCGCCCACCACTACCCTCAGCCACAAGCCGACAAGGGTGTGTGTGCCGGCGTCATTCCCTGCCTGTGCCACAGAAGGCAGGGACATACGCAACAAAACTCGCGGCGTCCTTTCCCGCAAGCCACGTGGTCGGCAGCGCCGCTTCCACCCCGCTTTGCCCCCGCCCATCACCATGCCCGACAGGGAACGAGGGTGTGCAGTGCGTGTGCCGGGGCTGGCTGCGCGGTGTGAGGCATGCCAATCGCGCAGGAGAGCAGGCTGTTCTCACGCGCAGCAACGTCCTCGGCACCCCACGCAAGCACTGCCTGTACCCACAGTCCCCGCCACAAGCACGCCCCCTCGGCCTGCCCAGCACAGCTCTCGACAAAGGTCCAAGGACTTGTGGTGGCGAGGGAGGGGCGCGCCCCCGGCAGGGGCTTGAGCAGAAGCAAGGCAAGAAGTGCCGGCATCCCCGCAGTGGGCGTCCCATGTGACTTATGTCGAGGCGGTCGCCGCCCAGCCCGCCCCGCCTGCCCCCCGCCTTCTGGACGACTCCCACAGTTAAGGCCAGGGTGTGGTGCTGGTGTGGAGCCTGCCTGTGCGTAGTGTAGTGGTGGTGTAAGGGGAGGAAGAGCTAGAGGGGGTTTCTTCTTGCTTTTTGAAGTGTGAGTGAGAGAGCCTTGCTTTCAGTGCTGCCTGGCCTGGCCATGCTTGCCAGACCAAATTACAAATGTTTTTTACATCCACATACTCTTCGTAAACGAGAGGAAGGATGGGAGACGTGCACGGATTGGGTGCAAGGGTTTCTCGAGGTGATCACGCGTGGCGTGGCACTTCAGCAGAGCATTGGCCATCGCCGCGAGCCGCGAGCGACGACTCAACAACACACGACGCCCTTCTGCGGGGTTGGACTTGCACGCGCTCATCCCCACCCCTTTTCGCACCGCATAAACCCACAGGCCACGACCCTCCTTCGGTAATTTTGGGTTGCCACCCTCTTCCTCATCCCCAGCGCGCGTCCTGGGGCCGGCTTTTTGCTTCGTCTCCCCTGCCTCATTCGCCTCCCCACTTCATACACCCACAGCCTTATCAACATGCAGCGCCTTTTAGCTCTTTTGGCGCTCGGCAGCAGCGTCCTGGGGGCGACGGCGTTCGTCCTGCCTGCGGCCGGGCCATCCATGCGCGAGGTACGTGGTGTAGAGAGGAGGAGAGGAGAGAGCGGGAGGGATGCATCGACGACGACGAGCGAACATCATCTAGAATGCAATTTTTCCTTGTGCTGCGACAACCAAAGCCCGCCAACAGCGTGAGCTTGAGTATGCAGCAGGCTTGTTGGCAAGACGTCGTTTAATGTGCGGTTGTTGGTGCGTGCCCTTGCCCTTGAAAATAAACTCCTGCAACCCCACGCTCCGTGACGTCGGGCGAATGACACCACAACACAAACATTGAAACCTCACCACCACCACCACACCAATCTCTCCCACACATCCCCACAGACAATGGCGATGAAGGCCTCTTCGTCCGAGTCCTTGTCCCGGGCAGACATGGTCCAAGCTGCGGGCGGCGCCTTTTTGGGTGCGGCTGCCTTTGCCTTGTTGACAGTGGCCCCGCAAGCGTCCAATGCCGAGAGCACACTTGCATCCCGGAAGGTGTTGTACTTCCGGGTAAGTCAGGATTTCATTTCTTCTTGGGTTTGGGGTTCTGGAAGATGTGTGTTCATGCTATTTCTTGCTTATATTTGTTCGGGAAATTGGAAATTTTGAATAACATGCATTGTCTCGTTCTTATTGGCCATCTTCCCCTCCCTCCCTCCCTCCCTCCCTCCTATTCTCACACCAGTACGCCCCCCGCATTAAGAGCGCCCGCAATTTTTTGGCTACGGACTTCAAGGCCGCGTTGGACAAGAATGATTGGGACGCCGTTGCTGCTGCGTATAATATCAAAGCGCAAGCCCCGGATTCTTCCCTGCGTGCCAACCCCCAACGATTTACCAACAAGTTTGAGAGGTTAGGAGGGAGGGAGGGAGGGAGGGAGGGAGGGTGGGAGGGAAGGAAGGAGACTCCACATTTTTCAGCAATTCCTCTCATGTTTTTGTTTCTGCTCGCGACACGCACACTTACTGTTTCATCCACACAAGCACCCACACACTCTCCACCTCTCCCTCCCTCCCTCCCTCCCTCCCTCCCCCTACTTCCCTCCCTCACAACAGAGACCTCTACAGCCCCATGAAGATCTTCTCCCAATCCCAGAGCGAAAAGGGCGCTTCGCCCAAGCTCGCTGCTTTGCTGAAAGCCGAGGCCGAGATGGAAGTAGCTTTGGATCGTTTGCAGCTTGTGGCAAAGGGGGATTTGAAGCCCCCCAAGAAGGAGGGAGGGGGGTTGTTTGGATTTGGGGGTGGGGAGGCGCCCGCTGATAAGTACACGGGGATGAGCCAGGAGAAGATAGCGAGTGCGTTGTATGCTGATACCAAGACGGCTTTTAATGCGTGGGTGGAGGTGACGAATAAGGGTGAGTTTGGGAGAGAGGGGAGGGAGGGTTGGGGAGGGAGGGTTGGGGTAGTGTGGTTGTTGATGAGTTCTCTTGCTCACAATCTTCTTTTGAGTTGATGCTTCACATCGCATCGCAAAGGGCCCAAAATTTCATCTTGTCATGACTCTCTTGCTCTTCTCAAAAGTTAAATGACTTCCTATATGACACTCACTCTCCTCTCCTCCTCTTTCTCGCACACACCAATAACCCTACAGCTATCATCGAGGTGAACAAGTTCGAGCCCCTTCCTTAGAGATTGGCTGACCGGACAATGCGTGCAGCTAAGCTTTTATAGTATTTGTGTGTGTTGTGTGTGTGTGTGTAGGACGTCAATCGTTCTCCTTTTTGCAACAAGTAAATAGGCTTCTCCGTACCAGCAATTTAACCTCCCCTGGTATTGGAGAGGGGAAAGAGAAAAACACATGAAAAATAAAAACCAGCAGCCCAATTTAAGTCAACGACCAGAAAAGAAAATTGAGATCTCCAGCTTTCCATATATGAGATGTTCGCGTGTGTTTCAGCCGTCGTTTTGCTTTTGCTTTCCCGCTGTGAGTAGGGCGTTGCGCCGGCCGGCGAAGAATAATCGCTTCAACACCATGCGCCTGCTGCTGCCGCCCTGCAGGCGTGAAGGCATTTCACCGCTAGCTTGCTGTGTGTGTGAGTGCTTGATAGAGCAAGCGCTGCGTTTCCTGGAGTGCAGGAGCTCCCAAATGCGGCTTGCCAACCTCCCCACCCCCCTTCCCCCTCCCTCCCCCACCCTTTCAAAACCAAGACATCAAGATATACAGCCGATCTCACCTCGACACCCAACACCCACATTACACAGGAAACCCTCTTCACCCATGGCGCGGTATCCGCTGTTGGTCGTGGCAGCGGCGGCGTCCTGCTGCTGCTTGGCAGCGGCCTTCGTGCAGCAGCCTTCCTTGCCCTCGTTACCCTGGTCGACACGTCGAGTCGCTGGCCCCCTCTCCGTACAAGCCCGCTCAAGAGTATCAGCTTTACCCTCGCGCAGATCAATAACACCAATTATGAGCTCGTACTTGGACAACTTGCAGCCCGGGATCACGGCTCCTTCGTCTTCCTCCTCCGCTTTTGCCCCTCCTGCCTCGGGCGTCGTCTCCGTCCAAGCCTCCCCACCCAGCGCCGCCGCGCCCAAGAAGAAGGGGAACTTGCAGACTCGCATCGTCACGGGGATTGTGCTGGGGGCATTGGCGACGTATTGGGTGTTTGGTGGGAAGTGGGTTTTTATGTCGGGGTTTCTCGTGCAAGCCATCTTGGCCCAGCGTGAGTACTACAGGATGTGCGCCAAGGCAGGGGCGACGCCTGCCCGTCGGATCAGCTTTGTCAGTACCTTGCTCATGTACGTTATTGCGTGTCAAATACCAGCGTATCACGAGATGGTCCTACCCTTGGGAGGGACGGCGGTGATGATCTGGTTGTTGTTGATGCGGAAAGCCCCGGCAAAAATCACTGAGGTCTCCACCACGATTCTCGGGATGTTTTACATCGGTTATCTTCCCTCGTTTTGGATCCGCCTGCGTGCCTTGGGTGATGTCATGCCTAGTACTTTTGCCACTTTTTTGGCCAAGTACTGGCCGGCTTGGATTCCATTGCATTTGATTCCTGACCCACCAATGTGGACGGAAGGAGCAATTGTGATTTGGTGGACTTATCTGACGATTATTTGTGCTGATGTCGGCGCGTTTGCCACAGGCAAGACCATGGGGAGGAATAAATTGTCGACCGTGAGTACGGCTGCGGGGCAGACGTCGCCGAATAAGACGATTGAGGGCGTGCTTGGGGGTTTTGTGAGTGCTACGGCTGTTGCTACTCTTATGTCGAGGTTGCTTAATTGGCCCTTGTGGTGGGTGAGTGGCCCGGCGTATGGGTTGATGCTTGGGGTGGTGGCGTTGGTGGGGGACTTGACGGCCTCGATGTTTAAGAGGGATGCGGGGATGAAAGACTCGGGGGGGCTGTTGCCTGGACATGGGGGGATTTTGGATCGGATTGACTCGTTTATGTTTACGGGGCCTTGTGCGTATTTGTTTGTTAAAGTAGGGTTGCCGATGGCGAGAAGGATTGCGGTGGCTAACGGGTGGGGGGCGTGAGTAGGAGAATAGAAAATTAAGGAACTTTCTCTTGTACGTATTTATTTTGTGTGTGTTGGTGGTGATGTGGGGGCGGGGGCGAGCGGAGGGAAGAGAAAGAGAGGGGAGATGAAATTGTAGAAAAGGGGATAGGGGACAGGAGAGGGAGGAAGAAGGAATGAAGTTGAACTTACACCAGCAAACCGCTACTTGTTTCTGACAAGCAAACCGGCAAAGGAAAGTGTGTGTAGAAGAGCAAGAATACGAACCTAATGACAAGCAAACATTTAAAGCAGGATTACTAACAAAGAAGGAAGAATATGAAGTAAATACAGTTCCCGCCTGCAAGCAATAAGCAAGCATAGCTCAAAGAGTGATAGAGGAAAAAGAAACGCACAGAATATAACAATACTTTTGGTCATTTCCTTGAGTGTGTTTGTGCTCAGGTGGTGCCCCATCATTTTTTCCTCCCCTCCCCCGCCTTACTCTCAAACTCATCCAAACACGTCCTCATCCTCCCAAACGCCGCCTCAATCGCCGCATCATGCTTATCCCCACTCCCTGGCGCGACCATCGCTTTATCAAAGGCTGCCGTCTCGGATTTACACAACAAACTACCCATACAATAAGACAACCCCACCGCGGTCCTCGCGCAGTCCGCCTCGTCCTTACACCCCCTCAAAGCCGCAAAATGCTCCGCACACGACAAATGGACCTGCTTCGAAAGCGCCGTCAGGTCAACCACTTCTTCCTTCTTCCCACCGACAGCAGCAACAGCAGCAGCAGCAGGAGCAGCAGCCACCTTCGCCGTCACTGCTGCTGCCCCAGAAGCAACAGCAGCAAAAGCCGTCGCAGGCGCAGCCGCAGCCTCGGCAATCCGCTTCTTAGCTTCGTCACTTTGCCCTCCCACCGTGTCCTTGCTGCCTGTCCAGAAGAAGGGCAAGGGTTGGAAGGGTGTGTTGCCCGCGGCGCGACTGATGGGCATGCGGACCCCTCGATCCACTACTGCGTGCACCGAGTCCAAGGCCGGTCGCACGTCCACAGAGATCGATTTGACAGCCTCCTTATCCTGCAGCCCCTGGGGGATTTTGTTACCTCTCGCAGCGGCGTCATCGTGGTAGTAATCGATGATATACCGGACTTCAGTCCCGTCAGGACGTTGGATGACCCAGTCGTGTCGATCAAAAGGCAGAGGATGACCGAACAAACTCTTAATCCACGCCTTCGGGGAAATATCGTCAGGCCTCCCCAAAAATCGCGAAAGACGAGGATCAGGTGCCTCCTCGTCAGCCCCAGCGCTGGTACCGGCAGCAGGAGGGGCGTGGAGCGCTTCCCACTCGCAGACTTTGCGCCAGGTATTCTCGTTCATATTGTTGTGAATGGCCACCACCACCGCCATATCCTCCTCCGTCGCTCCCTCCGCCTTGCCCTTGCGAACCAGGGCGTTCCAGAACATTTGCGGGCTTGGGTACGTCCAGGTCTCGGCCTCGGTGCCACCCTTGGGGATGCGCGAGGGCACACGATCCGTGCTCAGCGGCGCGGCCTGGCCCGGGGCGGGCTTGTTGCTGGCGTTGGCAGGCATTTGATTGGTGGGGTCGATGGGCTGGCTGTACACATTGTAAACCGTGCCCGTCGTCGCCTTGTTGCCACTCTTGTCCTTGACAGGGCACCCAGGCGCGGCTGCTGCTGGTGCGGTGGCGGGTGGTGGAGCAGAGGCGGACTTGCCCTTGATCGGGCAGCCGCCGCCTGATGACGATGCTGCGCCTCCTGCGCCTGCGGGAATGGGGATGTCGCTCCCGCCTCCGCCGCCCTTGCCGCCGCCTTGCGCGTTGCCCATGCTTGTCTCTGTGTGTTTGTGTGTGTTGTGTGTAGAGTGTGAGAGAGGGCGTGTGGATAAAATGCGTGCGTGGCGTAGGGGGTGGGAGGTTTTCGATTCTCGACATCTGCAAACACAAACAAAAGCAAAATCTCTCAATACGCAGCAAAAAAATGTGTGCGGGCAGCTTTTTTCGTTCTTTTGTTGTTCAGGACGTGTGTGCAGGATCGCCCTGCAGCAGGCAGGCTTTCAATAATGTGTAATATTTTCACTCCCTCGTGCTTCCCCTATCTCCCCCCAGCCAGAAACTCTACTCATTTCCCCCTTTCTTTTTTCGCAGTATTATTGTATGAGATGGAAAGTCCTCTGTAAGTATGTGTGCTTCGAAGCCACCACGTCTCTTCTCAGGACGTGTGCCACTTTGCCGTTCGTTGGTGTTGTTGTTGTCCGTGTCGTTCTCGTCGTCGTCGTCGTCATTGAGTCGCATTGCGCGCCTGGCCTCTCTCTCCTCCACGCGCCCTCTCTCTCTCTCTCTCTCCCCTTCCATTCCCATCAAAATCAAACCCCTTAAGCCTTCTTGGAAGCAGGCTTCTTCCCATTGGGCTTCGCGCCCGAGTAGGACTTGAAATAAAAGTTGAGGAAAAGCACCAAAAGCGACAGGATGTACCCCAGATACAGCTTAGTGATCTGAGGGGAGAACCCCTTGCAATCCACACACAACAGGTAGATAGCCTGGGCGTTCATGGCCAAGAACTGAATGATCTGGAACAGCGTCAAGTACTTCTTCCACCAGATGTCCTTGGTGTGCATGGAGAGGAAGTAGTAAGTGTACATCACTGTGTGGATGGCCCCGTTCAAAATGACAGTCAGGAAAATATCGCCATCATACCCAGCATTTAAATTCAACCAATACACCAAAAAGATGGTCACGTGGTGGTACACATGCAAGAACGAAAGTTGGTTCCACTTCTTCCCCAGGATGATGAAGACGGTGTCGGCAAAGTCGAAGACCTTGGAGACGTAGAAGAGCCAGAGGAGGGGGGCGATGGGCGGGTTGGTGGGGTTGTACGGCTCGCAGGGGAGGAAGGTGTAGTTCTGTAGGTTTGTGGAGGGAGGATAGGAGGAATGAGTGATGAGGCGTCGGTGTTTTTGTTGAAAAGGAGGGAGGGAAGAGGTGGAAAGGGGAAGGAGAGGAGGAAGGAGGACTTACGTTGCGGTAGGCCTGGATGGCGGCCTCGATGCACATGTAGGAGCACAAGGCGACCTGGGAGATGTTGTAGAAGAATTGCAGGCCGTACAGCTTCACGGGTTGCGCGTTCTTCATCACGGCCTTTTTGGGGGGGGGAGAGGGGGGAGAAGGAGGAGGACAGAGAGGAGAAAGGTGGTAAGTAAGACGCTTATAAGAAGCTGCTACTCTGAACACACTGCCCATTCCTCTCTCTATCGTGTCTTAACTTCAGCCTTCTTCCCTACTACATCCCAATCAAGAACGTACCGAGCCGACAAAGACGACGACGAGGTAGATGGCCGCAATAGCCAGAGCCACGTCCAAACCCGCCAAAGGCCAGGTACGAGTCGGTGCCTTGACCATGGCGCCGGCGGGGTCAGCCCACTGGAAAATGGCGGCGGACATGTCCGCGCAGGCTTTTTGGTAGTCCGCAAGAAGGGCAGCCATGGTTCTGATGATAAGGGTGATGGGACGGGCGAGGGCTGCCTTCCGATCTGTGTTCAGGATGGGGGAAGGGGTGGGGTGGTTGGGATAGAAGGATGAGAGACTGGGTAAGAAGCTGAACAACGCTGATAGTGCCTGGCTAGCGTGGGCAACAAAGGCAACAGGAAACACCTGAGTGAGACAACGCCCTTGTGCTTGTCGTGAAGCAAATGGATTGGGCCTCTTGAGAGAGGTGGAGGAGACGTACGAATGCATGGTGGGGCAAGGGGTGCGACACTATCCACTCAGGCAATCCCGCCAGGCCCTCTAAGAGGACCATAAGGGTTTGTGGCAGGCTTGGCATGGCAGGACAACGGAAGACAACCATAAGAAGGGGTGCCTCAAGAGGACACGGGCGGGGTGAAGTCATCAACGACCGTCGCCGTCCAATCAGGCGATTGTCGAAGAAGCGGCACCGAGCATTTCATTTCTTTCCTCAAGTGTTCTCTTTTCTTCTTTTTATGTGTATTCCTTGCTTTGATTCGCTTTTGGTCTGTCTGTTTTTGCTTTATTACTCTGTTATGTTTTGTCGTCGTGTTGATATCGTGTACAAGCTTCTTTTTTGGTTGCGCTTTCGAGGGGAACCTGCCCCTCCTCTCTTCTTCCTTTTTCGTTCAGTGTCTTCAGGGACTTTATTACTTGAATTACCAATTTGTTGCTACCGTCGCTCCTTCTGATTTTATACACGAAATGGCCATCTGTCTCTTCCATCACAACACCATCTCCTGCCCCTCCTCCTGCCCCTCCCCGTCCTCCCCGTCCTCCTCCCCCTCTTCCTCCTCCTCCCCGTCCTCCTCTTCCTCCTCCTCCCCCCACGTCCCCCCCGTCGCATACACACACAACGGCACCAACTGAGGGTACGTCGCCTGCGCGGGCAACTCATTCGAACGCACCCACATCAAGACATCCCTCATCGCCCCCTTCACCACCCTCGCCACCCTCTTCCTCTTCCTCCGGGGGGCCAACGCTGCGAAATGCGACGGCGGGACCGACGCAAGCACCTCTGCAGGCGTCGTGGCCGCCATGGCCTGTCTCAAGCCATGTGCTGCCTGTAAGACCTCATTCAACTCCTGCTGCAACGTCCCTACATCCGCCAAGGGCCGTAATGAATCATCTTCCGACACAACGCCCAACACTCCTGAAACCATCCCAGCAAACCGCTCGACCCTCCCCCACTTCCCCCCATTTACCGCTTGAGCCACCACTGGATCTTGCAGCACGCGCACCAAGAAAGAAGCAGCGCCCAAAAAGCTCAAGATCTCTCCTCCCTTGTTCTCGGCTAATGACCACCAGGCTGGTGTTGCGGGTGCTGCTACTGCTGCTGCTGCTGCTCCCGCTGGTGCCGCTGCACCACTGTTGGTCTTACGGATGACGCGTCGGGGACCTTCTTCCTGCTCCTCCGCTTCCTCCTCCTGCATCTGCTGCTGCTGCTGCTGCTGCTGGTGGTGCACGCCCTCCCCCTCTTCCTCCGCCGTCGTCGTCGCCGCAGCAGGCTGAGAAGACATAACCATCAAATTACTATCCTCTCTCCCTTCCGGCACAAACCCCGCCGGCAGCCGGCTCACTTCTGCTGCTGCTGCTGCTGCTGCTGCTGCTGCTCCTCCTCCTCCTCCCCCAGAAACCAACCCACAAAACTCCGCCCACAGCCCCCGTGTGACATACACCTTTCTCAAGGCAAAATGAAACAACGCCGCAGGGTCATCATTATTATACTGCAAATTTGCCGCTGTCTCCACCAAGATCTGCATCGCCGAGCAGCAGTCACTCAAATCCCCTCCCTCCCCCCCTCCCTCCCTCCCTCCTCCTAGACCCATCCCGACGCTCCCATGCACGCCAAAGATGGACGGAGGAATCATCATCGTCGCCCCTCCTCCTGCTGCTGCTGCTACTTCTGCTGCTGCTGCCGGCTGCCCTTCTGCTGCTGCTACTGCCGCTGCCACCCGCTGCTTTTGCATCTCCCTTAAATACTCCTCCATCCCTCCCTCCCCTCCCTCCCTCCCTTCCTCCCCCTCGTCCTCGTCCTCTGGTAGGTCACACGCACAATAACACAGGTTCAAACATCGTTTCAATTCATACCTCACCAAGGAAGATAAGGTCTCGTGATATCGATCCAACAGCCTCGACCCTCCTCCTCCACTGCTGCTGCTGCTGCTGCTGCTGCTGCTGCTGCTGTTGCAATGCAAGTCCTCATGCGGGCCCAAACACAACAAGTAAAGTTCCTTGGCATAAAAAGAGGCCGCGGCCGACATTTCGTTCCACTGAGGCTTTTCCCCTAGAAGGGTTAAAATCATTGACCCCGTACCATGCTGCTGATGCTGCTGCTGCGAGGAGGGCGAGGAAGGGAGGGAGGATGAGGACGAGGAGGAAGACTGGGAAAGGGACTGAGCGAAGATGCTTTTGCCATCGTCCTTGTCTGCTGCTGCTGCTGCTGCTGCTGCTGCTGCTGAGGCGGCGGTAGCTTGGTCGCTCAGCGCTTGTACCAGCCTTTCCATCCATTCCTTGCTGCTGCTGCTGCTCGAGGCGGGTGGAGGGGTGAGGGAGGAAGGGAGGAAGGAAGGGGAGGAGGAAGCAGATTTCATAAGCCCTTCCAGCTGCTCCTCCTTCTGCTGCTGTTGGTTGTTGGTCGCTTTATTCCAGGCCGCAAACACTTGCAGTCGCTCATTCTCCTTCCCCAGAAACGGCACTCGATTCCCCCCTCCTCCTGCCTCTCCTCCCTCCGTCCCCGCCAGCACCAGCGTTGGCAACGACGACGGCGACAAAACTTCCCCTCCTCCTCCTGCTCCTGCTCCTGCTGCTGCTGCTGCAGCACACTGACCCCTCAATCTCTCCGCGGCCTTCAATGCCAAGAATAAGGAGGACAATACCCCCTCCATTGGTCTATCACTCCCACGCCGCTGCGGGTCCGGCGTGTCCACCACCGAAAAATCAAACGTCGAAAAACTCACCCGTCGTCCCTTCGCCTTCTTATTCTTCCCTTGGCCTTGTTTCTCTTCCTGCTGTTGCTGCGATAACAAGCGTCGCTTCCGCCCTGCCACTACACATCCTCCAGGGTACCAAACCGGCGCACCACTCTCCGCTGCTTCTGCTGCTGCTGCGGCAGCCGCCGCGGCATAATGCCCCATCCCTCCCTCCCCTCCTTCCTCCTCCCCTGCCCCCCCTCCTTCTCCCCCCCTCGGCATGGCCGCTGCTCTCTCCGCGTCGACCAAGCGAGAGAGTAGGGTCAGAATGGCTTCAGGCACTTGGGCCTTTGCTTCCTTTTCCAGCACCTCTCCCACCGCTCCCTCCCCTATGTGATACGAGGAGGGCAAGCCCAACGCTTGCCCTAATGTGTATCGGAAAATTTTGCGTAGTGTGAAGGAGCAATCGTCGTCGTTTTCACCAATGGCTGCTCGCCACAAGCCGCCTTTCTCGCCTTTCTTTTTGTTTTGTTGGGTTTTGCGGTGTTTTCGCACGCTGTTAACGGTCATGCTCAAAGTGCTGCTCTGATTGCTGGCCACCACTGCGGCTGCTGGTTCCGGTGGCGACAGGCTGGGAGCAACGGCAGCGGCAACAGTGGCTTGCGAAGGTGGGGAGAGCATCGCCGCGGTGGTGATGTCTGGTTCTTGGTCGTGTCTTAGCTCGTCGGGGTTCTTTCCCCCCGCGGCATCCGCCACGCCGACACCACGAAACAGCTTCGCTGCCATGTCAAGCAAGGTGGACGCTATGGTGCAAACGGTGTTGGGGGTTGACTGGGTGGTCGTATGGCGCTGTGTAGGAAAAGGGGAAGAGTGGGAGGGAGGGGAGGGTGAGTATGCTGTGCCGGGGTGATTAGATAAGGGCAAGCTCGTCTACGAGACAGTGCCCGTCGGGCCAAGGAAAGGGCCGCGGTGGGGCATGGGAGCGGGCTTGTGCGTGCATGGGGTGTCGACGCGTGGTCTGTGTGTGCTCAATGTAATGGTGATGACGGTGGACTGATTCCGCGCCCTCCTAAATCAATGCTTGCTTTTGCTGGCTGGCCACAGCCCTATATGCCCCAGCCCCACCCAGGGCAGGCACATTTACGGGGCCCTCTGCACCACGGGGCCCTCTGCACCAACAGCGCGTGGCACATGACACAGAGGCGCGGGCAGTGGTCGCGTGGGTAAGGGCCACGCGCATGGCCTTGCCTTGCTGGCTCTTCCGCATCATATTCTTTTCGGTGGTGTGCTGGTCGTTGTATTGATCATTCCACTTCCCAGGCAGCTTGTGGTCTCCGGCACTTGACAATCCAGGGAGGCAACGCACGTTCCATCAGCCTGTGTCTGTGTGTCTAGTAATGCGTGGTGGTGCGTTGTATGGTGTGCTTTTTCATTTGGAGGAGCAATCGCGCGCCAAAGCTCGTTGCTGCTTGCTTTTCGGTGGAAGTGATGTGGCTCCCTTCTGAAGTCTGCTCATGATGATGCCCGAACCCAACCCTCCAGTCACGCCTTTTTCGAATACAGCCACACACACGCTCTCACCCCACCACACACACGTACATCTCGCCCGTGTACACAGGGACCTTGTGGTTCATTGTCCTGCCTGGCTGGTGTGGTCAGTTTGAAAAAGCAATCGCGGCTCCGAATTCGTTTGACCTCCTCTCCCTGGCACAAGAGGGCAAGCGACGCCCACTACAAGCACCACCACCACCCACAGCCGCATTAACAGCAGCAGCAGAAGCAGCATGCCTCCAAGCATACCGACATCCCAGGCTTCAGGTGCCATACGTCTCAGGTACGTGGATTGATGCCTGACTGAATCTCGCCGGTAGCTTCTGTATCTCCATGCGCTGGCACGTACACACCCAATTCTCTGCCACGTTCATATGCTGCCGTCCCTCCCTCCCTCCATCCCTCCCTTCCACCATCTCTCAACCTCCCTCTCCTCTCGCCTTCCATCAAGAGATCAGGGCGGGTAAGAATCAGTACACGTGTCACCTCTCATCCCCCTTCTTCCTCCCCCTCCAGGTTCATTTTCGCCAACCACGACGGCGTGTCCGTGGAGCTCTCCGTCTTACCCACCACCAGAGTAGCAGACGTGAAGCACCGCCTTCGCGAAGCCTGGCCTCCCGCCTTGTTGGAACGAAGAAGGAGTTCAGGAAGCAGCTGTACCAGTAGCAGCACACACACCCCAAGTAGGGTACAGCCACGTCATCAGCACCATCACACTTATAACGACTATCACGAAGAATTGTCGGAATCGGAGGATGAAGACGAGGACGAGGAGGAGAAGGACGAGGAGGAGGACGACGACGGGACGGTGGCGTCGTGTTCGGGGGCAGGGCCTCCTCCTTCCCTTCGATTGAGGGCACCAGACGTGGATCGTTTGCGTTTGATCTGCATGGGGCAGGGCTTGCTTACGGATAGCCGGAGATTGCAAGGTATGCGTAGTCTTTTTCTGGGTTTGAAGGATGGGAGAAGGGGAGGAGGGAGGGGGGAAGAAGAGGAAGGGATTGGATTAGGGGTTTTGCTATGCTGGTGGTGGCACTTTTATATGTTATCAAGCATTTTGTCGATTCTCCTCTGTCCTCGTTTATTCAAGAAACGCAGACCTCTTGCGAGCCAACTTGTGCATCCATCCACCCCACACCATACGAAAGTCGCTAATCTTTCCTTTCTACTCTTTCCCACCAAATTCACACAACAAAAAACAGAGTGCCACATTCCCTCTTTTACCACCCACCCCACCCCCGTCAATGTCTCCATCCGCCCTCCTCCACCACGGCCGCCGGGACAAGGGAAGAGGGGACAGCAAAAAAAGAAGAAAACGAAGACGCTGGACGACGAGCAGGGCGGGAGGGAGGGGGTGGGGGCGGTGGTCCCGACAGGGTGTGTATCGTGCACCATCATGTAAATAAGTCAAGAGAGTATCTGATGAAGTCTACAAGAGAAAATAGATGGGCTGTTATGTGTGCGAGTGTGTGTCGTATTTCACACATTCCCCGCGCGGCCGCGGCACAACTTCACTATCGACCAAATCAACAAAGACAAAGCATAGCCATAGCCTACATGTGCGTACATACAAGAGAAAGAAGAATTTCGGGTAAGCTAGCGAGACACGTACAAAACAGAGAGCGAGAGAGAAAAGGGACGAAAGACTCATAAAAAGGGATCACAAAAGCCCATCCCCCTGATGGAAGCCATGCCCTTGGGACTGAGGAAGGAGCGGCCATAGAGGGAAGAGAAGAGAGGAGAAGATGTAGGAGTTGAAGTGGTTGCGAAGAAAGAGCGAGAGAATACGTGTGTGGGTATCAATCATACAGTAGAACTAGGGAAGAGTAGATGTGTTAAGACAATGAGAGAAACGGGTAGGGGGTCTGGGGGGATAAAAGACAGACGCAAAGCGTTTGAGAGTCTGCAAAGGGAAAGGAGCAGAGCAGCAGTGCCTGCACAACCAGCAGCACTCATACAAAGGAAAAACAAGGTGACGATATATTGTTGAGAATTGGAATTTTGTTGTAGCTTTATTGGTTCCTAAGCGCGAGTTCATGAGCCTCTTGTCACCCTCCCATGCAGCGGCCATGCCTAATGGCCCGCGCCATGCATTTTTTTCCTCCCCTTGGGAAGCATCCGGAAGCCCACCCGCACTCAGGTTACGCAGATCATATGTTAGACTACAGGTGGAAGATGTGTGGGTCCCTTGAACTCCCATGATCGCGATGTGGTGACCACGTTTTTGGGATGGGGATGGGGAGGCTTGGGCAACTCCATCGAGTTTGTCGCGTTGGCTGGTGCTCGAGACGTGTAGTATGAAAATGAGAGGTGGCACCAGGAACCTTGGTTTGGGTATGTGTACAGCAGTCATTTTAAGGGGTGGCCTTGCTTCTTCTCTATGTGCAAATATCACGGCTGGCTCCATTTGTGGGGCAAGCCCCGCCCTACCACTCGGAACCATGTTGCATTACACTGATAGAAGACCTCCCAATGCGCGTCTCCGCTTCACATTTACACCGCACATGCACTCAAATGCCCTCTTACACATAGTACACAGCATTACCTCGTGTCCGTCGACTTCTAGGGGGAGCAACGCGCTTCCTGTCGCAACCAGCCGGCCTGTAGGAGACAAGCAAGCAAGCGCCAGCCCCACCATCAGGCATCCCCCAGCCCCCTCGTCTCACATGAATAGCGTGGAGGCCTATGGGTTTGCTGGTTGGATTGGCACCTTTGTTGTTTCCGGTACGTCTGCCTTTCTTCCCCCTCGTCCAGATGCTCCCTCCTTTCTTCTCTCATCCCCCTCCCCTCCTCGCTCCCCATCCCCCCACTATCAGCTCTCTTCCTCCTCTGGGCGTACCTCCCCGAGGCCTGGCTGCACGCCTGGGGCATCACCTACTACCCCAACAAAGAGTGGGCCTTGTCGTTGCCTGCCTTTCTGTGCATGTTGTATATGATGTCCGGCGTGGTGTACATGAGCCTGAATTTATTGAGTACCGCGCCGCTTGATTCGTACGAGACACTCACGGACCGGTGGGCACGCCGACCGCCCGTGTATGACGATGTAGATCTGGTACCAGGAAAGAAGGAAGGGGGGAAGGAAAGGTCAGAGGAAGGGAAGGAGGAGCAGCGGCAGCACGTGCCGCCACCGTTGAGGCCGCCGCCGCCGTCTGTGCCTCATTTTGCCGACTTAGACATTGGCGTGGTGAATCATTATTTGTATGGGGAGGAAGAAAAGAAGACAAGGAGAGGGAGGAGAGGAGGAGGAAACGAATGAAGAGAGGGGGGCTGTTGAAGGGGAAATGTGAGGGAGAGACTGTACAGGTCTTGTGTGAAGGATAATATGCGACAAATGAAAATGAATTAAATTGGCGAAAACTCCTACAGAATAGTGAACATTTGAGCAAATTTGGTTGAGAAACCAGAGAGAAAAAGCCAAACGTTTCACCCAATTAAAGTCCTGGTGACTCCTGTTGCTTCACACAGGAGGAAAATGATGGCAGTCCTGTTGCTTCACACAGGAGGAAAATGATGGCAGCTATATGTTGTAGGTACCTCACTTTTCCCTTTCTCATTTTACTTATTTACCTGCGCGCGACTCTCTTTCTATGCATGTGTCTGGGTTTCATTATATTCTTTTTGTTGTTATTGTTTTACTTGCATCCTGCCCCTGCATTCATGAGCATGCCCCAGACCATTCCTCCCGCATTTTTTCTATTCTCTCTTTCTTTCTCAACACTTCCTCTTTCACACGCACGGTGTGTATATACATCCACCCTTTCCATATAAAGGCTGCGCTCATCTCTTAATTTCATTTCCTCTACTCATTCACCCCTGCTGCTGCTGCTGCTGCTCTTCTTCATCTTCCCAGGGCTTTTGTGTTCACACTCTCTCTTCTGCTTCGGCTCTTAGGCAGCCGACTTATAATGGCAACATGTCAATGGCTCTCACAATGCATGCTTTTTCGTTTGTTTGACACTAACACTCACGACATATAATAAGAAAATCGAATATTATCACGCAATTGTATTGAATTTGTGCCCTCTTTCACCCCCCTGAGTCTATCCCCTCCCACAAACTCCATCGCTCCCATCCTTTCCCTTCCACCTGCATAAATTCTATCTGCTTTAAAACCCACAGTCTCCCTCCCTCTCTCTCTCCCTCCCTTCCTTCTCCTTATCCTCCCTACTCCTTAGTAGCCAAATGGGCGAAATCAGGCGGCAACTCGTGGGGATGAAAGTGGTCCAGCAGCGCCTCCTCGTTCTTAAGCATCGCAACTTTTCCGCGGGTGCGATCATCGATAAAGGGGTAGAGGATGTTCCAAAAGATGCGGAAGATCAGGTTGCTGTTGACAATGAGGAGGGATTGCAGGCATTCGGGGTAGTAGTCCTGGTGGTGGTAGGAAAGGAGGGAGGGAGGGAAGGGTGGGGTGAGTTACATTCGAGAGTTTATGCATTCATTTCTACTCTTCAACAACCCCCAATGTCCTCCCATTCCTTCCCCTTTCAATCCACCAATAACTACACATACCTTCATAATGGAGATGATCCCTGGCTTGGCCGTGGCAAGCGCCGCATCGAGGTTACGGTACCCTTGCCCATTGCAGTCCCACACCGCCGTGATATAGCCCGTGCCTGACGTTTTGACCGATCGGGTGGTGGATGTCTCAAGCACGTAGATCGTGAGCCGCAACATCTCCTCAAAAGGGAACTGGCCAGGGACATGGTTACGGGTACGCAACAAGACGCACGTTCGCCCGTTCTTGTCCTGCCCGGCAATGGAGACAGTTTGCACTGCAAGTTGCGGAGCGACATGCGCTTCTTCGATCAGCTGGGGCTGGTGCTCCTCCCGCCAGGCAGCCCAGGCCTCCCAGAGCACGTAGGCGTCCTGCACATTCAAGTGCCGGGCGAGGAGCATGCGGGAGAGCACGGCTGGGGAGGAATGGTGGCTGAGGGTGGGGTGCTCCGCGATTTTGTTGCCCAGCTCCTTGATTACGTCCTCGGGCACGATCATGTTTTGGAGGTCCACGACCGTCATGGCTTGGTTTTTGTTGCTTGTTGGGGTGGTGTCCGGGCCGAGTCCGGAGCCTGTAGGGTGGTGGGCCATGGAAGGAGTGGGGCATGCATGAGATTGACGACATGAGAGTTCACAAGACAAAGCCGAGGGATCCAATAGGCAGAAGCATGGCTTCTGAGTAACTAGGCAAAACCAGCTCTCCCCGCGTGTAGACACAAACTAATCATGTACAGAAAGACGTGCTCCAGGTCATGCACGTGCCTGTAGTGTTAGGTGTGGGTGGCTGGCTTGGAGTGGAACATGACAACATATTTGCGTAGGAGGAACAGGGAGGAACAGCAGTTCAAAGCTTCGATGGCGCTGAGGTTCTTCTTGAACGAACGAGGCCCCCCGAACGCAATTGCAGGGCCATTCCAAGACCATTTTCACCCGGAGTGACCTTGACAAAATGCTAAGAGAGAACATACCGCGGGTTTTCACGTGCTATTTCGGCCTGCGTGGACAGTGTCGGAGCCAAAACGCAGCCTAAGATTTATAACCTCCCTGGGCCGATGCGAATGGAGAAACCCCATTTGCACAAAAGCAATACCCACAGACACGACGGTGTAATTGTCACTTTTATTGTTTTATTCTCATTTCCATTATACATTATTTGAAGCCATTTCATTCATTTTGTTTGCACGGTCTCCATCTCATTTAAAGTTGAAGGCCGCCAGCTGCAGCGCATTCTTCTTCTTCCCCTGCTGCTTCTTCTTCTTCCCTCCCGCACCAGCCGCTCCATTAGCATACGGCGAATCATCGTCCTCAGCATCCCGGGCTGCCTTACCTACCCATCCACCACCGCTCGCCCGAGAAGCAGCCGAAGCAGCAACAGCCGCCGCACCGCTGCCGGTGCTGCTCCCGCCACCCAAGGTAGGAAAGTTGTCTTCCGTCTTGGCCACGCCGGAAGGACGTCCCAACACCGGTGGCAGACCTCTTGGTGCCGACGCCGACAAGGAGGACAAGGGTGGGAAGGCACTGCTCCCACTTCCACCCCCTCCTCCTCCTTCTCCTCCTCCTCCTCCTCCACCACCACCAGCACCACCAGCACCACCAAACATTGATGAAGACGACGATGCTGTAGGAGGCGGCGCGGGCGGCAAGAAGAAATTCGCACCCCTCTCCCCACTCTCTCCTCCTTTTCTTCCATTTCCATCACTCTTAAATAGCACAATCGTTATGCCCGCAGGCTTACGCCCTTTTGGTACACGTGTCAACCCTCCTCCTCCCCCCGCCGCCGACGCCAGCGCGTTAGCCCATGCACTCGACCGTCCTCCACCCCCCTGCCGCTGCTGCTTCTTCTTCGGCTTGCTTGCTGCCGCCTTGCTGCTGCTGCTGCTACTACTGCTGCTAGCCGCTTCTCCCAGACTCGGAAACGCCTGCCGTGGCCTCACTTCCTCTTCTTCCTCCTCCTCGCTACTCTCCTCCTCGCTCTCCTCCTCCTCCTCCTCTTGCTCTTCCTGCTGCTCCTCCTCTCCCACACCCTTCTTCCCTCCCTCCCTCGTTAAAATCACCTCTCTTATCTCCTTCTTTAACCCCTCCGCTTCTTCAGGCAGCAAGTCCATTAGATCGACCATGACCCTCCTTCGCACCACCCCTAGAGGCATCAGTGTCATAACCTGCAAGGAAAGGAGGGGGGGAGGGAGGGAGGGAGGGGAGGGAGGGAGAAAAAGTATGATTAGCACGAGCTTCAGCATTCTTCGTCTTGAGGGAGGGAGGGAGGGAGGGATGGAAGAAAAAAGGTCCTTACCTTATCGTAATACCCAGCACTCGTCAACTCCCCACACCGAAACTGCCTCGAAATGTCCCTTAACTCCGTAAACGCCGCCTCGCCAATCAATCCTTGAATCTCCGCTGTTAACGCCTGCCCATTCAAAGGCCGAGGCCCCGCCGGAACCTTCTGCAGCTGCTGCTGCTGCTGCGTCTGCACCTGCGCCTTCTTCTTCTTCTTCTTCCCTCCCGCCTTCCCCCCCCCTCCCCCAATGTCCACCTCAGGATAAGACCATCTATCCCTATCATCCACCACTCTCGCTCCCCTCGGCAACAACGCATTCAAAAACGCTCCCCCTCCCCCCACTCCTCCTCCTCCTCCCCCCCCTCCT
>Ga0209491_10004507_pt1 | contig 21448 bp, 13 predicted proteins | sample BON02_FD_187213 | JGI IMG/M metagenome (GOLD analysis project Ga0209491, IMG submission 187213) | Freshwater microbial communities from Lake Bonney liftoff mats and glacier meltwater in Antarctica - BON-02 (SPAdes) (version 2) | ecosystem: Environmental > Aquatic > Freshwater > Ice > Glacier... | reverse complement strand
CCCCTTCTGCCCCGCCTCACTCGTGACCAATACACACGCACACACGAATTCTTCAATTCTCTCTTTTGACAAGCTTTACACGCCTGCCTTCGAGACCTTTAGGTACGTCGCTAATAGCCGTTGCTGGTTTCGGAGGAAATTTTTCGGAGGAATTTTTGTTCTCGGAGGAAATCTGAACAACGAACGGTTTCCGCCGCCCCGCGCCGAGCCCCCCGGCGCCCGCAGCACAGCCGGCCACAGTGCAGCAGCTCCACAGGTACAAGTGTGCATCTAACCCGCACATCCGCCCAATCCACAGCCCCCTCGCGCATTTAACTAAAAGAGTGGGCCCAAATCCCCGTCGAAATGATGAAGCCCGCCGTTTCCCCGGGCGCGGCGCCGCCCGCGGCGGCGGCCCCCGGCGCCGGCGCGCCCATCCCTCAGCCGCAAATGGGCGTGTTCATCCCCTGCATCCCCGGCCTCCCCGTGGGCGCCACCGGACTAGCCCTCGTGCCGACCAAGATCGGCGGCGTCTACGTGCCGCTGGACGCCGAGGGCGCGCCGATGATGTCTCACCTGACGCCGCAGCAGCAGACGGCCGTCAAGGCGGCCCTCGGCGACTTTCTCGCAAAGGCGTCCATGACCGGGATCTGCGGGCTGTGAGTTTGTTTTTTTGGTAGCTTGATGTTCCGTTTGCTGGCCGTGCTTTGCTCGCTTGGTGTCGTCGTCTCGCGCTCGCTCACACACGAAAAACAAAAAACGAAACGAAACGCGCCACGAACGATGCCCTTTCCTCCCCCCCCCCCCCCCCACCAACCAACCACACCCCAGCATCTGCTGCTTCATCCTGTGCCCGCCCTGCGCCATCTACTTTCTCCTCCTCAGCTGCTGCTGCGTCGGCTACCAAATGACGCAGTTTAAGAAAAAGCTGGCGACCCAAACGGTGCCGGCGCAGGCGCACGCGCCCAACTGGCAGCAGCAGCAGGCGGCGGCCGTGGCGCCCGGCGGGCAGCAGGCGCCGGGGCCGCCGACGGGCTACCCGCCGGACCCGCCGATGATGGCGCCGCCGGTCGCGCAAGCGCCGCCGCCCGTGGCGACGCAGGTTTAATGGGGGTCGGTATTTTGTCCTGGAGAGAGCGGCGGCCGACGGTTAGGCGGGGGGCTTCTCGGCGCGCGCGAAAAGACGATCGCCTCCCGCCGCCGCCGCCGCCCCCTTTCCTCCTTTTCTTCTCTCTCTTCCATAGCGGCGCCCGCGTATGCTCTGCGTCATCTTCGATCCATCGGCACCTCTAGCACGTCGCGCGATCATCGCATCGATCCCCTTGTTACCGACGAAGATCCCGCGCAACCAGAACCACCGTCCGACTCTCTCTTCGCGAGCGCCAATCATCGCCGCCCCTTTTTGGCCGCGCCCCAAAGAACACACTCTCAGCGCCACCAGGCCTTGCAGTCCGCCCGCGCGCGTCGTCGGCTGGTGGCGTCTTGCCCGTCGCCCTCGGACGTTGAGAGAGAGAGAGAGAGAGAGAGGAGCTCCCCCTCTTTTCCCACCCACCCGCCCAAATCGCAACAAAGCATGGCGTCCGAGCTGTCGAGCTTCATCGAGACGGAGCTGCGGCGCAAGGGCCACGCCCTGGGCAGCCTGGACGACGACGTGGACGGCGGCCTCGTCGACGACCTCGAGTCGCGCGCGCTCGTCGGGCCCGGCGGCGGCGGCGGCGGCGCGAGCAGCGGCGGCAACGGCGGCCGCAACGGCGCTGGCGGCGGCGGCCTTCGCGGCGCGGCGACCTCGCTGATGGGCGCGCTGCGCGTCGAGGCGCGCACCAAGGAGGCCCAGAACGCGCAGACGGTGTCCAGCGTGCGCCGGTCCGTCTGCGTGGGCGGCGGCGTCCTGGTCGCTCTGGTCGTGGCAGGGCTGCTCGTCACTGGCCGCGGCGGCGGCGGCGGCGGCGGCGGCGGCCGCGCGGGCGGCGGCGGCGGCGGCGGCGTCCTCTCGCCGCGCGCGGCGGCCGTGCTGGCCGGCGGCCCCGCGGCGCCCGAGGCCGACGGCGGCCTGCTGGCGCCGCCACGGCTCAAGGACGGCGGCGGCGGGGACGGCGGCGGCGGGGACGACGCCGTGCGGAGGGACAAGGGGGAGGAGGAGGGCGAGAGGAAGGAGGAGGGGGGCGGCGGCGGCGGCGGGGCGGCGGCCGCGGTCGCCGACGGCGGCAAGGGCGGCGGCGGCGACGGCGCGGCCAAAAAGGAGGAGGGCGAGGGCGACTACGACTACGAGGATGACGACAAGGAAGAGCCGAAAAAGCCCAAGGAGGGCGAGGGCGGCGGCGGCGGCGGCGACGCATCCAAGCAGCAGCAGGAGGACGCGCCAAAGAGCGAGGAGAAAAAGCAGCAGCAGCGGCGGGAGGAAAACAAGGAGGATCAGCCTGCCGCCGCCGCCAACCCCGCGCCCGAGTCCAAGGGCAACGAGGACACCGCCTTTGACACCGAGGACTACGAGGAGGCGCCCTCGCCCGCCCAGAGGAAGGGCGAGGGCGACGGGGCGCGAGGCGGCGGCGACTCGCTCGTTGACGAGGCGGTCGCGAAAGAGACCGGCGGCGGCGGCGGTGGCGGCGGCGGCGGCAACGGCGGCGGCAACGGCGACGGGCAGCAGGACAAAAAGCCGGATCAAGCGCGCGAGGACAAGCCGGATCAGGAGAAGAAGCAGGAGGGCGGTGGTGGCGGAGGCGGCGAGGACGAGGAGCGGATGAAGAAGCGAAAGTGGGACGAGCAGCAGCAGAAGAAGAAGCGCGAGGAGGAGGAGCAGCAGCAGCGGCAGCAGCAGCAGCGGCGGCGCGAGGAGGAGGAGCGGCGGAAGAAGGAAAACTGGGATAGGGACGAGCGGGCCAAGAAGGAGAAGCAGGAGGGCAAGCGGCAAGAGGGCGGGCAGCAGCAGCAGCAGCAGCAGCAGCAGCAGCAGCAGCCGGAGCAGAAAAAGAAGGACGGGGGAGGAGGAGCGGATGGCGGCGGCGGCGGCGGCGGCGGGGGCGGCGAGCAAAAGCGCCCCCAAGCCGACGACGACGACAAGTGATCTCGTCGGTCCCTTATTTTCTTTTCTTTAGGGGTCCTTTCGCACAAACGCATGATCTTTCACAGACGCAACGAAACGATCGTCTCGTTTCAGTCGTCACAGCGCCAAACAGAAACCAGAGCGAGGCCCGCGCGCCGCCGCCGCCACGCACCGCAACGACAACAAAGAAAACTGCTCGTCAGCCCGTGCTCATGGCCGCCACCGCGTGCTGCTGCTGCTGCTGCTGCTGCTGCTGCTGCTGCTGCTGCTGCTGCTGCTGCGCCGGCCACCCCGCCCCCCGCCCCCCGCCCAGGCCCCCCGCCCCCGCCCCGGCCGCCCGCGCCAGCAGAGCGTCGGCCGCGGCCACGTCAAACGCCCCCCCGCCGCCGCGCGGCTTGTAGAGCAGGGTCGTCACGTACTTGCCGCGCCACCGGTGCGTGCTGCCGACCACAAGGGCGTTGATGCCCGGCTGGTGGTGCTGTTGCGGCTGCTGCTGCGGGACAGGCGGGGGGGACGGGCTCTGGCCGGGCGCGGCCGCTTGACCGGCCGCCGCCGCCGCCGCCGCCGCCGCTTGCTGCTGCTGCTGCTGCTGCTGGAGCTGCTGTTGCTGGAGCTGCTGCTGCTGCTGCTGCTGGGATCCCGACGACGACCCCCTCTGGACGTACACGTGGTTTAGCACCACGTGCGTCGGCCTGGGCAGCGCGGCCACGCCCGCCGCCGCCGCCGCGCTCTGCGCCGCCGGCGCGTTGAGCAGCGTCAGCGCCAGCTGCGGCGGCAGCGCGGGCGGCTCCTTGGCAAAGTCGTCCGCCTGTGGAGGCGCGCAGCAGTAGCTCTCGGGCGGCGAGGGCGGCGGGTCGAACCCGCTCGCGCGCACGCCCTCCACGTTGTCTGGCGCGTATTCGTGCACCTCGGCAACGTTGTTGACGTTCCCGGCCTCGTCGCGCATGGCCGGGCGGGCGGGGTCGTGGCGCCACTCGCCGTCGACGATGAACTTGTACTGGTAGACGCCGGGCGGGAGCAGCTTGACGACAGAAAAGTGGGCGTCGCCGGCGGCGGCGCTTGCGCCTGCGCCGACCGCGCCCGCGCCGCCGCCGCCGCCCGCCGCCACGCCTTCCCCTCCTGCCCCCCCGCCCCCCCCTCCCCCGCCGCCCCGCTGCAGGGGCTGCCGCGTGGTCCACGCGTCGAACGACCCCTCGACCTCGACGTGCCGCCCGCCGTGCGCCCACTGGAAAACAACGGGCACGAGCTTTGGCGGCGGCGCCCACGCGCCCGCCGCGCTGGCGCCGTCGAGCCACCCGCCCGTGAGCAGGGCGGCGCCCGTGGTGGGAGCGGCGGCGCCCGCCGGCAGGGCGCCGCCCAGGAGGGAGGCGGCGGCCGCGGCGGGCGGGGGCATGAGGCCGGCGCCGCCGCCGCCGGCCGCGGCGGCGGCAGCGGCGGCGGCGGCGGCGGCCGAGGCGCCGCTCCCGCCGAGACTGCCGGGCCCGAGGCCGCTGCCGCTGCCGCCGCCGCCGCCGCCTCCCGCGCCGTCCTCGCCCGCGCGGCGCGGGTGGACGTTGCCCTGTTTAGTTTTGTCGTTTGTTTTGGTCATGGTGGTTGTGTGCGAGTGTGAGAGAGGGGAGGGGCGCGAGCGCGACGGCGAGGAGCGACTCGGTGAAACGACGCGAGAGTCACCGGCGGCCGTCACGCGCGGCGCGCACGCGCTCAGCTCAGCCTCGCTTGTTGCCCGCGCTCCGCTGATGTCCTGGTTCGCTGCCTACTCGGCCCGACCGATGGCGAGCGCCCCCGAACCAAGCCGGGGCTGCCTCTCCTATTCCGCGCGCTCACCATCGCCGTCGCGGAGAGAGAGAGAGAGTCAGTCAGAGAGTCGGAGGGAGGGTTTGCGCAAACGCGTCTGAAAGATTTGAGATGGGAGCTGATGAGGGCGCTGCTTGGCCGTGTGAGCGTGTGTGCGAGTGTGATTGATGTGGTCCCGAGTGTAAGAGCGAGTGACGCAGCAAGCAGAGTGAGCGCGATGGGCGAGGACGACCTGCCGCCGCCGTCGCATGTGCTAGCTTGTGCTAGAACTAAGGGCGCCCTCTGCCCTGCGCAACGCCCACTCCACACCACGCTCTCCTCCTGCTCAAACACAACACGTCCCCACCCCAACAACCCCCACACACGCGTCGGACTCCTGTTTCCACAAATCAAGAAAAGAAGAGACAAATCTACCTGTCCTCCTCCAAAGAAGCTGCCATGGCGGTGGTCTACACCAACGGTGAGTCCGCGGGCCAACGAATGGCCCGCGCGCGCGCGGTGGAGGGCACGGATCACGCGCGCTTTGAATTCAATCGCAAAACGACAAGAGGGGGGGGATCTTGCTCTCTGCACACCCGACGACTGACTTGCCCCCTTTTCTCCCCCCCAATTGCCCCCCCTTGCAAACGCAGCCACCGTGCAGGACTTTCTGGAGCGCTACGAGGTCGGCGAGACCATCGGCGTCGGAGGTGAGCTGCCCGTCGGATTTGCCGCCGCTGCCGCCGACGCCGCCGCCGGGCGACGAGACCGCCCGCCCGCCTCTTTCGCGTGTCGGGCCGTGTCCCGCAGCGCCCCCCTCTTCCCCCCTTCTCTTCCCCCCGTCCGTCAAGTCATCCCCCCCGCCCGCCTCGTCGCGCAGCCTCGCCCGCCCTGACGCACCACAAATCAACCTCGAAAGCCCCCGCAAAAACCCACCAACAAACAACAACAACAAAAAACAAAAAAAGGCTTTGCCGTCGTCAAGCGCGGCCGCGACCGCGAGTCGTCGCAGCCCGTGGCCATCAAGGTGGTCGACAAGTCGCGGTACGCGGCGGGCGACACGTCGCTCGAGCGCGAGATCCAGGTCCTGTGCAAGGTGGACCACCCCAACTGCATCAAGCTGTACAGCGTGTACGTGACCGCGCGCAAAGTATATTTAGTAACAGAATTGGTCACGGGAGGCGAGCTGCTCGACCGCATCACCGAGCGCGGCCCCTACCCCGAGCGCGAGGCGGCGGGCGTGGTGCGCCAGATCCTGCGCGGCGTGGCCTACCTGCACAGCCACGGCATCGTGCACCGCGACCTCAAGCTGGAGAACATGGTGCTGGAGCACGACGCGGCGGACGCCCCCCTAAAGATCGCCGATTTCGGCCTGTCGAAATTCTTCTCGAGCGACAACGTCCTCTCGACGATGTGCGGCTCGCCGCAGTACGTGGCGCCCGAGGTCCTTGGCGTCGGCGACTCTCCAGACGGCGGCGGGGAGTACAGCCCCGCGGTGGACATGTGGTCGGTCGGCGTAGTCCTGTTCATCGTTTTGAGCGGCTACTCGCCGTTTGACGACGACAACGACGCGGTTTTGTTTGACAAGATCCGGCGGGGCGCTTACGACGCCGACGACCCCGTTTGGGATGCCATGAGCGCCGGCGCCAAAGACCTCGTGGCCCGCTTGCTGACGGTGGACGCGTCGGCGCGCCTGACGGCGGTGCAGGCGCTGGCGCACCCGTGGATCGTGGCGACGGCAGCGCCCGAGGAGGACGGCGGCGGCGCGGCGGCGGCCGGCGGCGCGGCGAGGGCGGCGGCGACGGTGCTGGCGGCGCCGGGCGGCGGGGTGGGGGCGGGGGGCGCGGAGCAGGGGGCGGCGGAGCAGGGGGCGGCGGCGGAGCAGGGGGCGGCGGCGGCGGCAGCACCAGCGGCGGCGGCAGCACCAGCGGCAGCAGCAGGCGCACCAGCAGCAGGCGCACCAGCACCGTCCGCGCATCCGACGCCGACGCTAGCAGAGGCGGCAGCGGCGGCGGGAGGGGCGGCAGGAGCGGCGGGAGCAGCAGCGGCGGCGGCGCCCGGAGCGGGCGTGCCCCCGGCGACCACCAAGGCGGCCGCCCAGGCGGCCCTGCGCGCGCAGAACAGCTTCCGACACCAGGTCGCCGCGGCCGCGGGCGCAGTCCCGCCCCCTGGCGGCTGCGGCGGGGCGACGGCGGCAGAAGCGGCGGCGGCGGCGGCGGCGGCGGCGGCAGGCGGCGGCGGCGGCGCGGCGGTAGGCGGGAGCGGCGGAGGCGACGACGCGGGCGCCGCCATCGGCAGCGAGGACTCGGGCGACGAGGTGGCCGCGGCCGTGGCCAAGGCCACGGCCATGTGCGGCGCTGCTGCCGCCGCGCCTCCTCTGGCCGCCGCGGCGAGCGCGGGACGAGCGCCCGTTCCCGACGACGAAGACGCCGACGGCGCAAGGCCGCCGGGCGCGGCCTCCGCCGCCATGCCCCCGCCGCCGCTCGCGGCCGCCTGAACCTCCTCTTACCTCGCGCCCCCTTTCCTTCATCCTCCTCGCACGCTCGCAAACGCAAAGGAGTGGGGGCCGAGCGGAAAGGAGGAGCTCCCGACCGCAGGCTGAAAGAGGGCTCCTTCCTTTCGCTCGCCTCCCCCCCTTTTTTGCCCCTCCTCAAAACACGCTCCGCGCGGCCCACAAACCGCCGCCGCCGCCGCCGCAGACGAGGCCCCTTTGCTCTTATGACAAAACCCTTCTCCCCCCTTCCGCCTCCTCTTTGTGCCCATCCTCGGGCCTCCCTCAAGCCGCCAAGGCCCTCCCTCCGCCGCCGCCGCTGCCGCCGCCGCTCCCTTTGCCCGCTTAGAGAGCAGCAGCGCCGGGCTAGTTGACGCGCGCAGGAGAATAAAAAAAAAACTTCCCGTCGCGCCCCCTTGCCGCGCCCCCGCACGCCTCGAACATAACACCCCCCCGTGCGACGGCTCGCGCTTGGCGCGCCTGCTGCTCCTACCCCAGTGCGCGTTTTCCTCCTCGCTGCCGCCGCCCCCGCGCCGCCCGCCCCTCTATTTCCCGGCAGCCGTTTTTTGTCACGAATTTTTTTCTGGATCCATTTTTCAGACCGAGCGAGGCCAGTGACATCGGCGCGCCGCTCGTGCACAGCAAAACATCTCACCCCTTCCGCCCCGGCTCCGCTCGAAGGCTTTGCCTGGAGCGATGCTACACGCGCCGCACGCCCGCGCGCCGCTGAGGCGGGTTCGATCCAGAATTTATTTTTCTTCCCGTTATTTGCTTCCCCTCATCCACCCGTGCCGCGCGCAAAACCACTGCTTCTTTGCAGCCCCCATTTCCCCTGCACTACCCTCGCCCTTTTCGGGGCCGAATGAACAATCGAGCGTGCCGCTGTGCGCTCCTGGTTTTGTTTCTCGAGCCAGCGGCCGCGCCAAACGCTGCCGCACGCGCCCAAAACCCAAACGGAAAAAAAGCAGGGCAGAGGCACACACGCACGAGACAAATGATGTCTTTTTGCACCGCCCGCCCTCCTCCCCCCCCCTCATCCTCTTATTTTGAGATTCTCACCCAGGTCTACCCCTTCCCTCCTCTCCGCGCTCCTGTTTCCGCCCGCCCGCCCTCGTTATTCCCTGCCGGGGCGCGGCGGCGGCGGCGGCGGGGCGGACAAAAAAGCAAAAACGCCCGGGCGCGCCTCGCGCTCGCGCGCTGGTCAGACTTTTGTGTAATTATTCAATCGACACACTCGCGCCGCATTGCACATAGAGGCGATTCCGATGTCAAGACACAGCGCCTGTCGGCGGCCGGGAGCGCGGGCGCTGCGCAGGCCAAAAGACCGCCGGCGGCGACGACGACGCCGCTGGCGGCGACGACGATTAGACCAGGGAGGAGAGGCCAAGACGGGGGGAGAGGCCAAGACGGGGGGAGAGGCCAAGACGGGGGGAGAGGCCAAGACGGGAGGAGAGGCCAAGACGGTTTTTTCAAGAGACGCCGCCGCGGTGTGTGATTTATTTTGCACGCGCGCTCTCAAGGCCGTGTGTCAGAAAAAGCACTATACGCGCGCGGTCGAAAAACGCCGCTCTCCTTTCACGACCGCGGCGAGGCGTGGCTCGGAAACAAGCGACCCGAAACGCCAAAAGAGACAAAAACGTAGGCGGCGGCGTCGGCCGTTTTTTCCTCACTCTGCCATCGCGTCCGCCGGCCGTCCGCTGCCGCCGCCGCCGCGCCGCCCGCCGCCGCCGCCGCCGCCGCCGCCGCCGCCCACCGCCCTCTGCACCACCACCCCGCTGCTCAGCACCGCGCCCCCGGGCGGCGCGATCGCCTCCACCACCTCGATGCGCATCTTCTTGCCGTCGAGCGCCACGCCGTTGTAGCGAGAATAAGCCGCGCCGGCGTCCTCGCGCCGCTCGAAGACGACATGCGCGGTGCCTTGCGAGCGCCCTCCCTTGTCAAAGTGCACGCCGTAGTCGCGCAGGGGGCCGCACGTGAGGAAGAGCTCGCGGACGTCCGACTCGGTGACGTTGGCGTCGAGGTTGGACACGAAGAGCTTGCTAGACGTGGGCTCGGCGCGGCGCGGCGGCGGCGCGGGCGCGGCGGCCGGCGGCGGCGCCGGGGCGTGGTGGTGGTGGGGGGGCGGCGGCGGGCCGCCGTAGCCGTAGGCGGGGGGCGGGCCGCCGTAGCCGTAGGCCGGGGGCGGGCCGCCGTACCCGGGGGGGACCATCCCGTAGCCGGGGGGCGGGATCATCGTGGGCCCGCGCCCCGCGCCGCCGCCGCCGCCGCCGCCCTTGCCGCCGTTGCCGCCGCTGCGCCGCGCGCCGCCCGCCCGCCCGCCGCCGCCGTTGCCGCCGCCGCCGCCCGTCGTGGGCACCGGCTGGTAGAGCCGCCCGTCGGCGCCGCGCACGAGCGGCACGCCCGCAAAGGCCGCGGCGGCGGCCTGCCCGCCCCCGGCGCGCTTGGGGCCGAGGCCGGCGACGGCGACGCCGCCGCGGCGCGCGCCGGCGGCGGCGGCCCTGCCCGGCAGCTGCGCGGCCGGGGCGGCCGCCTTTTTGTTGCCCTGCTGCTGCTGCTGCTGCTGCTGCTGCTGCTGCGAGGGCTTGGCAGGGGCGGCCGGCGCGCCGTTGCCGCCGCCGCCGGTCTTCTTGGTGGCGCGGCGGCGCGCCGACTTGCTCAGGCCCGCGATCTTGATGACGCCGCCCGCGCGCACGCCCTCCATGGGCGCGGCGCCGCCAGAGGCGCCGCCGCCGCCGCCCGCCCGCTTCTTCCTGGCCGCCGTTTTGGTGCCGCTGGCGCCGTTCCCGGGCGCCGCCGCCGCCGCCGAGCCCGGCGCGCCGCCGTCGCCCTTCTTCTTGGCCTTTTGCTCGCGCAGCTGCTTGGACTTGGAGCTGGCCTTGCCCGCGTCGGTGCCCTTGACCGCCTTCTTGCTCTCGGCGATGAGCTGCTCCAGCGACATGTTGATGCGCGTTTCCGCCATCTCTTTTCACTGATGGAAAGGAGGAGGGAGGGCGGGCGGGGGAGCAACTCTGTCCGTGTGTGTGTCACGGGGGAGGCGCGCGCGTGCGGCTCGCTTGGTCAAGCGACGCGCGCACGGAGGTGGCTTCCGCGCGGGCCGGCGCGCGCGCTGTCGTTGTCGTTCTGTGTTGTGGCGCGCGCTTGACAGGGAGAGAGAGAAAGAGTTTGTGTGTTTTTTGCGCAAACGCTGCTTTGCTTGAGAGAAGAGATGGACGAGGGAGGGTCAACGTGTTGTTTCTCGCGTTGTTAAATGGGGTGGTGTGTCGTTCGTCCGAGGGAGAGGCGAAGGGGGTGATGGCGGACTCTTCTGTCCTCGCTCTCCCCCCTCTTTGCCTGAGCATTCTCCACTCGCGCGACCCCACCTCCACCATTACCACACATTCACACCCACGCCCACGCCACCGGATCGAGATTGGACACAGCATCACACACAGAGAGAGCCAGCGACAACGCGCATCCATCCAAACCAGTCACCATGCTGGGCAGCGCCACCCACCAGGCGCGCGCGCGCCCCAGCAGCAGCAGCCACACCAGCACCAGCAGTCATACTGCTGTGAGGCGGCCGGTCGTCCGCGTGGTGGGCGCCGCGCGCGCTTGCAGCACCAGCGGTAGCAGCAGCGGCGGCAACGGCGGGTCGGCAGCGACGACGGCGGCGGCGGCGACGCGCAAGCGGAGAGGAGCAGCAGCAGGGGCGGCAGCCGCAGCGGCGGCATCCGTCGCTCTCTGCGCGCGGCCAGCGTCGGTCGCGTGCCGGGCCATCGAGGAGAAGCGCGAGACCGCGGAGACCACGGAGGCGCCGGTGAGTCCCTTGCTGTTTGTCGGCGCTCCAGACGCTCAAGCGCCGCCCCGCCCACGCAAGAGAGGCAAACGCTCACCCCCGCGCCCCCCAAAAAACATTTACAAACCCACCAACCCCCAACCAAAACCCACTTCACAGGATAGCCTCCTCTCGGACGCCGCGCGCATCGCCGCCATGCGCCGCGCCGACGGCGCCCCCGAGCCCAAGGGCCCGTCCCCCGCGGACGGCGGTGGAGGCGAAAACATGCTGCAGGGCGCCGCCTCGGAGGCGCGGCTGATCACGTGGCCGCGGCCGCAAAAGGCGCTGCTGGACACCGCGCTTGTGCTTGGGATCGTGGCGGGGGCGAGCGCCTTGGTGTTTGGGCTCAACGTCGTGCTGGCGGAGACGGCGACGGCGTGGTACGCGAGCCGCTAGGCGGCGTGGCGTGCCTCTCTTTTTTGTTTTTTGTTGGAGAGAGAGGGAGAGGGGGGAGGGAAAAAGAGAGGCGGGGACGGGGCGCCTACGATCGCCGCCTCGTCGCGATCGTTCGTATCATTTCATTCGTCGTCGCCTTGGGTAGTGCACTAGCTCGCTCCAACCTCCCCCCTTTTTACCAATCCAATCTCCTCCTCGATCCCTGCTGGGTTTCGTTCTTTCACGCGCGCGGGCAGAGAGAACCAGACAAGAAGGATTGCAGCAGCCTCACACCCTGTCTCTTTCCACGCGAACGAAATACACAATGGGCAACTCCGGCAGCATCTCCAAGGAGAAGATCGTCGAGATCGCCAAGACCCCGGTGGCCGGCTACCAGCCGCCGCTCGGTGAGGAGTTGCGATCGTTGCCCCGCTGCGAGCAGAACAGCGCGGCGGCCGGCGCCGACGAGGACGACGACCACCGACCGTCGGCCGCGCAAAGGACGACGCGCCGACAAACCTATCAAACCAAAAACCCACACAAACAAACGAAAAACAGGCCCCCCAAACGCGGCCAACCCAAAGGTCTACTTCGACATCAGCCTCGGGCGCTACGGCGACGCCACCCCCCTCGGGCGGGTGGTGATGGAGCTGAAAGAAGACGTCACGCCGCGCACGGCCGCAAACTTTGTCGCGCTGGCGCAGCAGCCGCCGGGCGCGGGGTTCAAGGCCTCGCGTTTCCACCGCGTCATCCCGAGCTTCATGTGCCAAGTGAGAAGGGGGTTTTGCGGGCGGGGGGCGCGTTGTGCGCGCCGTTTTTGTTGTTTGTATTTGTTCCAAAACGCCGCCGCCAACCCCAAAATTCAACGCCCTTTAAAAAACAACAACAACCGACCACAGGGCGGCGACTTTACCGCCGACAACGGGACCGGCGGCCGCTCCATCTACGGAAACAAGTTCGCCGATGAGAACTTTGCGCTCAAGCACGCGGGCGCAGGCGTCCTGTCGATGGCCAACGCCGGGCCGGACACCAACGGCTCCCAGTTTTTCCTGTGCACCGTGCCCACGCCCTTTTTGGACGGCAAGCACGTCGTGTTCGGGCAGGTGCTCGAGGGCTTCCCCGTGGTCAAGGCCATGGAGGCGTGCGGCAGCCGCGGGGGCGACACGTCGTACGACGTGATGATCGCGGACAGCGGCGTGCTGGCGCGGGCGGCGAGGGCGGCCAGGGCGGGGGCGGCGGGCGGCGCGGCGGCCTCCGGCCTCCCCCGCGTGGCCGTCGCGGCGCCGCTGAGGCGCCTGGCGGCGCCCGCGCCGCGGCGCGCGGCGACGGCGGCCGCGGGCGGCGTTGGGGTGCGCCGCTTCGCCGGGTTTTGAGGCAGGCATGGGGGAGGCAGGAAGAGAGGAGGAGGCTGCCAAAAAAAGCGCTCGCCGGCGCGTTCCGTGTGTTTCGGGCGCGTGCGTTCGCGCTCTCGGCGTCGGCGGCGGCAGGCCGCGGCGGCCGCTCTTCAAACCATCTAGGAGGCGCGCTTTATGATTTGTGTAGACCCTCGGACTAGCGTTTCAATCGCTTCGATCAAACTGTCCAAGCCTCTCTTTTTTGTGCCTCGTTGATCCCAGATTTGATTCCGATCGCCGAAAGACCACACCCCTCCTCTCCTCTCCTTCCATTCGTTCACATCTCTCACCTCGAACCGCCGCCCCCTTGATCGCCAGCGCTCAGGCCCGCCCCTCCCGAGGGGTGTGGGTGGGCCGTCGGGGCGCGAGCGGGTCGCGCGCGTGAGTCGCAAAGACGCAAAGACGCAAGAGACGCAAAAGCAATGGCGTCGGCGTCGGCGTCGGCGTCGTCGTTCCCGTCGCCCCCGGACGCCGCCTCTCCCTCGCCTTTCCAGGTTGCCTCCGCCGCCACCATCTTTGCCCTGTCGTGCGCGGGCGTCATCGGCCTGGCCCTGCGCCCGCAGAGCTTCCCGCTCTTGCCCGAGGCCTGGTGGCGCGCCCTCTTGGCGAGGACGGGATTGTGGCGGGGAGGAGGGCCCGGCTCCGCCGCCGACGCCAACGGCGCCGCCGACGCCAACGCAAACGCCCCCCGCTCCCCCTCCTCCTCGCCGCCGCCGCCGCCGCCCTGCCCGCCGCCTCCTCCTCCCCCCTCCCCCGCCCGCGCCCGCGCCCGCATCCCCTCCGCGCCCCGCCTCGCCTGCACCTACGCCCTCCCGCCCGCCGCCGGCGCCCTCCTCATGCTCGCCGCCGGCGCCCTCTCGCCCGCCGGCCTCTGGCGCGGCGTCGCCGGCGACGCCCGGATCCAGCCCTACGCGATTGTCCTCGTCTTCCTCGGCCTGGCCTACCTGTCCGCCGCCCTCGACGCCACGGGCGCGTTCGCGTGGGCGGCCCTGGCGGTCGCCCGTCGCGCCCGCGGCAGGGGAAGGCCGCTTTACTTTTTGTTTTTCGCCGCGTCCTCGGCGCTCACGCTCCTGACGTCCAACGACGTTTCGGTGATGGCGCTGGCGCCGCTGGTGCTTCACACGTGCGCGGCGAGCGGTGAGGAGAGAGAGAGAGAGAGAGGAGAGGAGGAGCGGCCTGGCCGTTGTTTGTTTCGTCTTGTCTACCTTCGGCACCGGCCAAGAAGGAGGGCAGAGAGCGCCCCCCCCCCCCTCCTCCCTCGCTCACGCCCTCTCGCCGCTCCCCCTCTCGCCCCAATAAAACAAACAAACAAACAAACCCACCATCCGCGCGCGCGCTCCTCAGGCGCCGACCCCACCCTATACCTCTACTCCATGTTCGCCGCCTCCAACCTCGCCAGCATCGCCCTCTACTTCGGCAACCCCACCAACCTGATCGTCGCCGTGGCCAGCGGAATGACTTTTAGCGGATACTCGCAAGCCATGGCGCTTCCCGCGGCGGCGGCGGCGGGCGCGGCGCTCCTCTGCATGTACTATTTTCAGGGGCACGGCGCGCGGCTGCCGGCGCGCGTGGCGGTGCCCTCTGCGGCCGCCGGGCCGCGGGGCGGCCTGCTGGCGGACCCCCTTGGGGCGGCGTGGTCGGCGGCCTGCCTTGGGTGCTGCCTGGCCTTTCTGGCGGCGGCGCCGGCGCTCGGGTGGGCGCTGTGGCCGCCGGTCTTGGCGTGCTGCGGGGCGCAGCTCGCCTTCTCGGTGGGGTCGTACGGGGTGCTGGGGCGGGCGGGGGGCGGGTGGGGGGCGGCTATGGGGGGCGGGGGGGGAGGGGAGCAGGGGGGCGCGCTGGCCGCCGGCGCGACGGCGTGGGCGCGGGGGGCGAGCGGCAGCCAGCCGCAGTCGCAGCCGCAGCCGCAGCCGCAGACGCAGACGCAGCAGCCGCAGCAGCAGGAGCACGCACGAATAGGAGGAGCCGTCGCGGTCGAGCTCGTCTCCTTGACGGCCGGCGCCACCCCACGCGCCCCCCGCCCCACGCCGTCCTCGTCCTGGCTGCCGCTGCTGCTGGGGACCGGCGGGGCGCGGGCGGCGGGGCCCGCCGGTAGCGGCGGCGGCGGCGGCGGCAGCGGCGGCAGCGGCGGCGGCGGCGGCGGCCGAGACGCCGAGGCAGAGATCGAGGCGGCGGCGGCGGCGGCGGCGGTCGCGGCCGAGGGCGGCCTGCGCCACCGGCGGCGGTCACGCGAGGACGCGGGGCCGCCCGAGGCCGCCCCCGCCCCGGCCGCCGCCGCGCTCCGACCCGCCTCATCCTCCTCCTCGTTCCTCGTGCCGGCGGCGCCCCTGCCGCCGCCGACGATCGTCGCCTCCTTTGCCGCCGGCCCCGCCGCGCCGCCGCCGACGCCCCCCCGGGCGCCCCCCGCCGACGGCGGCGACGGCGGCGCCGGCGCCGGCGGCTGCTGCAGCTCCCCCGCCCAGCCCTTTTCCCCGCCGCCGCTCGAGGCGCCCGCGCCCACCTTCCTCGCCCCGCTGGCCGCCCTCCCCCTGCACGTCGTGCCCTTTGTCCTCGGCATGTTTTGCCAGGTGGAGGGCCTCGCGGAGGTGGGGCTGGTCGACGCGCTCGGCCGCGCGCTCGGCGCCGCCACCCGCGGCGGCGACCCATACCTGGCCGCGCTGGTGGTGGGCCTGGCGGCCACAGTTGCGTGCGCGGCGATCAACAACCAGCCGATGACGGTTCTGTTCACGCGCGCCCTGCTGAGCGAGGGGTTTTCCGCCGGGGCAGGGGGCTCGGCGGCGCTGCGCCCGGCGCTGTTCGCGACCGTCGTCGCCTCCAACGTGGGAGCCAATTTCACGATCGTGGGCGCGCTCGCGGGGGTCATGTTTGCCGACATCGTCCGGCGCAAGGAGACGGCGATGCGGGCGGGCCACGGCGGCGGGGGCGGCGGTGGGGGCGGGGTCGGCAGCGGGGGCGAGGGGGCCGAGGCGGCGGCAGAGGCCGGGCGCAAGAGCGCGGGGGCGGTGGCGCCCCCTCTGGTCGACGTGTCGTGCTGGAACTTCACGCGGACCCTGGCGCCTGGCGGGGCGGCGAGCCTGGCGGCGGCCTTGGGCGTGCTGATGATTGAGATAGCGGCGGGGTTTGAAATTTGAAGGGATCGGGGGGTCTCGTGAAGAGACAAGAGACCTGGAAGAACCACCCCGGCGGAAGACCTTTTTTTTTTTCAGCTCGGCCGTCGCACGCCGCCGGCCGCCCTTCCCGCTATCATTTGAGAGCCCGCATCTGCCTCCCGCCCGAAGCCCTCAGACGTTGATCCATATCCACGCTTTCGGTAAGACCCTCCTGTCAATGCCCGCCCGTCCTCCATCAACTGGGCGGACCCAAACTCTCGCTCTCTCCTCCTTGGCTTGCCGCCGACGCGAGGCCCGTCTCGCCAACCCAGCTGCCGACCCCCCCCGCCCATTCGGTGGCCCGACTGGCAGCATGCGCACCATGTCTGGCGCCGACGCGTCGCTCGGGCATCGAACGACCTGGCGTCGGACCGGGGAGGGGGACGGAGGAGGAGAGAGAGGCGAAAATTGCCCCTTCATCGCACGCGGCGCTTGGCGTTTACCTGCCAAGACCTCGCCGCGGCGCGCGCGCGGCCGCACGCCTCGATCGCGCGCTTATGTTTGCGATGCGCGATTGGTGGCGAGCCGCGGCGCCGTCGCCATGACGTACGGCGCGCGAACAAAGCAGAAGCCGCCTCGAAATTTGGGTGGCTCCATCGTCCTCTCGCTCACGCGCCCGCCTCTTGCCTCCTCCTTGAATCACTCGACCGACCTCACCACACAGGCCCGACTCCAAGCCTGGACGACCGAAACGAGCACAGACGACGAGCACACAGGAGCAACAACAACAACAACAACAACCAACAAAATGCAGTCGGCCGTGCGCACGCGCGCGCCGGCGCTCGGCGCGTCGGCCGCCGCCGGCCCGCTGTCCGCGCCCCGCCTCTTTGCCGCCGGCCGCGTCGCCCTGACCTTTGCCGCCCCCGCCCCCGCCGACCTGTCCGAGCAGGCCCGCGACGTCAGCGCCGCGGCCAAGAAGAAGGGCGTGCGCTTGATCGTCACCGTCGAGTGCACCGAGGCCCGCGGCCTCGGCGAGACGCCCTCGCGCTACGTGACGCAGAAGAACAGGCGCAACACGCCCGAGCGCCTCGAGATCAGCAAGTACAACCCCAACCTGCGGCGCCACACCGTGCACCGGGAGGTCAAGTGAGCGAGCCGGGATTTTGTTCGAGCGTGCGCGCCGCTGCCCTCCGCCGGTACCCTCGCCCGGCGCTCTCGATTGTTTTTTCTGTCTGACGTGTGTAAAGACCGCAATTTCGTTTTCGTTTTTGTTTTTTACGTCTCAAGCCAGCTTACGGCCTTCGTCCGGTCTGCAGCTCGACCCCTCCTCCGAACAGCCGTTCGGCTTCGGCGCGCCGCAACTCGCCGAGCTGGGCGACCGCGCGATTGGCCGCCGACGAGGGCAGCGGCGCCGCCGCCGCCGCCGCTTGCTTCTGCCCCTCCTTCGCCGCGCGCTGCGCCATCAGAACCTCGAGCCGCAGCTCGCTCGCCACGTCCGAGTGCAGCAGCTTGTCTGGCGTCGCCGACAGGTACCGGTCCAGCCCGCCGGCCGCGTCGACCGCGCGCAGCGCCGCCGCCGTCGCCGGCAGGCGGACGGTCCGGCCCAGCGCCGCGCTCCACAGCCGCGCGCCGACCACGTTTGGCATCCACACGCGCCGGCTCCTCTTGCCGTAGTCGACGCTGACGCGGTTGCCCGCGATGACGCGGCGGCCGTGGAAGAGGCCGCGGCGCGCGCGCAGGGGGATGTGGCCGCCCTTGCCGCCGCGATGCCAGAGTGCGCGCAGGGCGCCGGCGACGGCGCCGGCCGGCGACGGCATGCGTCGGCCTCGGGAAGGGGGCAAAGAGCCTCTCGCCTGGCTGCCTGCCGCCGCCTGCCAAACAGCGCGCGCGCGGCGTGATCGGTCGACAGTCGTCCAGAGGGGTGGCAGGGAGCCTGTCCTTTGCTCCAGGTGCGTGCAGAAGTGCGTCGATGTTTTTGTTTGCTGTTGTTCTCTCTGTGCGCGCGCGCTGCTGGTGTGCGATCGGTCTTGGATGATATGGATGCGCAGCTCGACGTTGGCAGTACGTGTGTGTGAGGTGTTGTTGTGTGTGTGTGTTCTGGCGCTGTGTCTTTTGCTTTTGTCTTCTGCGCAACTCGCGGCCGAAGTGGCCCAAAACGAAGCTCCCTTCTCTCCCCTCGCCCACATTCCACGCCTCCTGCTACCCCCACCATACTGTAGAACATCTCTCCGCCCCTATCCTCTCCCACTCCGCCATCACAAACCCAAGCGCACCGCTTTGAAACACGCGTTTGACGGAACAACCGTTCAAAAAGCAACCCCTTGCCCCCGCCGCCATCCCCCGGGGCGCCCAATCCCTCTCTCTCGCCCCCGTGCCCGCGCTGAGAACCCTCTGTGTGTCCTCCACCCGCCGGCGGCGAGAAACGGGACCAGAGATCGCGCGCCCGCGCGAGCGGGGGCGATTTCGCTCGACCCGAGGCGCCGCCGACGTCCGACAGCGCCGACGAGGCCTGGCCGGCCGAGGGGCGGGAAGCTCGCGCGAGGCGGGAGCAGAAAATAAAAAAAGCAGAGCAGCAAGAAGGGCATGGACGCCTCGGCAACCGTCGCGCCGTCGCGGGTGGCGGCGGCAGCAGCGGCTCCTAGCGGGATTTGCTTCGCCGCGGGGTCGAGCGGCGCCGCGGCGGCCGCACTGGCGGAAGAGGACGCGGGCGCCTTTCCGCCCCCGCCGTCGCGCGCCGACGCCGCGACAGCGACAAATCAGGGGCCGCCGCCGAAGGCGGCAGCGGCGGCGGCAGCAGCCGCGGCGATTGCAGCAGCAGCGGCGGCAGCGGCGACGGCGGCAGCCGGCGACGACGGCTCATGGCAGCCCAAGCGCCACCCGCCCTTTATCATCGGGGTGAGTGGGTTTGTTGGCTCTTCTTAAGCAAAGGGGGGGAACGAGGGGGAAGAAGGGGGAGGGCGGCCTCTGCCGTCGCGCCGCCGACCGCGCCCTGTGGAAAGAAAAAAGCGCTCATCGCTCGCCTGCCTTTTCCCGCCTCCAACCACGATCAAACAAACCTACACCAAACGCCAATACAAGGTCGCCGGCGGCACCGCCTCGGGCAAGACCACCGTGTGCGAGCGCATCATGCGGCGCCTCAACGACAAGAGCATCGTCCTCCTCAGCCAGGACTCCTTCTACAGGCCGTTGTCGGCCGAGCAGGCGGCCGCCGCCCGCCGCAACGCCTTCAACTTTGACCACCCGGACGCCTTCGACACCGCCCTGCTGGTCGCGTGCCTCCGCTCTCTGTCCGAGGGCAGGGCCTTCGACTGCCCTGTGTACGACTTCGCCGCGCACGCGCGCGCGCGCGAGACCAGGCGGATAGAGCCGGTGGACGTGGTCGTGCTCGAGGGGATTTTGGTGCTGGCCGTGCCCGCGGTGCGCGATGCGTGCAGCCTGCGCGTCTACGTCGACACGGACGACGACGTGCGCCTGGCGCGGCGCATCCAGGTGAGTGGCAGTTGTTTTTGCGGGCTTCTGTTCTACTTTTTTTTTTCTTTGGGACGGCGTTTCAAATGCGAGACAGATCGTCGGCGCCTCAAAAACCAGCAAAACACACACACACACAAATTATCGCGCGACCACTCACAACACAAAACAACACAAAACAACACAACACAACACAACACAACACAACACAACACAACACAACACAAAACACAACACAACACAACACAACACAACACAGCGCGACGTGGCGGTCCGAGGGCGCGACGTCGCGGGCGTGATCGCGCAGTACCAGCGCTTCGTCAAGCCGTGCTTTGACACCTTTGTGGCGCCGTCGCGCCGGCACGCCGACGTTATTGTCCCTTGGCACGACGGCGGCGGGTCCGGCGGCGACGGCGGCGGCGGCGCCGGCGGGCTGGACGGAGAAGGGGCGACGGCGGACGAGGGGGGCGCTCGCTTCCTCTCCGGCGGCGGCGGCAGCGGCGGCGGCGATGGGGGTTGGCCGGGTCCCCCTCCCGCGGCGGCGGCGGTGGCGCTTGGGGACGACCCAAACGGCCACGGCGGCGACGACGACCGCGGCGACGACACCGACGACGACCGCGGCGGCGACAACGGCGGCGGCAACGTCGTCGCCATCGACCTGATCGAGCAGCACATCCGCTCAAAGCTGCAGCAGCACCCGCTGCGCCGCCTGTTTCCCATGCTGTCGATCATACAGCCCTCCTTCCAGCTCGTGGGAATGCTGACGATCCTGCGCGACGCCTCGACGCCGAAAGAAAAATTCGTCTTTTTTGCCGACCGCGTCATCCGCCTGGTCGTCGAGGCCGGGCTGGGGCACTTGCCCTTTGCCGAAAAGACCGTGCGCACGCCCACGGGGCACCGGTACGTGGGCGTGGACTTTTGCCGCGGCATCTGCGGCGTCAGCGTAATCCGCTCGGGCGAGGCCATGGAGACGGCGCTGCGGGCGTGCTGCCACGGCGTGAAGATCGGCAAGCTGCTGGTGGCGCGCACGCGGCACAACTGCGGCAACAACGGGGGTAACGGGCCGTCTGGCGGCGGCGTCGGCGGGTGCGTGGGGCGCATCGACGAGCTCGCGTCGCCGTCGCCGGCGCCGTCGCCGGCGCCGGGGGCGAGGCCGGTGTCGTCGTCGTCGGCCGTGGCCGCCGCCGGGGGAGGCGCTTCGCCGCGCCCGCCCTCGGCCGCGGCCAGGCCGGCGTCGCGCGACGGGGCGCCGCCGCCATCGCCGCCGTCCGGGCGGCCGCTCTCCGCGCACGGCACTGGCGGCGGCAAGTCCAACGGCAACGGCAACGGCACCGGCGGCGGCGGCGGCGGCGGCGGCGGCAATGGCGGCGGCGGCAGCCTCGTCATCTACGAGAAGCTCCCGCGCGACATCGCCTCGCGCCACGTCCTGCTCATGGACCCCGTCCTGACCACGGGGCACACCGCCACCAAGGCCGTCGAGACGCTGCTGGCGCGCGGCGTCTCGGAGGAGCGCGTGATCTTTCTGTCGATCCTGGCGTCGCCCGCCGGCGTGGCGCGCCTGTGCGGCGCGCACCCGCGCTTGAGGCTGGTTACGGCCGAGATCGACGAGGGCGTGGACGCGCACGCGTGGCAGCTGGTGCCCGGGATGGGGGAGTTTGGACAGCGGTACTACTCGTGAGAGGGTTGTGAGAGTGTTGGCGCGCTCGAAAAAGGAGGGGCGGGGGGGAGGCGGCGAGGCGGGGCTGATTTTGGACGTTGCTTTCTTCTTCGGGCGGCGGCGGCGGCGGCGGCGGCGGCGGCGGCGGCGGCGGCGGCGGCGGCGGCGGCGGCGCTCGCGCTTTCAAGACGCGCAGTTGCTGTTCTCTTGGGAGTCCTTTTGCTGTGAAATTACGTGATCGTGTTTGCTATGGGTGTGTTGTGGTTGTACGGCGGCGAATGTGCGCATACATTCTCAGGCGGTTGTCGTGTTGGTGTTGGAAGCGGGGGAGGGAGGGCTCGAGCAGCGGTTGTTTTATTTTTTTATTTTTG
>Ga0209491_10004506_pt1 | contig 21450 bp, 22 predicted proteins | sample BON02_FD_187213 | JGI IMG/M metagenome (GOLD analysis project Ga0209491, IMG submission 187213) | Freshwater microbial communities from Lake Bonney liftoff mats and glacier meltwater in Antarctica - BON-02 (SPAdes) (version 2) | ecosystem: Environmental > Aquatic > Freshwater > Ice > Glacier... | reverse complement strand
TCTCCAGTAAAACCTGTTGACCCAGTATTTCCAGTTGCACCTGTATGCCCCGTGGAACCTGTATGTCCTGTACTACCAGTATCTCCTGTACTACCAGTATCTCCAGTAAAACCTGTTGACCCATTAAAACCTGTTGCACCCGTATGTCCTGTACTACCTGTATGTCCTGTACTACCAGTATCTCCGGTAAAACCTGTTGACCCATTAAAACCTGTTGCACCCGTATGTCCCATATCTCCTTTCAACCCAGGGGCAGAACTTAACGTTATAGGATCGCTTGTTGCTAAATATATTGTTCGAGTGTCAGAAGGGTTGTACAAGTGAATTCCAATTAATCCCGTGCCAGAATTATATGGAAACGGCACGGCTACAATTTTTGCTTGAAATGATTCTGATGTTAGTGGATGGGATATTAATATATACCCCCCAATGGTAAAAAAGGGTGCAGAGTGGTCATCTGTTTGTACTGTAACACTAGTGTCTGTTGCTTGATGTATAATGGATGCTGACGCAGATACAATATACCCATATACAAGTGGTCCTGGTGCTCCCGATGCTCCCGCTGCTCCAGGAGGTCCCTTTGGTCCCTTTGGTCCAGGAGGTCCCTTTGGTCCTTTTGGTCCAGGAGGTCCTTGTCCTCCACCACCTCCGCCTCCTAAATTATTTCTTATACACTGCCCAAGACTTTGATTTGAAGAACAGAAATTATCTCTATAGCCATTTGATGCACTTCTTCCAATCCAAGATCGTGACATTTTATATTATATTATAAAATATTTTATTTAATACTTTACAATAATAAACAATTAATTCGCCACACAAATATTTAAAGATTGATTAAAATTACTATCTTCGTTGCAACATGCCGCGCCAGAACACACAACGACGTCTTCATTTTCTATATTCCAAACATCATCTGAACCACTACTAGTGGTTTGGTTTAATTCCGGGGCAGTAGCAGAATTAAAACCCCAGTCATACTCATCATAATTCATATCGTCACGATTTCGCATATCGATCCATGCTCGCCCCACCATTAAAATTAAAATTACTAAAATAATAGATACCAACAAACCAACTATTTTGGAAGACAAAATTCCTTTATTTGCCAACACAGATAAAAAAAGAATTGGAACACAACCAATTGCGATGGTTCGCATCATGGATGCTTGTGCGGAATATTGTTTGCCATAATATGTGTTTATTTCCACCATCCTTAACGTATTGTTTTTTTCCACATCCAAGGCATTCATTCTTATTTTTGCCTCGTTCAACTCTTTTTCAACAATCTTTAAAGCAAATAACTGTTGTTTTGATAATGAATTTGCATTATTTAAGTTAGTTCCATAATTCTCATATATATCTTTTAAAGACGCGTATAAATTAAGACGTATCTGCGATATTTCGTTAATTTTTAACATAATTTGTTTTCGATGGTCAGCGGAAATCGTGTTTATATCAAGTTCATTATATAACTCTTGTTCGGTTGTTTGTAAATTTTGAATATTTGTCAATGTTTGTGCATTTCGTTCCTGCAAATCGTCAAACGTATTATTTGTCGTTAATATTTCTGACATGCCTTTATATATTATTTTATTTTATTATTCAACAACTTATCTTAGTTGCATTTTTCGAAATAAAAAAACATTTATTATTATCTTTTTGTTCTTTTTGTTTTTTTTGTTTGAATATATCTTCTTTGTTTTTATTCTTTGTTTTTATTCTTTGTTTTTATTCTTTGTTTTTGTTTGAAATATCTTCTTTGTTTTTTGTTTGAATATATTATATTTATACAATAGTAATAGCCACAACAGTCATATTATCCGCATATTTTGTACCAAAGGATTTTTCTACAAAACCAACCGAATTATCGCATATTTGCTGCGCGGACAACCCAAGTTCTGTTTCCCGTTCATTTTTAGTAAGACAATTAAAATATCCATCAGAACCAATAATAGTGGTTGAACCCATTGTTGGTGGATAAACCAATTCACATACACTTGGACGATCCACCACAAAGTTGCAACAATAATCGCCAAAAGCCCGAGTCATATTTAATCTTTTATTGGTGATATTGTCTGCAAAATAAGTAGCAATACTGCCACAAACATTATTTGCGTATATGCCTGGGATTTTCTGGTATGGAACTCGTTTAATGCACCCAGTGTTATCCACCACTACTTTTCCATTTACTAATTCACACACTGGAACTTTAATGTCTGAAAACTCTGGCGTCATTCCATAAACAAGCGCACAATCGGCGCTTTCCAATACACGCAATACTTCTTTATCTGATTCTCCTGTATGATCTTCAGATAATTGAAATATTTCATCATTCAACGCCTTGTTGCATAGACAAATTTCTTCCTTTATAGTACACACTACATCACTATTATTGCATGTTGATTCTGTCACATTGTATACATTTCGTTGTAGTTTGGATAACACGTCGCAATCTCCTATATTAGCAACAATTTCGTGTCCGGGTGTTTTAATAAGTACAGTTGCTGCGGTACCCCCCAGCATTTTATCATTGCTGTCTGATTTTAAATACTGTCCGCAAGTGTGGAAAAGTTGTTCTAGCGTTGTTTGGGGTGTTTTTAAAATTTGTTCGAATTTCGATAATACCAACGCATTTAACTTTTCAACTGTTTTATTTGCAAACCAATCGCCATTTATCCCGTGTCCGTCGCACACAATTACTATAATATATTCTGTGTTTGTTTTTAAGTCAGTGTGTACGACAAAAGAAAATGCGTCTTGATTGATTTTGTTGATACCAGAACCCGCCATATTGCAAGTTCTTCCAACTACTTGCACTTTACTTGTATTATACAAATTTTGAGTAGGTTCCATTTTAACAATTTCCATATTTAATGTGTAAATTATAATTAACTGTTGAAACAAAAAAGTGCAAAAGCAAATCATTTTTTTATTTTTATTATTATTTTTATTATTGTAATAAAAGTTTGTTATCTGGGTGATTTTCCAAGAGAGGCGTCGCATTTTAACAATTTTTTTATTCCAAACTAACAAATGTAATTACACATAATTTATACTTTTTAATTCCATTTTTTTGTTAAAACTATAAATTTAAAAAAACAATATAAATATACCGTTTTATTACATATAAACAACTCTATTTGTTTTTAATTAATATGAATACAAAATTGGGGCCAAAGGGATACACAATTTTAAAAAGTGAATTAACTTTGGAAAAACAAAACTGGGTTCGCCAACAGTTAACTGTAAAGCCACACACCCCAGGTGCCCCAGTCCAAAATGCTTCTACTTTTTCTGCGTGGTTGGAAAACGAATCCAAAATATATGTACCGCGATATTTTGGCGAAAAACATTTTGGAATTGCAAAAACAAGTAGTTTGCCAATGGGCGACCCCATTCATCTTGCATTTGCCGGAACATTGCGGGATTATCAGATTCCTGTTGTGGAACAATATTTAGATTATGTACGCGATGACGCAAAGTGTGGGTTAACAGGGGGACGCGGAGGATTGTTGGATTTATATCCAGCATGGGGGAAGACGTCAAGTGCATTATATATTTTGAGTAAACTAAAGACTAAAGCATTAGTGGTGGTGGGAAAAGAGTTTTTAATGACACAGTGGGAAGAACGAATAGGGCAGTTTTTGCCAGGTGCGCGGGTGGGAAAAATTCAAGGGTCAGTGTTTGATATTGAAAACAAAGATATAGTGTTGGTTATGATTCAGTCGCTGGTGAGCAAAAATAAAAAATATCCCCCCGAGTTGTTTGCCTCATTTGGGATGACTATTTTTGACGAAGTGCATCACGCAAGCAGCGAATGTTTTTCTAGGTCTTTGTTTACTTTAGTAACACGGTATATGATAGGTCTTTCTGGAACGATGGATCGCAAAGACGGAACTACGGATATATTTAAAATGTTTTTGGGAGAAGTGGTGCATAAAGCAAAACGACCCCCGAACGATATGGCGGTAGAGGTACGCAAAATTACCTATTTGTCGCACGACCCGGCATTTGAAGAAGATATATTGGATTTTCGAGGTAAGCCACAAATCAGTTCTATGATTTCAAAATTATGCGAATATAACCGAAGGACAGAATTTGTGTTGAAAGTATTGAAAGATTTTGTGCAAGCCGAATCTTCCAAAAAAAGAGTGGAAGAACCACATGGGTTGTGTGTTGAATGTAAACGACCGGAAATATTTCCCATGCAAACTTCTTGTTGTTTTCAAAATCAAAGCGATGGTTCTAAGAAAAAGGCAAATTCTGGTTTTCATCAGCCGTTTGGCGTGCGGTGCATTGCGTGTTGGGACGCATATGAGCGTGACTGGGAACATAATTATACCGTAACAAAAAAACGTGATCCAACCACAGGCAAATTGGAAGAACAACGGCATTATCCGTACGGAAAACAAATTAAATGCCCGTATTGTGAAAAAAAACTGAAACATGAGCAAAATTATGTGGATTGCGGAAATGTCAAACCATACATGCTACTGCAAACCATCGTCATGTCTCATAATATTAGCGTGTTAAGATACATGTATCGCGTTATTGTTTCCACCAATATGTGTTCTACGGGGTTTTATATTGGCGGAATGAGTCCGGAAGAACTGAAAAAAAGCGAGACAAAACACGTCTTGTTGGGTAGTTTTTCTATGACGTCGGAGGGGTTAGACATTTTTTCTCTAAATGCAGAATTTTTAATTTCGCCAAAAACGGATATTGAACAGATTGTCGGACGGATTTTGCGTTCCAAACATGCAATTACAAGTCCGGTTATTTATGATTTTGTGGATACCCATGACACCTTTAAACGTCAGTGGTCAAAACGCAAAAAATATTATAAACAAAATGAATTTAAAATTGTAGAAACTACCAGTGATTTATATGGAAAAACAAAACCAAATAACGCGTTTGACAATGATGACAAATGCAAAGACAAGGATGACAGTGACGAGGAATCAGATAATCCGTGTAAAAGCAATGGAATTTTAAAAGGAACTTGTTTTTTTAACTTAAAAAAAATGGTAAATAGTGAAAAATAGTATTATGAGTTTTCTTGGAAATATTGAGTTGTTGCCTTTTATGGTTATCTAATGTTATTGTATTATTTTTTGTTAAACTAACAAAAAAATAAAATAAAAGAAAAAATGATTCATTAATTTCAAAAGATTTAGAAGATAGTATAAACACAGAAATACCAACTATGACAACAAAACATAAGTTAGGTCAATATTTTACAACCCATAATGAACTTAAAGAAAAGGTATTTGAGTTTATTTGAGTTTATCTTAAATAGTCCGTCTAATATTTTAGAACCATCTATGGGACAAGGCGATTTAATTACATTTATTACAGATAAAATACCAAGTATCACATTTGATATGTACGAAATTGATACAAAAATTAAATTATTAGATAAAATACAAAAAGATAAGGTTGTTTATGGTGATTTTATGACACATATTATAATTACTTTATTTTTTTTCCCACTATATTCGACTTTGGAATAATCATATTTATCTCCATGAATTGCAGTTGCTTCTTGTATAAATTGGTTTGTCGTTTTTTGTGAGTTTAATCCATTTTGTATGTTTGAACATTTATTACAACCAGACTTTTGATTAATAATTAAGTATCTAAATTAGTTTTCTAACAATTTTTGCATGTGTTCAAATTCGTCGCGAATAGTAGGAATAATTTTAGAAAACATAAACTGAATAAATTCAATATGACTATGTGTTTTATCTGCAAACCCAACGCGAATTACACTAAATGTGTCGTGTGGGTGTTCTTTTTTAAACCCACAAAAATCCAACATATTATTTATTGATTTTTCTTGACCCTCATCTTTATTTTTTTCCATTTGACAAAAATTGCGAAACAACTGATCGTTCAACATGGTTCCCAAGGTATAATCTTCATTGTGCAAAATAATATCCCAGCAATTAGGAATTGTAGTTTCTAAATTTGGGCGAATAGTTATTATAGACTCATTGGATGTCATGATAGCGTCCATCAATATGTTTAAATTATCCGCAATAATGCCACATGCATGTTGCACCAATGTTTTACTATTATATATTCCAATGCTTTTTACTATAAAATTAAAACTATTGGGAATAAACAACCGTTTTGCTTCCAACAATTCAAAATTTTTAATCATGAAATTTAGATCCGTTTGATTTTTAGATTGATTTTCTATTTTTAATTCTTTTATTTTATTTGCAATTTTAACCACGTCACTTGTATTTTCGTAGGATATTTGTTGAGACACATTATAACAACTATTTTGTTTTGCCGTGCATATAGAAAACTCACAGGTCAAATTAATTTCTTCTTTCGGCAAAGACTCTGAAATAAAAGGACGCAATATTAACAAATCAATATAATGTTTAGTATCGTCAATTGGGCTAACAAATGGAGGAAACAAGGTTTCAATTATTTTTTCTCCGCCAGGAACTTTTTCGCGGGTGTTTTTATCAAACAGTTCAAAATCTTGAGTTGTAACCCACAACATACTGTCTGTATTATTTTTTACTTTTAATTCCACATATTTTCCTAACAATTCTTCATTGGATAATTTTGCGTCAATATTATGAATTGGTATGCACGACAATCGCTGTTTTAAATATTCATTATTAAATTTGCTGGTGTTTTTTATAATAGTCGCTTTATTCTCTTCGTAAGGAGTGGTTAAAAATCCAACCACTGGAATATCCGATAAAATAGTCCGTCGAATTGCATTTGCATAACTAGGCAACACTCTGCTTAATACAAACGTGAAAGTATCAACATTGTGTGTTTTTATTTTAATGTTTACAACTGGTTTTTTTATATTATCCTCTTTATTGTATTCGGGTAAAATGGACAGCATTTTTTGTAATGTAAAATCGGGGGGAGGAAATAGTGGCGAAGCATTGTCTGTTTCTTGGTTTGTTGAATGTAACTCGTCTGAATTCATCCTAATAACTATTATAATATATATTATAATTTAAAATCATTTTTTTATTTACATCTTTGCACATTTAAAACGCCGATTTATAAATAGTTTTTTGTCTTCCTTGTTTTATTTGATTGTTTTATTTGATTGTTTTATTTGATTGTTTTATTTGATTGTTTTTATATTTTAAATGTGCAAAGGTGTAAAAGGGTATAAATATTAAATATTAAATATTATTAATTATAAAATGTCAAAATTCAGGTGGAAAAATGACAAGGATTTAAAAAACAATAATATAAATACGTTGGATAAAACACATCGCAACATTATGAGTGGGTTTGCAGCAGAACAAACAGAATTGAATTTTTTAAATACAGAGTGTAATGATTTACAACTAAAAATAAACAACGGCGAATTATCGGACCAAAACAAAGCAAACGCCCAAATTTTCATTAAAAAAACAAAAAATAAAACAATCAAATTTAATCAACGAAAACACAAATATATATTTGATAATTCAAATCTAATTTTTAAATATTTTAATATAAAAAAAACAACAGAAAATGCACCACACAAGACTTTTCTAGCCGAAAATAAAAACGTACCAATATCTTTTAACCAACAACGAATTCGTAATTTTTTTAACAAAAACAATAAAACCGAAAAACAACAACACCAACAACTTATGACTACAACTGATGTTGCGGATGAAAATACAAGCATTGTGTCGCAGTATTTAAACAATGTAGATGAAAGCAATATATATATTGTTGCATCTATTGCATCAAGTGTAAATAATATATGTACTTATTGCAATCGCGGAAAATTACTTATTTCGGACGAAGACGGATTTTTAGTTTGTAGTGTGTGTGCTGCAAGCACTATTTATATTCCAGAAAACGAAAAACAATCATATAAAGAACAGCCAAAAGAAATGGGAACTTTTTTATATGACCGTTCCAACCATTTTAAAGAAATATTGGCACAATTTCAAGCCAAAGAAACAACTTATATATCCAACGAAGTGATTGAAAAATGTAAGTTGCAAATTAAAAAGGATCGTTTAACAAACGATCAGTTGACTTATTATAAAATGCGCGAAATGTTGCGGAGTTTGGGATACGACAGCAAATTGTATGAACACATTCCTTTTATAAAAAATAAACTTGGCATTCCTCCTCCAGTACTCAGTCGTGATTTGGAAATTAAGTTGTGCAAAATGTTTAATGAAACACTAAATCCTTTTGCCAAACACCAAGATGACACGCGATGCAATTATATTCATTATTATTTTGCCTTGTATAAAATGTACGAATTGTTGGGCGAAACACGATATGCCAAGGATATTCCAATGTTAAAAGAGCCGGGTATATTTATGAGCCAAGATGAAATATGGAAAAATATATGCACCGAATTAAATTGGAAATTTATACCGACCTCGTATGATGTTGTAGGGGGATACGTTTAACCCCTGTCAAAATAATAAAATAAAACTAACAAAATGAATAAAGAAACAATTCATAAATGTTGTTTATTTAAGAAGATATTGTTTTCTTTGTTTTCTTTGTTTTGAATTGAATTTCCAATAACAAAAAAATGAATCATTTTGTAATATGGCTAATATATACAATTATTCACCCACAAAAATATTGAAACTGCAAAACTGGATATCACAGGATAAAATTCATGCGATATCCCTCTTGGAAAAGTATCCGGATAAAATTAATTGGTATTTCTTATATGGCAATCCAAACGCGATACATTTGTTGGAAAAGAATTTAAATAAAATTAATTGGTGGGAGTAAATATTTATAATTTGGTTGTATCTTAAATATTTTTTAATTTGTTAGTTTGTGTCCGAAAAACTGGGATTTAAAAACCGAAAAACGATTTTAACCACATTTTTAGCCTACTTGCTGTTTCATAAACAACTTCAGTTCATTTTCCATAGCATCGTCGTTGGTCTCTGTATCTGCGTTAGATACGTTGGTAGCAGACAAGTCTTCCAAGTAAGTTATATTAGACATAGGTTGGGTTTCATTTTTGCAATGGTTTTGAATTTGATTTTGTTGTAATGCAAATAAAATGGATTGATATGTTTTATCTTGTCCGTTATATTTTTTTACTTTAGTCGTTGTTAGTTTTTCTGTTAGGTAATTAAAAAGATAATGAATAACATATATAATAATAAATGAAAAAACGGAAACCAATAGGAGTCCCAACATTATTTAATTAATTAAACCAATATAACATTGTTATAAAAAAAACACACTTAAATGCACAAAGATGTAAATATTAAATTGTACAAGATAACAACGTTATATTGTTAATTTTTAAACGCAGACCACAGTACAGGCGAAACAGTAAATCCAACTAAAACGTCCATTATTTGGCGACATTGTTGTGCTTGGACCAAAGCCATGTTAATAATAGTCGGATTCGCAATGGCAAAAGAAATAGCCTGCAAACTAATTTCGTGAAAAATAAGCCGTTTGGTAGTATCAATATTTAGTCCAAGTACCTGACAAAGATGCCATCCAATTGCTTCTCCCTCGCGGTCATTGTCGGTTGCTATAATTACCTCTGTGCACAATTTATCTTTTGCCAACATTTTGATTTGCTTTACTCGGTCAGATTTGGATTTAATAATGTTATATGTTGGGATAAATCCGCCGTCGATATCAATATTGTGTATATGCGGTAGTTCACGAATATGCCCAAAACTTGCAATGCATTTATACCCAGGTCCCAAATAGTTTTCGATTGTTTTGCATTTCGCGTGGGATTCCACTATAATTAAAGAATATGCAATAGATTGGGACGATGTGTGTGCGGATAAAGACATAGATAAAGACAAATTTATATTATATATATAAATAAAAAGATTCATTTTTTATTTATTTGTTAGTAGTGGTGTAGTAAAATATGTTAATATGCGTATTTTATTTTATTCTGAGGAGGTCGATAAAAAAACATTTTACTTTATTTTCTGGAGTATTTATTTAAAATTTGTTAGTTTAAACATCAAATATTCTTATATTTCAATCAATTCTAAGCATTTAAAAATTAATTTGCTGGAAAATCCTGGACATTCTTTTGTCTTGCATTTGGATATAGCAAACAATTTGTCATAGTTGGATCCGTCGTTTTTATTTTTGATGCGATTATAGTCGTCATTGCTTTTGCTATAAAGTGATTTGTACAATATAAATACATATTCCACCCATTCGTCGTTTTTGCTTCTTTCTGTTGCAGACATCTTGGAATTCATTAAGTTGTTTGTTAAAACAGAAAGTACTTGCTCAATATCTGATTGCTTAAGTGTCAAGTTCATTATATTTGTTAAAAAGGTGATTTCCGCCTTGATTGAATCATTATTTTTATTATTGCAACAAGATTGTTCATAACTCGCATCTGGTTCGCTTACCGCAATTTTGTCAAATATCTTTAGGGATGTAAAATGTTCTACTTTTGCGTGTAAGGTAGGAGATAGGCGAGGAAATTCGGTAACTAATTCTATATACATACTTGCAAATAGTTTGGAATAAAATTTGTTGATAAATGAAATTTCATAAATGGTTGTGCTTAGTTTTTCTATATTTTCTTCCAATATGTCAGGGTGGATAATTTGCGACAAAATATTTACAATTTTAGTATGCATATTTTCTTTTGTTTTATCAGTAGTTTTGTTCAAATAAGTTCGTATTAATAACAACTGACTGTCAAAACCAGTGGTGACATTTCCCAAAATAGTAACTGCTGGGGCGTGGTAACGCGAAAATACTGTATTTTTTGGACTAAAATCGGAAGCAACCTCAGAAGACACCGTAGAAGAAGTAGATGTGGCAGATGCAAACAAACTTGAAGATGTTGTTGCACCATTATTATGTTTATGCCTAGAAGATAAAGATGGGTGTACAAATCGACCGCGGGATGATTTGCTATCAATAATGGCTTGTATTACATTTAAAATTTCTTTAGAAGGAAGCGTGTATTTTTTACTTGCTTCTATATCTTGAAATAGTTGCAAAGGATACGTGGTGGCGGTGGTACAAAAATTATTAATCATCCTTTTATTATCCCTTATTTGTTTTTTTAACATATATTAATATCATTTTTGCACAATAATGATATAAACACAATATTATAATTTAATTAACACTGTGCGATATAATGGAATCTGAACCAAACCAAGAATTTAAGATAAAAGTCGAACATTATAATAAATTGTTAAACATGGTAAAATTTATTGACAAACAACACAAAAATATTCATATATATATCAAAAATATTATACAAACCAACGATCCTCAATTAATAAACGATACAAATGCAGGAATAAATATAAACATATCCGAACTTAGTACAACATCGTTTGATAAAATACAAAAATATATCGAACATATTAAAAACCAAAATATCATTTTAGACGGAGGATATTAAACTAACAAAAAAACAATTAATGTCCTGTTTCAGATTTGTTTGCGACAATACTTTCTTGTTCTGTAAAAAGTGCGGTCAATTCTTCGGCTGAATTGTATTTCGGTTTCACATACAAAATGCTTCTAAATTGTTTAAACATTTCTGTGTGAATATTTTTTACTGGAACTGATGATTTTTTTGATATTTCCGTTAATTTAGTTTGTTTTGTTAATTGTTCCGCCAAAGATTGATTCATTTAAATATATTTTTTATTATATTTAAATGTTAATTACGCATATATGTGATTGGCTTTATATAAAAATGAAATTAAATGTAATATACTTTGTATGGCGGCGGTTCATCACCAATTTATGACTACAATTTATATTCTTGAACTTGAACGAGGTAAGTATTATGTTGGACGGTCAAAAGTCCCTAATCATCGAATTATAAACCACTTTTGTGAAAACGGAAGTGGATGGACTAAATTATACAAACCAATTCGGGTTATATTTCAAATTAAAGGAGATGAATTTGATGAAGAAAAGTATACCTTAAAAACTATGGAAAAATATGGCATTGAAAATACGCGAGGTGGTTCATATTGCAAAATTAAATTATCATCAAATGACAAGAACAAAGCACTTCAAACCATTCGGTCGATAACCGACAAATGCTACAAATGTGGTTTAAAGGGACATTTTGCCAACGTTTGTTATAAAACAAACAATGTAGCCAATAATTTAAATAAACAAAGTAATGTAATAAGTGATAGTAAATTAATTAAACATATCGAAAATGGTTATCGTAAATTTATAGATAATATACTATTACCATCGGATTATTTGTTGCAAGAACTAAAAGAACATTTTCGTTTGAATATAATTTAAAAAAGAACAACAATATACTATTAACATTGTTAGTTTACACAAATCCCCAGTGTTCAAACCGGTCCAAATGGCGAGGATGAAACCGATTTTTCATCAAGTCTTTTTTGATGATACACCAACGTTCCGCGATGGCTTGGTAGTCATAGACAAAGATGGACGGATTGTTAGATAAATCCCGCCAATTAATTTTATCCATATTCTTTTCCAACAAATGTATCGCGTTTGGATTGCCAGATAAGAAATACCAATTAATTTTATTTAAATTCTTTTCCAACAAATGTATCGCGTTTGGATTGCCAGATAAGAAATACCAATTAATTTTATCCGGATACTTTTCCAAGAGGGATATCGCATTTGGATTTCTAGATAAGACAATCCAATCAATTTTATCCATATTATTTTCCAACAGGAATATCGCATTTGGATTAATAGATAACCAAATCCAATTAATTTTATCTGGATTCTTTTTTAAGAGTTGTATTGCGTTTGGATTGCAAGATAAGTTATCCCAATGAATTTGTTCTGGATACTTTTCCAAGAGTTTTATCGCGTTTGGATTGGTAGATAAGTTAGCCCAATTAATTTTATCCGGATTCTTTTCCAAGAGGTTTATCGCGTTTGGATTTCTAGATAAGACACCCCAATGAATTTTATCTGGATTCTTTTCCAAGAGATGTATCGCGTTTGGATTTATAGACAAGTAATGCCAATCAATTTTGTCCATATTTTTTTCCAAGAGGACAATTGCGTTTGGATTGGTAGACATTTTTTGCCAATCTATGTCTTCTTGTGGTATCCAGTCTCGAAGTTTCAACATTTTTCTAATTATTGTCTATATTAATAAATAAATAAATGAAACTATTCATTTTTTTATAATATAAACAAACAAAAAATTATTTGTTTATAATAATGTCATTAATAATGAATGACCACACTAAAGAATTTTACATTAATTTAAAAACTTTAATACAAAATGCGACACTCGATGTAAATACAGAAACCCAAACGATTTGCCCTACGTTTCGAACAGGGCTTCAATTAACAGTTAGCGTACCAAATATCCCTGAACCCATTGTATTTGATGTCGAGTCGCAAAACACCATACCTCCTATTATTTGGAAAAATATCCAAAAAAATACCAAATGTACCTTGGTATATACCATTCCTACATCATCAGACAAACTGCTGAAAAATAGGTCAGTTACTTTTATTGTCGCGATTCAGGAAATATGCGAAAGTAAACAAGTGCAAGAAGTCAATAAATATATTAGGAAATGTATTACATGGCTCCAAATCGCGCAAAAAAACGCCAAACAAACTAAATGCAACAAAGACCCACTATTAATTTATTTATTATTTTCGCCTCTAATTAAAATGCTACCACCTATTCCAAAATCAACACAAAAAATAACAAAACCAGTAATTGGATGGTCCAATGTAAATTCCGCATTTTCAGTAGTGTGTCAGAAGTTAATTAAAAAACAAAAAGTGCGAGAAATAGTTATTTTTCGAAAAGAAGAATGGTTCAAGGTATTTATACATGAAACCTTTCATAATTATGGGTTTGATTTTTCCGCTTTTTCTCCCGATTTTATTCAAACAGGTACCTCGTTTGTATTAACCCACTTGTACCCAGTGAAAAGCGACGTTAATTTATATGAAGCATATACGGAATGCTGGTCCCGCATTATAGCCATTGCTTTTTCTTCAACTAACACTACCACAATAACCGAACCCAATTCGTACTATATAAATTGCGTACAAAAGTGTTTAAACGAAGAAATAACTTTTTCTTTTTTTCAAGCCGCCAAAGTGCTGGAATATATGGACGTCGCGACATATGAACGGTTAATTACGGGAAAAGCAAAAGACTTGTATAAAGAACATACATCCATTTTGTCATATTACATCATCACATTGGTATTATTTTCCAATTATAATGAATTTATTCAATGGAATCATACAACAATCCGAACTAACGAAACTAACAAAACTAACAAAACTAACAAATCGAATAGTTTATTCAAATTATCAGAATATATTATTTTTCCAAATACCAAGACAACCTTGGATAGTTTTTGCAAATTTATATACCGTTATTATAAAAAAAAGAATTTTATAAATCAAATAAATCAAAACATTAGCAACATTCATAATAATCATACATTAAAACGCCCCAACACACAATTATTGAAAACTATGCGAATGACTTACCATTTATAATTATTTTTATGTTTAAAGTACATTTTGGTACATTTGTTGGTCGATGAAAATAGAAGAAAATCCAAAACCCGAATGTTATTGATTTGTTTTTTATTTTTTTTGCTTTTGAATGTTTAAAACGCCGGGCTTGGGTGAATTAAAAAAGTATAAATAAAAATAATTTATAATATTATCTTAAATGATAAAAGGTGTAAAAAAATATACTGTTCCATCAAGATATTTGCCAAAACGTTTAAACTACAAAGATAGAAAAAAGCAAGGTAAACATCTTATGAAATCTCGTTATCTTTACGGAAAAAGAATTTATCATGCAAGACCCAATGTTGATTCATTTAAGTCAAAAAAATCTAACCACATAATTAAAGCAAAAAAAATGTATAAAGTTAATAAAATAGGTGCTACATATGAACTTTCTAAAGCTACCGGTTGTTCAAAGCAAGCATTATTAAAAATTAGTAATAAAGGTTCGGGTGCATATTACTCGTCGGGTTCCAGACCAAATCAGACCGCTCAATCATGGGGATTAGCTCGTTTAGCTAGTTCTATTACTGCAGGAAAAGCGGCTGCAGTTGATTACAAAATATTAGAAGAAGGTTGTAAGCCAAATTCAAAGGCATTAACATTAGCAAAAAGATCCAGAAGAAAACACGGTCATGGAACAAGGAGAGTTTCAAAAGTTAAAATATAACTTTATTTATGTTTATTATAATTATTACTATAAATAAAATTTTATAAGAAATGAAAAGGCGTCTCTTTGGTTCATCATCTGCGAAAGTAGTGTAAATAGGTTGCTCCGCCTTGGGACGCCACAGACATTGCCGAATTGCTACGACTACGACGCGACTGGGGCGACGCCGAAAACAAGGCACGGTTCAAGGTTTGCGACAATGACCTAGACCTAGACCTACGGCCTCGCATGCGTCTAGTTGGCGGAGACCGGCTACGCCCACGTCTGCGAGTTGGGGTATGTGGATGTACGAGCGAATTCAATCTGCGACGCACACGTCTAGTAGGTGGAGACCCGGAACGACTTCTTCGGGGCATTATTTATACTAGACCAATATTTTATTACAAATTAAAACCCTCTATTTTTACAAATCATAATAAAATTACAATTCATCGTTACCATCGTCATTTTCTGCTCCATCTTCTTCTCCTGCTTCCACTGCATTTTCCTTATCGTCCAATATAATCCGTACATAATTCCATTTTTTGCTTGCATTTTTTGTTTTATCGCCGTACATCTTGTTCATGGCAGCATCCAAGTCTTTTAATTTCGGCATATGTCTGTCGCTATACACGAAATTATACCATTCCTTGAAACTACGATGCAGATTCTGACTTCCAATCTGGCATTTTTTCTCCTCAACCACTTCGATTTTCGCCGCAAAGAAGCACTGAATCACATCTTGGTTTTGGCGATACTCGTTCGTGTCTCGGATTACTTCTTCGCAATCTTTCACTACTCCTTGGTTTTCAAACGCAACTTCAACCAACATACTCATGAAAATGGGTGCCCACAAATGCAGTTTTCCGCCTAGTGTTTTATCCTTTTTAAATATATATGGAGTTGTGTGATTATATTTTTCCCCCTCGTCGACAAATTTGGACATAAATTTAACCACTTTCAGCCGTCTCCAAATACCATCATCATCGCCTTTAATTTCAAATAAAGAGTTCATACACGCAGCCAAATTCGCCTGTAAATCAAACTCTTCTGTGGCTCCGAATAATTCACGGCCACTAATTTGTGCTTCTCCTGTAAGTTCTTTAATATATCCTTCATTCAATGGAGAATTCTTGTCTGGCTCCTGAAAAACGGCATACCTGGCTCCTTTTAGCGCCATCATTTCTGGAGTCGCGCTTCCAATATCTTGACGCTTTCCAGTAATCATGTTGATGGGTACCAATGCCTTGTATTGTCCCAGACACATTTTCATCAAGTCACACAATAACGATTTTCCGTTGCATCCACTACCGACATATATATTAAATACCTGTTCGATTCTTTCACCAATTAATACAGACCCTAAATGATCCCACATGTATTTTTGCAAAGAGGGTGTGGGAAACAACTGCGAAAAGAATGTTTCAATATTCGCCACAATTTCGCCATATATTTCTGTGTTGTCTGGATCAAGATAATAGGATAATGGTTGATAATCTATTTTGGTGGTCAGAGAAATATAATCCGTCGCAACGCCTGGTCGAAATATTTTATTTTTTATATCTAATACTCCGTTTTTAAAACATAACAGCCATTTTTGTGTATTTAATAGTCCTTTAAAATTCGGATCGTAAAATACCTCCAATGCCTCTCGAAAACTATTGTTTTTGGTCGCGGTGGAATCTAATTTATTGCACACTTCCGATATTTTTCGCAATCTGGTTTTTATTTTTAACATGCTTTCGCTCTCGTTTTTTTTATTTTTACCAGTTGCCGGATCAATATTAATTTCGTCGGCTCCTTCTTCTGTACCTTCCTGTTCTGTTAACTCAATACAACAAAGAAACGCCTCTCTTCCTTTTTTTTCAAACATGGGCAGCAATTCGGATGATACAAGTTTGCGAAGCGTAAATCCCTTGTCTCTTACCCAATGGTGCTCTTGAAATATATACAAGTGTTTGTTTTCAATATCAGAACACACAAAAGTATCGCCAAATAATTGCTTCAATAACCGTGCAACTTTTCCATCCGTATAATTTTTTATCATTTCCTCCATCATTGTGTTAATATTAGTTTGCTTCAAGTGTTGGTATGCTTCAGGTGCATCGTTTTTTGCCCAATATATTAAAGACCCAATTGTTGCATGGTTTTCCCCATTAATATTGAAATATTTCGTCCATTTTTCGTATAAATCAGGAATGTCGGCATAATTGAAGTCATCCGCTTTGCTCCGCAACATTACCCACGATATAAATAACCGTGAATCCGTATTTTTCAGTGCAAAAGCAACCAACCGACTGTCAAAATGCGACCCATTTTTATAATATTTTTCTGGAAGTATCTGTGTTAAATCATGAGCTTCTTTTAACGTGTATTCGTTATGTGTCAATGAATTTAAAAATACTTGCACGGCTGTGTTTAATTCTTCTGCATTGGTTATTTTTGTTAAATCCACCAAATCGGTAATTTGACCAATAATTTGCGGTCTTGTTTCCCCGTGAAACACTTGTTCATTATTGTGTAACGGCTTTTTTACTCCTTTGATGGGTTTTCCCTTATTCAATGCTACTTCCATTTTATCAATATTTGGTACCAATTCTGGTTTTAAATGTTTGGTATAACGAGCACGCAATAAATTAAAATTTGCGTGTATATTTTCGGGAGACATAAACTGGGTTACTTTTCGCTCGTCCATTTGGAACTGACCGTCGCTAGCGTCATAGGTTATTTGAATATATTTTGTCAGTGCATACGGCTTATATCCCGGTTTGGTGGAACCATATACTTGCCATCCACTTGTTCCTGCACTAATTTTGTCATCAAACACATCCTCTAGTCCCTTGACCAAATTTAAATCGGTGAATATATTTTTTTTTTCACAATGCTTCATCATGTTATCCCGCAACACCATTTGATATTTATGTTCCAATTGAATTCCGATAATGATATGAATTCCATCTTTCACTTCAGTGAGAGTCTCGTTTTTGTGTTTTTTATAAATATCATCACGTTCAAAAACAAACAATGGGAACGACTGATTATTGGTAAAATTAAATATGTTTGGTAATTCATCCAGATACGCATCAACCACTGCAATAATGTGTTGTTCGGTATATAATCGTTGTTCTGTATCCAACGGATATCGAAAATCCAAATCGACCAAAATCGGTGCGGTATCATCGTGAAGTTGGATTTCAGTTAGATATTCGGGGTTTTTATGAATTAAAACATAATCGACATATTCAGCGTAAAATGATGCTTCGTCGTCGGTGGATATATGGTATTTTCCCCCAGCAATTTTCAAATTTTTATCAGGTATTCTTGTTGCGGTTGTTGGGACATTTACCTCTTTGCCCGACAACTGGTGTTTGTGTTTTAATGTATTGAAATTACCGTTATATACTACAATAGATGAGGACATTCGTATACTATTATATATTATTATGTTCATATAATTTTTCATTTTTTGGAAAATGAATTCTCCTAAATCAAAAATATAAAAAACAAATAATAAAAAAGGGATAAGAATGAAAAATAAAAAAATAAAGAGTCATATTAAATAAACAATGGATTATTCTAAACTCCCTCAATATATTTTGTTTTTTACCCTTTTTATTTTAGCCCAATCTTTTTCTATGTGGGGGCAATTTGTTACTCTTCCATTTAAACATTTAACCATGTGGGAAGCATATAAAATGGCTATTCCTTATGCCTGGCTAGATTGGATTTTCATGACTTTTGCCGTGATGGTTGGAGACAAATATAATTTAGTCACCCCGACCCAAGATACTTTTTTGCTTATTATTCTCCAATTTATATTGATTTTAATTATCAATCATTTTTATTTGAAACAAACCATTTTTCGTAGTGACATTGTTGCTTTTTTTATCATTTTGATTGGTTTTTTCATTAGTTTTTTTCATGGAATTTCTAAATTAACTGGAGCAAAAGTGCCCGAAAAAGTGGTTGAAGAAAAATAATCATTTCGTAATGCCACATTTATATGGATATTTTTTTGATATCTAAACTACCAAAAAAAGAAATAAAAAGAAATATAATAAATACATATTATAATGAAACGATTTATTCATTTTGGGTGTTGGAACCAGGGTCATTGTGATTTACACGATACTTCCAATCAAAATCCAATATCCCAAGTTATGCGAAAATTACAACAAGAAACAGAATCTCACATTAAACCCGATTTTATTGTGGTCGCGGGTGATAATTATTATCCTGAAAAAACTGAAAAAACTGAAAAAACTGAAAAAACTGAAAAAACTGAAAAAACTGAAAAAAACGGGGAGGACAAAAAGAAAAATAAAAAAAAGATTAAAGTCGTTCAATACTCAAACTTTGATTCTGGCTTCCAATGTTTACCAACCAACACTCCGATAGATATTATTTTAGGAAACCATGATTTAGAAACCAATCGCGAAAATGTAATGCAGTTGTATATAGATGGTGTATTAGAACCCAATAACGCATGTTCGATTTTACTTAAAGAAATGGAATTGTCGCAATTGCGACCGAATATTAATTTTGTTTTAAATAAAGCACGACTATTTGGACCACACACTTTAGTATTAATGATTGATACCAGTATGTATGACACAGATGATGTTGAATATATGCTTCCTTGTTATCAAAAAATGCTGGATGCACCAACATTAACTGTTTCGGAATTGCAAAATTATCAGTTTCATTTTGTGATGAATCAATTAACAATACATCAAAATATTCATAATATTGTTATTATCGGACATCATCCAATTACTGGATTCAAGTCAAAATCAAACACAACCCAACTTATTTATCCATTTCCTTTATTTGTTGATTTATTGTTCCGTGGTTATCAGTCCAATCCTTCGTCTGTTTTTTATTATTTATGCGCGGATTTACATTTATTCCAAACTGGAACAATTATTATAGAAAAAAATCATGAAACGGGTGCACAAACAGATTTTATGTCCGTTCAACAATATGTTGTTGGTACAGGGGGCACTAAATTGGACCCCAATGTAGATTTTGAGTCGCTACCAAACAACAATGAAGACGTTGGTTCATATAATGTAAAATATAATATGGACCAATCGATAGAAGAACACGGGTTTTTAGAATGCTCTGTTTCGTCTCCATCTAACATAAATTTAAATTTTGTTTTTATTTCAACAACTAACAAAGCAAATGTTGTTGGCGGTAAAAAAAAATACAAAACAAAAAAATACAAAACAAAAAAATATAAAACAAAAAAATATAAAACAAAAAAATATAAAACAAAAAAATATAAAACAAAAAAATACAAAACAAATTAATTATTATTCTCTTTGTTTTTAATTGCCTTATCCATTTGATTTTTGATTTTCATGGGAAAATGCCTATTATTATAGGCAGCACATGCCATTTTATCAAAAGACACTTTTTTGAATCGGGCTTCCCGTTCATCTCCCAAGTCATCCTCTACAAACCATTGGAATATCTTTTCCAATCGCGATTCGATGGTCTCGTCTTCGCGCATCCGACCCAAGGCATCTGACAATTCATCTTTGATGGTATAATATATTTTTTCCAACATCATTGCTTTATTCACTTTATTCCATTTACCTGCATCGTAAATCATCATGTATGAATCGCGCAAATTGGTAATGTACATGTTGGAATTTTCTTGTCTTTTTTGTGAAAAATGCTTCATATCAAACATGGTTTCCACTGATTTTTGCATATGTTGAAAACAAATTTTAAACATGGCATCTGTAATGTGTGTCATGTCTTCCTTTCCATAGGAATTAATGGTTATATTGTTTATAGTATTAATGTTGTGGTTGGTTGTATTTACATTACTTGGTTTAGAAGATTGTTTTCGTAATTGTTCTACTTCTATTTTTATTTTTTCATTATCTTCTCGCAAATGTTCAAACATAATTCGCAATTCTATTTCTTCTGGTTCTGATTTTTTTACAATGCATGGGGTTTTGCGGTTTAAATGTGTTGTTAAATTTTGATTGCTTTGAAATCTAGCGTAGCATCTATTGCATTTAAATTTTAATCTAAAAATTGATACATCTGGCGAAACACATGGATTTTTTCGATTCAAATGATTTTTTAAATTTGTATTGTTGGAAAAAAACTTTCCGCAATTATCACAACATTTAGATACCATTGTATTGTTATTCTTTATGTCTTTATTATAAAATTATACATTGAATAATTAATGAATAATTAATGAATAATTAATGAATAATTAATGAATAATTAATGAATAATTAATGAATAATTAATCACCTGTTTTTATTCGTTTTTTT
>Ga0209491_10004505_pt1 | contig 21452 bp, 18 predicted proteins | sample BON02_FD_187213 | JGI IMG/M metagenome (GOLD analysis project Ga0209491, IMG submission 187213) | Freshwater microbial communities from Lake Bonney liftoff mats and glacier meltwater in Antarctica - BON-02 (SPAdes) (version 2) | ecosystem: Environmental > Aquatic > Freshwater > Ice > Glacier... | reverse complement strand
GAGTCGCCCAAGACGGGGCGTTGGTCGCGTTGGTCCCGTTGGCCGCGTCTCTTCCTGGCCCGGCGGATCGGCGCCGCGATATGGAACTGGCGGCTTCGCGCGCTGAGATAGCCAGACTGTCTGAAGCTGTCAAAGAGTTAGCGATCCGATTGACCCTCGCGCAGGGAAAAGAACATGGGGATTGAGTGGCCCGAGCCCAATACGAGTGGACGCGGCCACTAAATCAAGTTTGCTGCATTTGGTCGATGATGCTGTCGATCAAGGGTGGGCGGTCAATGCGGTGCTGGAGTATCTGCAGTTGCCACCGACACGGTATTACCGGTGGCTTGGACGCAGTGAGCGCCTCGATGATGTGAGTCCGGGAGGCAATCCTGTCCATGGCTTACTCCCTGATGAGGCGGCCGCGATCATCGAGCAAGTTCGACCAGTGGGGCGACACCGACCGTTCGCACCGCAAACTTGCGCACCGCGGTTCGTACGTGGGCCGCTTTTGGGTATCGCCTTCAACGGTGCTGCGGGTCCTACAGGGCGCTGACCTGGACTTTTGTGGCATTGCGCGCCCGGCACGCAGCCGTAAACGGCTGTTCCCGGACTGGTTGACGTACCGCCGGAACCAGGGATGGATCTATGACACAACCCATTTCATGCGAGCGCAGATGGCGGTGCTCATCGTCATGGATCTGGTATCGCGTACGTGGATATCCACTGTGGTCTCAGCGCAAGAAACGTCTATCCAGGTCGAACTCGGATTCACCTGGGCGCTGGAACGTGAAGGCATCGACGAGCAGCTCTCAACCCGGCAGGCACAGCTGCAGGCCGGTTGGCACGGACCGCACCTGCCGGTGTTGCTGGCGATGTCAGATAACGGACCGCAGATGCGTTCCGGTGACACAGCCGAGTTCATGGCGCGCAGCTCGATCGCTCAGCACTTCGGGCGACCCGGCACTCCCACCGACCTGGCCTGGATCGAATCGCTCAACGGCCACATCAAAGGTGAGTGCCCCCACCTGACCAGAATCACCGACCCGGTGAGTCTGCGAGCTGAACTGGCTATCGTCGGCGAGCACTACAACGATGTGCGCTTACACGAAGGGATCGGCTACGTCACACCAAACGGCGAGCACGAAGGCCGCGGAGAGACGATCAGAAAGGCACGCCAAGACGGAATGAAAACAGCCCGCCAACGCCGACTTGCCACCAACCGAACCAACCGAACCAACCGCAATACTAGCCCCGAAAGCCACCCCACAGATGTTGCGTAATGAAAACCGCGATCTGTCGCATTAACTCAGATACACGTCAGTTAACTCCCACTGCTAGCGGCTCAACAACTGGGTTCGGCCATGTATACGCCCCATATCGCTGTACCAAAGCGGCCGCTCAACCGAGAGTTCCATTGAAGTCTGTGCGGGACGTCTGGGCATTATTTCTGCTATCCGCAAGTGGGTACTCTTCGAGGGCCGCTGATCTTCGATCCGAGGGGTTTCGATTCACTTATCCGAACGGTCGTCATAGACGAACTCACCGTCAGCAATGCGATATCCACCGTAATAGGGAAGGTTCGTGTCGCCGTTCGCGTCGATCGAATAGTTGCCGAGCGCTGACTCGCGATCTTCGATTGCAAAGACTGCTTCTATTACATCAGCGCGGTTGTTCGCGTCGCTGCCGAGGGAATCAAGCGCATCTAGTACTACAGACATTGCCTCATAGCCGTAAATGGCAAAGGCTGTGGGATCATGTCCGTACAGCTGGCGGAAGCTCTCGAAGAAAGCATCTGCCTGCGGGGGGTAGGTTCCCGGCTTGCGTGCCGGGAATGTTACGTAGGTATTTTTGGCTGCTGACCCAATACCCTTGGCAAAGGTAGGGTCCTTGAAACCGTCTGAGCCAAAGAACAACAAGTCCGGCAATGCCGCATGCAGCGCCTGGATGAGCGCGATCGAATTGTCTGAGGAAACTCCTTCAAACACGAACGCGTCGGCACCACTGTTTTGAACTCGGTCAACGAGCGACTGATATCTGGTCGTGTCCGGGCTGAGCTCCTCGTTACCGACGATCGAGATGCCTTTGCGGCTTGCGAGGTTGGTGATCTTGTTAGACAGGCCCCGGCCATAGACATCTGGGTCGTGAACAACAAACACTTCACGAGCGTCGTTTTGGCGTACATACAGCAGCTGGGCAGCAGCTTGAGCGGTGTCGTTGGGTATGACCCGGACGTAGTTTCGCCTGCCGGTGGGGTAGTACTTCTCTGGTGATCCGGGGTCGGCAGCGTCGGTGGAAGTAAGCCCGATCGCTGTGTTCGTCGGGCTGATCTGCAGGATTCCCGCCTTGTTCAAAATTGGGATCGAATCCGCGCTGGCACCAGAATTGAATTCACCAATGTAGGCAATCGTGCTTGGATCAGCGGCAGCACGCTGGGCGTTTGCTGAAGTTTGGGCGCTATCCCACCCTTGCTTCTGGGCTGTGGAGCCATCTAGGGAAACGAGCTCGATTTGGTAGCTGCCGACTTGGTTGCCGCGCTCGGCGAGCGCGATCCGCTCTGCCTTCAATACGTCGCCGTTTACCTCCGACAATGGACCCTGTAAAGCAAGGCTTGAATAGATCGTCAAGGTATTGCCCTCGACCTCGAAGGCGGCCGCGGGCTGCGGGCGTCCCAGGACCACAGATCCCACCGGTATGGCAGCACCGAGCACCGCAACCGCCGCGGTCACCGCAACACCAATCTTGAGATATGGACCCCAAGACTTACGATCGGCGGTGTCCCCAGTTCGTTTACGCCACCCGGCCAGCATCACAACCGTCACCGGTAGGGCAACCAGAGCGAGCGCCGCAGCACATAGCATTACTACCGAAAATGCCGCGATAAATGTTTCCCTGACAGCATGATCGATGCTGGTCGCTGTCGCCAAATCGAAAATTCCCAGTTCGGCTCCGATCCCTTTAGTGCCGACGAGGTCTGCCACCACGTCGCGCAGATTCGGGCTTACCTGCGCGCCGGTGCGGGCCAGCTCGCTGTCAAAATTCCGGTCTGCGACGACCCGAAATGCCGCGTTGAGCACCGCGAGACCAATAGCAGCGCTCAGCCATCCCACGTCGGATTGCAGACTGCTGGCAACCCCTGCGCGTTCCTTGCCCGCAATCGCAACGCCCACTGTCTGTAAAGGTGTGGAGATAAGGCCGAATCCGCCGCCAATCAAGATGAACGCGGGTAGTAGTACCTCTGTGTATGGGGAGGTGGTCGTGAGAGTCGATGCCAACGCGAAACCGCCCGCAAGGCCTATGAATCCGAATAGACAGGGCGTACGGGGTCCGGTCAGGTCGACGAGCTTGCCGGCAATTGTTGAGCAAAGGAGTACCGATCCGTAGAAGGGCACAGCGACCAAGACCCCTACCTCGATCGGGCTGTAACTCAACACATTTTGGAGGTAGGCAATTGCCAGAAAGGGAACCACGATGATCGCGAACGACGAGAGGAATCGCAACACCAGCGCACCTAGAAAGAGGCGCTGGCTTGCTAATGCATAATCGAAGAGCGGTTTACTTGCCCGGCGTTCTGTAGCACCAAAAAGTCCAAAGAGGATGAGGGCTGAAGCGACCAACAATAGGGCGAGAGCGAACCCCCATTGCTCGATGCGATCGAGCGCAAAGAGGAAAAGCGCTATTCCGCCAACAAACAATCCGCAGTTGATGAAGGGAATGTCCGCGCGGCCTTTCGAGATCGATACATCACCGAGGCCGACGAGGGCAACGACGAGTAGCAGCGCGACAATCGGCACCTGGAGCGCGAAGATCCAGCGCCAATCCAGTGCTTGGGTAATTATCCCGCCAACAAACGGACCGAGCAGATCTCCTGCGGCGATGGTGGCGTAGAGCCCCCCAAACGCGATTCCGAACTTGGCCGGTGACACGCGTTTGGCTATCATCGAAAATGCGGCAGCTGAAAAGAAAGCTGCTCCCAGGCCTTGACCGGCTCGTCCAACAATCAGAAGTTGGATACCTGGTGCCAGCGCGCATACCAATGATGAGATCGCAAATATGGTGGCTCCACTGATCAGCGCGCGCCGAACGTTGTGGTCGGCGAGCCGCCCTGCGATGAGCAGGAAACCACCGTAGAAGGCTAGGTTGGCCGCGAGGATCCACCCCACGGACCCGAACCCGACTCGTATGCTGTCTTCGATAGCCGGCAGGGCGATCATTGTTGCGCCGTTGCCCAATACCTCGATAAACACGAGCAGATAGATCGCGGCGAGTAGAGCAGGAGTGAACGAATGCTTGCCGCGGGTACCGGCGAGCATCGCAGTCCAGACCCGTGTCTTTGCGGCGGCCCGACCGTCTAGTTCACTCTCTGAGCACGACAAGATGGCGGGTACCTTCCGTGAGTATTGCGTTTGTCCAGACCCGCCTGGGGTCGTTGGAGGCTCGGCTCATTGGGTTCGGACTGTGTGTAATCGGCTTGTTGATCATGGTCTATGGATTCGGGCTCGGCAGGTGGTAGGTAGTCGAGATAGCGGTGGAGACGTCGCTTGTTTACACGGGTCGTACCTCACCGCTGACGCTACAGTCCAGTAGGAAGAAATTGCGAGTTGGCGTATTGTTTGGGTGAACCTTCAGCGAGCACGACGTTTCGTGCGCAACTGGGCTGGCGGTGTACAACGCTCTTAGCTCAGAATGGTTCGAGCCAATCGCTATCGGCATCACTAAGGCTGGCCAGATGGTATTGAAGGTCCCCCCATTTACCGGACACCTCGTATAGGAGGTAGTCATGTCAAGTATGGAAACTGCACGATCGGGGAAGAGGCCCCGTTATTCAGCTGAGTTCAAAACGGATTCGGTGTCGATGGTGATTGATGGGCAACGGACCGTTGCTGATGTCGCCGCGTCGCTGGGTCTGGTCGAGCAAACGTTGGGTAACTGGGTCAGGCAGGCGCGCATCGATCGCGGTGAACGGGCGGGTTTGACCACTGATGAGCGGGCCGAACTGGCGTCGCTCAAGCGGCAGGTCGCACAGTTGTCGATGGAGCGTGATTTGCTCAAACGAGCGACGGTCTTCTGGGTCCAGGAGTCAGCACGATGACCCGCTGTGTGTGGGTTGATTCCCGGAAGGCCGAAGGATTCCCAGTGACTGCCGCGTGCTCGGCTGCCGGGATCGCCACGACCACGTTTTACGACTGGGTGGCCCGGTTCACCACCGTTGTCTGTGATCGTGACCTGAACGAGGCGTACCTGATCAACGAGATCGTACGGATTCACCACGCCTCGAACAGGGCCTACGGGTCGCCCATGATTCATGCCCAGTTGCAGCGTCTGGGCTGGGTGCTCAACCACAAGAAAGTCGAACGTTTGATGCGTGACAACGGCATTTTCGGGGTGTTCACACGCGCGAAGGTGCGCACCACGATCCCTGGCGATGACAATTTCGAGATCCCGGATTTGTTGCGCCGCCGCTTCGCGCCGGGCTGCCCGGATATCGCCTGGGTTGGTGACATCACCTACATCCCGACCAGTGAAGGCTGGCTATATGTGGCCAGCGTCATCGATCTGGGATCACGGCGGCTGATCGGCTACTCGATGGCCGATCACATGCGCACCGAACTGGTTGCTGATGCACTCCACACGGCAGCCGCGACCCGTGGTGACACCACCGGGGTGATCTTTCATGGTGACCGAGGATCGCAATACATGTCTGGCGAGTACCGCAAGCTGATCAAGGACCTGGGCATGCGCCAGTCAGTTGGCAGGACAGGTGTGTGCTGGGACAACGCCGTCGCCGAATCGCTCTGGTCCAGCCTGAAACGCGAACTGGTCCACCGCTACCGGTTCGCGACCAGAGCCCAAGCCCGGCGGGCAATCTTCACCTGGATCAACTGGTACAACCGCGAACGGCTGCACTCCACCCTCGGTTATTTGAGCCCGATCGAGTGGGAACAGCAGTACACTCAGATCAACACCCTCAAGCAAGATCAAGCCGCATAATCGAGTGTCCGGTAAATGGGGGGACCGTCAGAAGTAAAAAGGAGATGATTATGGGAAAGAAACTGTTTAGTGTCATGGCGGTCGCGTTAAGTGCGGCTGTTGTTCTTACTGCCTGTGGCAGCACTACGGATGCTACAGACACTGCGTCTGTATCGCCAGGGGGTGAGGTGGAACGGGAAGCTAGCGAATCTCTGGCTCGCGGTGTTGCGATCGCAAACAACACGAATAGAACCATCACAATATCTATTAGTGAGACGGACAACTTTGATTGGGAAAGCCACCGCCCTGACCACCCCGCCCCGGAAGGGTTCCAAGGAGCGGTACTTGCCCCCGGGGAAACTGTCACACGTTGGTTAAACAGGAACGAGAATGCGTTCGGGGCCCCGTTCACGGTTAATTTCGGGGACACCGGAGCGAGCGTACGAATGTTGGATAGGGATGACTGGGACACTAGGATAATTGACCAGATGCCCCCGTGGGATGAAACGTTCCAGTGGGGTGGATGGAATAGGGTAGGAAGCAATTATTGTGAGAAGAAATCAATCGAATCCGCCGGTTACTTAATCATCACCCAATGCTCAGCTTGGGGGTTAAACATGATTCCAGAAGGCGTTAACACCAGAATCGAAATAACAACGAAGTAAAAAGCAGACCTTTATGGGAAAGAAACTGTTCAATGTCATGGCGGTCGTGATGGCCCCCACGTTTGCGCTCACTGCCTGTAGCAGCACTACGGATGCTACGGACACTGCGTCTGTTGAACCACCCCGGGTTTGATGCACACTTTCTATTTTGGGAAGGTCAACATCATGCCGAAGAAATTCACACCTGAGGTCAAATCGAAAGCAGTGAAGGTCCCCCCATTTACCGGACACCTCGTATAGGAGGTAGTCATGTCAAGTATGGAAACTGCACGATCGGGGAAGAGGCCCCGTTATTCAGCTGAGTTCAAAACGGATTCGGTGTCGATGGTGATTGATGGGCAACGGACCGTTGCTGATGTCGCCGCGTCGCTGGGTCTGGTCGAGCAAACGTTGGGTAACTGGGTCAGGCAGGCGCGCATCGATCGCGGTGAACGGGCGGGTTTGACCACTGATGAGCGGGCCGAACTGGCGTCGCTCAAGCGGCAGGTCGCACAGTTGTCGATGGAGCGTGATTTGCTCAAACGAGCGACGGTCTTCTGGGTCCAGGAGTCAGCACGATGACCCGCTGTGTGTGGGTTGATTCCCGGAAGGCCGAAGGATTCCCAGTGACTGCCGCGTGCTCGGCTGCCGGGATCGCCACGACCACGTTTTACGACTGGGTGGCCCGGTTCACCACCGTTGTCTGTGATCGTGACCTGAACGAGGCGTACCTGATCAACGAGATCGTACGGATTCACCACGCCTCGAACAGGGCCTACGGGTCGCCCATGATTCATGCCCAGTTGCAGCGTCTGGGCTGGGTGCTCAACCACAAGAAAGTCGAACGTTTGATGCGTGACAACGGCATTTTCGGGGTGTTCACACGCGCGAAGGTGCGCACCACGATCCCTGGCGATGACAATTTCGAGATCCCGGATTTGTTGCGCCGCCGCTTCGCGCCGGGCTGCCCGGATATCGCCTGGGTTGGTGACATCACCTACATCCCGACCAGTGAAGGCTGGCTATATGTGGCCAGCGTCATCGATCTGGGATCACGGCGGCTGATCGGCTACTCGATGGCCGATCACATGCGCACCGAACTGGTTGCTGATGCACTCCACACGGCAGCCGCGACCCGTGGTGACACCACCGGGGTGATCTTTCATGGTGACCGAGGATCGCAATACATGTCTGGCGAGTACCGCAAGCTGATCAAGGACCTGGGCATGCGCCAGTCAGTTGGCAGGACAGGTGTGTGCTGGGACAACGCCGTCGCCGAATCGCTCTGGTCCAGCCTGAAACGCGAACTGGTCCACCGCTACCGGTTCGCGACCAGAGCCCAAGCCCGGCGGGCAATCTTCACCTGGATCAACTGGTACAACCGCGAACGGCTGCACTCCACCCTCGGTTATTTGAGCCCGATCGAGTGGGAACAGCAGTACACTCAGATCAACACCCTCAAGCAAGATCAAGCCGCATAATCAAGTGTCCGGTAAATGGGGGGACCGTCACTGCCGTGTTGTTCGAAGCGGGGTCGAGAATTAGAAATGGGAACCAGCTTGCGACGACGAACCGGCGCTCGGGCAGCTCCAAGCGACCTACCGAGACGCGACGGCTAGTGTCCACAGAGGCAATGACTACCCGCGAAACTGCCCAGTCACCTGAACCGTTTTTGGGAGCCGCACATGCGGCAGCACGTGGTTGCGGGGATTCGTCTCGGGTCCCCCAGGGGGGACGCGTCGCAATCGATGGGAGTTCTCCCAGTGGGCTGGGGAGATTCCCCAGCTATTTGTGTCCGGAGGGGGACTTGAACCCCCACGCCCGTTAAAGGGCACTAGCACCTCAAGCTAGCGCGTCTGCCATTCCGCCACCCGGACAGGTGTGCCGGGTAAGAGTAGCGTGCTGCACTTCAGAGGCACCCAGGTGTAGGCGTACAAGCTGATTCGATCATTAATCACACACCCACCCACGAGAAACCAAGCCGTCAATAGGACACGATGTCTGTATGGCATCCCCCGACACCACAGCAGCCCAAGATGAGGTTGCGCAGTTGGTCAGCGAGCTGATTCAAATCGATACCTCGAACTTTGGCAACGACGAGGGCCCTGGCGAAGCAGGCGCGGCCGACTATGTTCAACAACGCCTGAGCGAAGTTGGCATCGAAAGTGAACGCTTCTCAACGACGAGCGACAAGCGCCAAGGCGTCGTCACACGCATCGCCGGTCGCGACCCGCAGCGAGGCGCCCTCCTCTTGCACGGACACCTAGATGTCGTCCCGGCGCCGGAGCCCGACTGGCAGCATCCGGCGTTCTCTGGTTTCATCGACGAGTACGAGATGCTTTGGGGTCGCGGAGCCGTCGATATGAAGGACATGGACGGAATGATGCTCGCTGTCATTCGGAACTGGGCGCGCCTCGGAGTTCAACCAGAGCGAGATATCGTCGCGCTTTGGTTGCCAGATGAAGAGGCCGGTGGCACCCACGGCGCCGCCTGGCTCGTAGAAAACCGACCCGAACTCTTCGAAGGTGTCACTGAGGCTGTCGGTGAAGTAGGCGGCTTCAGCGTGACGTTGCAAGACGACCTTCGGGTGTATCCGATCCAGACGGCCGAGAAGGGAATCACTTGGCTACGAATGGCCGCGAGCGGTACCGCCGGGCACGGATCCTTCCTCAACGACGACAACGCAGTCGTCAAGTTGTGTCAAGCCGCAACTGAGATTGGTCGCTATCGGCACACCGTTCATCTGACTCCGGCAGCAAAAGAGTTCGTCGCTCGTATCGAAGAGATCTCTGGCGTTGCCCTCGACCTAGACGATCCCGATGACTGCGTTGCCAAACTGGGGGCGCTTGGTCGAGTTGTCGGGGCAACCGTTCGCAACACCTCGAACATCACGATGCTTGACGCTGGCTATAAAGCGAATGTCATCCCTGAATCGGCAAGCGCGGTGATCGATGGCCGCTTCATTCCCGGCCAACAGGAAGAGTTCATTGCGAAACTGAAAGAACTTGCTGGCCCGGAGATCGAGATGGAGGTCATTAACGTCCTGAAATCAGTTGAGACAACCTTCGACGGACCGACGGTTGATGCGATGGCGGCAGCACTCAAAGCTGAGGATGAGCACGCCCACCCGGTGCCGTACCTCATGTCTGGGGGAACGGATGCGAAACACTTCGACCAGCTTGGGATCCGTTGCTTCGGCTTCTCGCCGTTGTTGCTTCCCACAGATTTGGACTTCTTCGGGATGTTTCACAATGTGAACGAACGCGTTCCGGTCTCGGCTCTGAAGTTTGGTGTCAGAGTCTTGGATCGATTCCTCTTGGCCACCTAGCGCACCCCACCTAGAAAACGTCTGGCTCGTCTCGCCGAATGCGCATGGCACGCCGGCGCAAAAGTGCCCACCGCCGTCCGTCCCGGTACAGCCGAAGTCGGGCGAGCTCCCAATGTCCGTACTCCGCGTACTCCGTCAGCAGCGTCTTGGCTTCTTGCCGCGTAGTTGAGGGCGGCATCGTTATCTCGCGGGTCTCCCACTGAATCCGAGAGCTTCGTGACGACACATTTGCAGAGAATCGGGCCATGGATCAGCTCACCTCTGGTTCCATCCGTACTCGGGGTAGCCACGATCGGGCCGAGAAACGTCGTCTAGGGCGGAACGCAACTGGGCTGGCAGTTCTAGCTTCGTGCTCGCGAGGGCGGTTTTCAGTTGGGCTGCGGTCCTTGCACCGAGGATCGGCGCAACAACTCCCGGTTGATCGCGGACCCAAGCGATCGCGACTTCGACAGGCTGAGCGTCCAACCCTTGAGCCGCGGTACACACTGCATCGACGATTCGGCGCGACTCTTCAGCAAGGTACGGCTGAACAAAGCTCGAAAACGACGGGTTCGCTGCTCGCGATTCCGCCGGCGTCCCGTTGCGGTACTTACCCGAGAGAACTCCGCGACCAAGCGGGGACCACGGCAGCAGACCTAACCCGAGAGCATCCGCGGCTGGCACAACCTCGCGTTCAACCCCTCGTTGTAACAGTGAGTACTCGACCTGGATCGATACCAGCGCGCGCGATGCGTCTCCAAGAGACGCCATCGTCGCTGCTTGGGCGAGTTGCCACCCAGAGTAGTTCGAGATTCCGGCATAGCGCACCTTCCCGGAAGCGACAGCGGAGTCAACGGCAGCCAGAGTCTCATCAAGTGGTGTCCACGGATCCCAGGCGTGTAGCTGCCAAAGATCGATCGTGTCAACCCCGAGTCGTCGTAACGATCCGTCAAGAGCATCGAGGATGTGGCGGCGCGAAGCATCGAATCGGCGCTCGGTTCCCGGACGCGAGACGGCTTTGGTCGCGAGAACAACCTGATCGCGACGCCCATCCTCAGCAAGGAGGCGGCCTAACAAGCGCTCCGACGCTCCGTCGGCGTACACGTCAGCCGTGTCAATCAGGTTGCCACCCGCCGCGAGGAACGCATCCACCTGCTCACGCGCCTCGTGTTCATCTGTGTCGCGTCCCCACGTCATCGTTCCCAACGCGAGAGAGCCGACTCGTAACCCTGATCGACCAAGTGCTCGTTGTTCCACGCCGCAACGCTACTCCAGGAGTCAACCATCAAACGCGTATTGAACCGCACGTCGTCGGTGGTGTTCCCCCCAGCACGTCTGCAATGGCCCAAAAACGCGTGCACGGTCACGCTGCGCCGAGGCTCCTGTTACGCGTAAAGTGACCGACCATGCGACTCGGACTGAATCTCGGATATTGGGGCTTCGGCAATGACGCCGACAACCTCGCCCTCGCCCGCGAGGCAGACAAGCTTGGTTACAGCGTCGTCTGGGCTGCCGAGGCGTACGGCTCCGATACCGCAACGGTGCTCAGCTGGATCGCTGCCCAGACAGAGAGCATCGATATCGGTAGCGCCGTCTTCCAAATCCCGGCGCGCACCCCAGCCATGACGGCGATGACATCTGCCACGCTCGACACCCTTTCGGGTGGCCGGTTCCGCCTCGGGCTCGGCGTCTCTGGACCACAGGTCTCCGAAGGTTGGCACGGGGTTCGCTTCGAAAAGCCGCTGAAGCGAACGCGAGAATACGTCGACATCGTCAAGATGGCGCTCGCTAGACAGAAGGTGCAATACGAAGGCGAGTTCTTCACGCTCCCATTACCGGATGGCCCCGGTAAGGCCCTGACGTTGACCGTCCATCCAGTACGCGAAGAGATCCCGTTCTACCTCGCGGCGATCGGCCCCAAAAACCTCGAACTTGCCGGCGAGCTTTTCGATGGGTGGCTCGCTATTTTCTACAGCCCAGAGTTCGCTCAAGAACTAGCAGTCAACATCACGGCCGGTCGTGCCAAAGCGGGCAAGACCATGGATGGCTTCGACATTGTGCCGACTGTCCCGGTGGTCTTTGGTGAGAACATCGACGAATGCGCCGCGCCGCTTCGCGCGTACTCCGCGCTATACATCGGCGGGATGGGAAGCCGGGACAAGAACTTCTACAACCAACTCGTCTCACGGATGGGATACGAGACAGCAGCATCCGAGATCCAAGACCTGTACCTGTCCCGCAAGCAGGGCGAGGCGATGGCCGCCGTGCCGTTGGACTTCATCGACAAAACGGCGCTCATCGGGCCGCCGGAACGAGTGAGGGAACGACTACACGCATATAACGACGCAGGGGTCACAACCTTGACAGTGGCGTCATACGCGGCTGATCTAGAAACCCGGATCGACACGATCCGAACGATGGCGGAACTCGTTGAACAGGCCGGCCTGGCCGAATCATGAGCTGGATTGAGGCGATCGTCCTCGGGATCGTTCAGGGTCTCACTGAGTTTTTGCCAATCTCGTCCTCCGGGCATCTGTTCGTCGTCCCGCAACTGTTTGGTTGGGAAGATCCCGGCGCGTCCTTCAGCGCCGTCATCCAACTCGGCACGATGGCGGCCGTCATTCTCTTCTTCTGGCGAGACATCGTTCGGATCGGGAATGCCTGGACAAGAAGTTTGTGGACCCCCTCGCTACGTGGGACGTTGGATGCGCGCATGGGGTGGTACGTCATCGTCGGAACGATCCCGATCTCGATCGCCGGGCTCGTATTCTCGGAGCAGATCAAGACTGTTGCTCGGGACCTACGACTCACAGCCTCAATGCTCATCATCTTCGGCATCTTGCTCTACGTGGCTGACCGCCTTGGATCGCAGAAGAAGACAGAGAAGGACCTCACACTCAAAGATGGTCTGATCTTCGGCCTTGCCCAGATGATGGCGCTGATCCCGGGTGTATCGAGGTCTGGGGCGACGATTACGGCTGGACGAGCGCTCGGCTTCAACCGCGAGACGGCGGCTCGATTCTCATTCCTGTTGTCAATCCCGGCGATCGTTCTGTCCGGCCTCTATGAAGCGAAAGATATTGGAGCGGACGGCGGCGTTGCGTGGGGACCGACAATCCTGGCAACTGTCGTCTCCTTTGGCGTCGGATACGCCTCGATCGCCTGGCTCCTGCGTTGGCTCACCAGCCACTCGGTATTGGTCTTCACCGTCTACCGACTATTCGCGGGTCTCGCGATCTTTGCGCTGCTCGGTGCTGGCGTTCTCGTCTCCAGCTAAGCGCCGTGCTAGACCGGGAACGCTCCAAGAGCAACCTACAGCCATCCGGACTTGCGGAACTTTGCGTACATGAACGTGCAGATAGTGAGCATGAACAAGAGAATCGCCGGATAGCCCCACGCCTGATCTAACTCCGGCATATCGTCGAAGTTCATTCCGTAGATCCCGGCGATCATTGTGGGCACTACTGCGATCGCTACCCACGCCGAAATCATTCGCATGTCCTCGTTCTGTTGCAGATCGAGTCGAGCCGTCGACGCCATCAGCATTGTTAGGAGCAGACTGTCGTTTGCTTCGACCGTGTCAGCGACCCGTAAGACGTGGTCGGAGATATCACGAAAGTACGGTCTGAGATGCTCCGGCAACCGCGAACCGCGCTCGCCCGCCAGCTGATGAGCGACTTGGACAAGGGGCGTGATGGCGCGACGAATCTCAAGATTCTCCCGCTTCAGCTCGTAGATTACCGTGGTGTCGTCGGTGCGCGTCGGCGCAAACACCGACTCCTCGATCACTGCGACTTCCCCCGAGACAGCATCGGCAACCTCGACGTATTCATCCACGGCGCGATCCAGGAGTGCGTGGAGCACGGAGAGCGGACCGTGGCTTGCTGAAGCATTCGTCGCTAAGCGGTCAAGCACCCACCGCAGGTGGCCCGAGGAACCGTCACGCACGCTCACGACGTAACCCGGCCCGACGAACACAGACATCTGTCCGGTCTCGATGTCGTTGGACGCTTCGACGTACTCCAACAGTTTGAAAACCACGAATGCGTTTCGGGTATTGATCTCGACTTTGGGCCGCTGCGCCGGGTTACCCGCATCTTCGACCTGCAACTTGGGCAAGTCGAAGACATCGGCCACCGCGGCGAGCTCATTCTTGTTCGGATGGAACAGCGCCACCCACACGAACGACCCCGGCTTACGCTCGACCTGAGCTGGTAGCTCGGCCAGGTGGCGCCGCAACGTCGCCACCGCAGACGCATCGCCTTCGGGGTGAACTGACTCTGTCGTTCCGTCAACGATGGCGCCGTCATTGAAGACGCCCATTACCTCGATCACAGATCACATAGTGGTCATAGTCGCGCCGCCTTCGCCCAGTGGGCAGCCAATGTTCACACAAACTTCCTGTCCTGTTCCACCAGGCGTCTGCCCCATACCGAATCGGTCGTTGTGGGAGCAGAGAACTATCGTTAGCCACATGACTCGAGTACTGCTGGTTCGGCACGGGAGAAGTACCTCAAATGCGCAAGGCACCCTGGCTGGGAGAACCCCGGGAGTGGCACTCGACGCCGTCGGTATTGACCAAGTGACCGACCTCGCCAACCGACTCGCCGCCGTTCGCATTACCCATCTCGTTTCCAGCCCTCTGCAACGAACGATAGAGACAGCAAAGATCATCGCTAAGGCGCAACCCGGCTCATCGAAACCGAAAGTGCGCCGTGAGGACGCGGTACTCGAATGCGATTACGGCAAGTGGAGCGGAAAGAAGCTCAAGAAGCTGTCCAACGATCCGCTTTGGCCGGTCGTGCAAGCCCACCCCTCTGCGGTCACCTTCCCCGGTGGTGAGTCCATGTTGGGCGCGGCAACCCGGGCTATCGCAGCGTGCCGCTCGTGGGCGACGACCGGCAACGAGCAAGCCGGCAATGCTGCCATCGTCGTGATCGTGTCGCACGCTGACATCATTAAGGCGGTGCTGGCCGATGCACTCGGCATGCACCTGGATATGTTTCAACGCCTCGTGGTCGAACCCGCATCAGTCTCGATCATCAACTACACCCCGCTGCGCCCGTTCGTCGAACTCGTCAACGGAACTCCCGATTCCCTGTCCGTGCTTGCCTCAGCGAGCGGTTCGGACGCGGTTGTTGGTGGGGGAGCGGGACGACCTCGAAAGAAAAAGTAGGGTAGGGGTCATGCCGCGTACTGTCTACCTCTTCGACCCGCCCGAGCGATTCGTTGCCGGAACCGTCGGCGAGCCCGGTGAACGCGCGTTCTATCTACAGGCCCGCGATGGGCTACGAGTCACGGCGGTCGCGCTCGAGAAGGAGCAAACGGAGCTGCTGGCAGAGAAGATTCTGGAACTTCTCGATGAGGTTTCCCGCCGCCATCCGGAGATCCTCGGCACCACAGAGATGGAAGCTATCGAGGACATTGACCCGCTAGAAGCTCCGATTACCGAGGACTTCCGAGTCGGCGCTCTGGGGCTTGGCTGGAACGCCGAGACGGATCGGGTCATCATCGAGGCCCACGGCGGTGGCACTGATGACGTACCTGATCTTGAGGATGATTCTGATCCTGACTCACCAGATTGCCTACGTGTGCGCGTTTCGGCATCGGTGGCTCGCGCCTTCGCCAACCGTGCTCAGCGAGTAGTCGCTGCCGGTCGCCCGCCCTGCCCGTTCTGCCATCTCCCGTTGGATCCAAACGGACATATATGCCCGCGGGCTAATGGCTACCGACGTTGATCTCGCTTCGCTGCTGAGCGATTCAGAGCTCAATGTTCATGGACGATTGGTCGATTCGAGTAACAACGCCTTAGTCGTCGATGTTGCAAACCCGCAAGATTCGACGCCGGTGGTGGCGGTCTACAAACCAGCGGCGGGGGAGCAGCCACTGTGGGACTTCCCCGATACTGCACTGGCGCGACGCGAGGTTGCCGCCTACACCCTCGCTCAGGGACTCGGGTGGCAGATCGTGCCGCTGACGGTATGGCGCGAGGATGGGCCGGCCGGCCCCGGAATGTGTCAACTCTGGATCGACACTGCCACTACGGACGACTACGTCAACCTGTTCCCGGCCGCCGACGTCCCCGACTCCTGGCACCACATTCTCCAAGGCCGAGATGAACACGATCAGGCCGTCATCCTGGCGCATAGCGATGATGATGCGTTGCGACGACTCGTTGCATTTGACGTCATCGCAAACAACGCTGACCGCAAGGCCGGGCATCTACTGCTCTCGGCGTCGACACCGAGCGGGCAGTTGTGGGGGATCGATCACGGCTTGACCTTCCACACTGAACCCAAGTTGCGCACTGTTCTGTGGGGTTTCGCGGGGCAACCGCTCCCACCGTGGCTGCTAGACGATCTGACCACGTTTATTGACAACTCCGTGCGTCACGGGTCAATACTCGCCGAACATCTCACTGCCAATGAGGTCGCCGCCACGTTCAAGCGAGCCACCGAGTTACTCGAAAGTGGGAAGTTTCCCGGGCCTACCAACGACGGTCCCGCGGTGCCGTGGCCCGTCTTCTGACGGGATAGGGGATAGGGTCAGCGGGTGCAGTCATGGCCCCGTGTATCGATTCCCGCGCTTCCCGGTAGCGGCTACCCGCTGCGTCTATTCGACGCGGCGACCAACGAACTGCGTTCCCTTGCTGTCGGCGAGACAGCGACAATCTATGTCTGCGGAATCACTCCCTATGACGCCACTCACATAGGCCACGCGTCAACGTACCTGGCGTTCGACACCCTCATCCGGCAATGGATCGATCAGGGATGCACCGTTCACTATGTGCAGAACGTGACCGATGTCGACGATCCGCTCCTAGAGCGCGCGGAGGCGACGGGTGAGCGCTGGCAGGACCTCGCCGACGGACAGATCCAACTCTTCCGCGACGATATGACAGCGCTTCGGCTGGTCCCGCCCGACGATTACATCGGGGTAGTCGAATCAATCGACTGGGTCGTTGAGCAGATCCACCAACTACAAGCCGCCGACGCGATCTATCACGTTGACGACGACCTCTACTTTCGCGTTCATTCCGACGAGCGATTCGGCCAGGTCGGACAGCTGGATATCGACCAACAGCTCGCACTATTTGCGGAACGCGGCGGTGATCCAGAACGGCCCGGTAAGGAGAACCCTCTGGATGCGCTGGTCTGGCGTGCTGCTCGCCCCGGTGAGCCACGCTGGGATTCACCGTTTGGACCCGGCCGACCCGGCTGGCATATCGAGTGTGTGGCGATAGCGCTGGACCTGTTGGGAATGTCGTTTGACGTTCAGGGTGGTGGAACGGACCTCATCTTTCCCCACCATGAGATGGGCGCTTCGCAAGCACAAGTGGCGACCGACTCCTGGCCCTACGCCCGGCACTACGTCCATACCGGCATGGTCGGCCTCGACGGCGCGAAGATGAGTAAATCGCTCGGTAACCTGGTATTCGTCTCCCGTCTCATTTCCAGCGGTGTTGACGCGATGGCCATCCGGCTCGCGATTCTGGATCATCCCTACCGCCAGGACTGGACCTGGACAGAAGAAGACCTAGCGAAGGCGACCACTCGGCTAGCTGCCTGGCGTGCCGCGGTCTCTCCACCGACCGGCCCATCCGCGACCCATGCACTGGACGAAATCCGTCGCGCGCTCGCCGACGACCTCGACACGCGACGTGCCCTGACCATGATTGATACATGGGCGGAAGATCAGCGCCTCCGTGGCGGAGAAGACGAGTCCGGCCCAGGTGTCATCTCCCGTGCCGTCGACGCGCTACTCGGGATTGCGTTGTAAGCGGAAAGCAAGAAGCCGCTAGGCCCCGGACTCTGTTTCGAATCCGAGGCCCAGCGGCACTCGCTAGCTGATGACGACGGTGAAGAGTTAGTCCTTCTTCTCGTCGTGTCCACCAAACTGCTTACGCATTGCGGACTGAACCTTGTCAGCAAACAGGTTGTGACCCTGCGAACTGAAACGCGAGTACAGCGATGCGGTGAGTACCGACGCTGGCACGCCTTCTTCAATCGCCGCGATACTCGTCCAACGCCCTTCGCCCGAGTCAGACACCCGACCACCGAAGTCCTTCAAGGACGGATCTTCGAGCAGCGCGATTGCCGTGAGGTCAAGTAGCCAGGAGCCAATAACGGATCCACGACGCCACACCTCAGAGACCTTCGAGACATCGATGTCGTACTGGTAGAACTCTGGGTGCTCCAGCGGTGCCGTCTCAGCATCTTGGTCACGGTTCTCTTTACCTGCGTCGGCATTCTCGAGGATATTGAGGCCCTCGGCGTACGCGGCCATCGTCGCGTACTCAATACCGTTGTGGACCATCTTCACGAAGTGTCCGGCACCGTTTGGTCCACAGTGCAGCCAGCCTTGCTCTTCTGGTGCGAAGTCACCCTTCCGGCCCAACGTACGTTCGACATCGCCAACACCTGGGGCAATCGACTCCCAGATCGGATCCAAACGATCGACCTGCTTGTCGTCGCCACCGATCATGAGGCAGTAGCCGCGCTCGAGGCCCCAGACTCCGCCAGAAGTTCCGCAGTCGATCAGGTGGACACCCGTCTCGGCACCCAGCTTCGCGTGCCGAATGTCATCGCGGTAGTAGGAGTTTCCTCCGTCAATGATCGAATCGCCTTCGTCCATTAGGCCGATCATTTCGGTAATCACCGAGTCGGTGATCTTGCCGGCAGGGACCATAATCCAGGCGTTACGAGGCTTTTCCAGTTTCTCGACGAGTTCTTCTAGCGAGGCAGCGCCGACGGCACCCTCTGCGACGAGTTCAGCGACAACTTTGGGGTCAGTATCGAACACAACTGCTCGGTGCCCATCGCGCATGATGCGGCGCACGATGTTCGCACCCATGCGTCCTAGCCCGACCATTCCCAACTGCATTGGTGTTTCCGTGGCCACGTATTCCTCCAACTTGATTCGATGCGAGCGATATCTTCGGCATCAGGTGCCGTTTGCTCGCTAGGGTCACTCGCGAGACTAGGGGAAAGGGACGCTTGATGGCATTACAGACGTCGGATCGATTGGTGATTTTTGGAATCACCGGCGATCTCGCAAAAAAGATGACACTTCCATCGCTCTACAGGCTGGAACGCCGGGAAATGCTTCATGTTCCTATCGTCACAGTGGCGTTCGACGATTGGACTCACGACCAACTGATTGCCCACGCACGGGAGGCAATCGAGAAGGAAGAGGGGAGTGTTGACGAAGCAGTATTCACCCGTCTGGCGCAGCGCCTGTCCTACGTGCATGGCGACTTCAAAGATCCGACGCTGTACGCGAACCTCAAGAAGGAGCTAGGCGACACAAACTCGGCGTGCTACTACCTAGAGGTTCCGCCGGGCTTGTTCATCACTGTTGCCCAACAGCTCTACAACGCGGACATGCTTCACGGCGAAGCCCGAATCGTCTTCGAGAAGCCGTTCGGCACGAGCTATAAGACCGCTGTTGACATGAACCGCACCCTGCACTCGATCATGCGCGAAGATCAGATCTATCGCCTCGACCACTACCTTGGCAAAGAGCCGGTACAGGATCTGCTGTATTTGCGATTCGCCAACACCCTGTTCGAGCCGCTCTGGGACAACCGCTACGTGGCCTGCATCATGGTGACGATGGCCGAGAACTTCGGCGTGGCCGACCGCGGGTCGTTCTACGATCCGGTGGGAACCATCCGCGACGTTGTCCAAAACCACCTGCTTCAGGTGCTCGCGTTGACGACGATGGAAATACCGGTTCATAGCATCGCCGCACCTCGGTTGGATATCTTCCGAGCTATCCCCGATATCGAACTAGAGCACGTCGTGCGGGGTCAATACGACGGCTACCAAGACGTACCCGGTGTCCGACCCCAATCGACGACGGAGACCTTCGTCGCCCTCGAACTGCGAATCAACAGTTTGCGTTGGGGTGGGGTGCCCATCTTCATCCGTGCTGGCAAGGACTTACCCGTGAAGGCCACGGAGGTCGTCGTGCGGATGAAGAAGCTTCCGCCGCTATACATCAACGGACGCCTTCGTGAATCACAGTTCTACGACGACATTGTGCTTCGGTTGGGTAGCGATGCAGGTGTCTCCCTGGCGATCCGCGTTAAGCAGCCTGGCGGAGATCATCTTGAGCCCGTTGACCTGTCGGTGGACTTCGCCAAGGCACTCGGCGATGCGCCTGAACCGTACGAGCTGCTCCTGACCTCGGCGATGAATGGGGACCGCTCCCTATTCCCGGACGAGGCGACGGTCGAGGAGACCTGGCGAATCGTCCAACCGATTCTTGATGACCCGAAGCCACCTGTCGTCTACACGCCGGGTACGTGGGGGCCGCAGGCTGCGATCGACATGACCGCGGACTATGGCGGCTGGCGTGAACCGACCATTTAGCTCGACTTAGCTCGACTTAGCTCAACTTAGCTCGAACTCGATTCCTTCCACACCACCGGACCGAATATCGCAGTCGCCTTAATGGGTGGCATCAGATCTAAGGAGAACTTGTGACAAGTTACGACCCCGACGGCCTTACCTCCACCCCAGCTTGGGCGTTACTGCAGTCCTATTTTGCTGAGCACGGAACAGACCGCCTCAGCGATCTGTTCGGACGCGATGCTCGTCGGGGACAGGACTACACAGTCCAGGCTCTCGGGCTCTACTTCGACTATTCCAAGCAGCGCGTCACCAAGGACACCATCGATCTGCTCATCGCCCTCGCCGAACAGCGGCAGTTGCGGGAGCGCACCGAGGCGATGTTCAGCGGCGAGCACATCAATGTCACCGAAGATCGCGCTGTCTTGCACACCGCATTGCGGCTTCCAAAGACGGCGACTCTTACGGTCGACGGACAGGATGTCGTCGCAGATGTCCACGAGGTACTCGACAAGATGGGCGCCTTTGCTGACCGAGTCCGTGACGGCGAATGGACCGGCAGTACCGGTAAGCCGATCAAGACCGTCGTCAACATCGGTATCGGTGGCTCTGACCTCGGACCGGTCATGGCACACGAGGCCCTGCGCAATTACACCAAGCGCGATATGGACTTCCGCTACGTCTCGAACGTCGACGGGACCGACATCTTTGAGGCCACGCGCGACATTTCCGCCGACGAGACGCTGTTCATCGTGTCGTCCAAGACCTTCACGACTCAGGAGACGATGACCAACGCGCACTCAGCGCGCGACTGGCTGGTCAGCCAACTCGGCGACAAGGCCGATATCGCCAAGCACTTCGTCGCCGTTTCCACGAATGGCGAAGGGGTCTCAGCTTTCGGGATCGACACCGCAAATATGTTCGGGTTCTGGGACTGGGTTGGTGGCCGCTACTCGATGGACTCGGCAATCGGTCTGTCCACGATGATCGCGATTGGTCCAGACGGATACTCCGAGCTACTCGCCGGATTCCACGATATGGACGAGCACTTCCGTACCGCGCCGCTGGCAGAGAACATCCCGGCACTCATGGGTCTCTTCGGCGTGTGGAACCGGAACTTCCTCGGCTGTTCCACTGTTGCAGTCTTGCCCTACGAGCAGTACCTAAAGCGCTTCCCGGCGTATCTGCAGCAGCTAA
>Ga0209491_10004502_pt1 | contig 21461 bp, 27 predicted proteins | sample BON02_FD_187213 | JGI IMG/M metagenome (GOLD analysis project Ga0209491, IMG submission 187213) | Freshwater microbial communities from Lake Bonney liftoff mats and glacier meltwater in Antarctica - BON-02 (SPAdes) (version 2) | ecosystem: Environmental > Aquatic > Freshwater > Ice > Glacier... | reverse complement strand
CAGAAGAGGCTGCAGCGCGACTCGTTGTAGTTGGCTTTCCAAAAGCTGTGAGGGTGTGTGTGTATGTGTGCAGGGTGGGAAGAATATTGTAAGCCTTACCTAGGTAAGTAACTTTCAGCAGGATAATAAGGACATGTTAAGGGTACAGGTTTGAACTCGTAAATTGCTGCGGATTTGTTGTCCTCTATTGTGCCTTGCGGCGACTCAATCATAGGGTTAGCGCTGTGTGATTGTATTTGACGTAAGCAATGCTTTCGTTTACATAGTCTGAGATTCGAGAAAAATCAAATGCGGGCAGTTATTACCTTCCAATTTCCAAAGATAGAAGCAAGCTAGTTACTCGTGCAAAACTCGCTGATCGCCCTCCAGTCAAAGTAGCTTTCTACATCATTCACATGGGCCACGCGCGCCAGAAGCAAGAAAATGGAAGGGCAAGGGCCGTTCTCTTACATTTGCAAGCGCACATTTGCTGGAAATGGCTAGATACAGGCAATTCAATCAAGCGGGGTGGGTCACATAAGAAAATAGGACCACAGCTGGGACAGATAGAGAGCTGACAAATAGAAGATAAAATCGCCTCGCCTCGACATACCTGCGGGGCAAGACGACGTGGGACTCGTCGAGCAGTCTTTGAAAGTCTTTTAGGAGCTGGAGCTCATCAGGGAGTGGTTGTCGTTCCCCGAGAAAGTGGGGCGCGTTGCCAATGGCCTGCGTGGGGTCGGCGGCATCATGCGTAGTCTCAGACTGCTCGTTCTCTAGTTGATCTTTCTCCTGCTGGTGGGGTGGCGCCGTTGTTGTGCCTCCTCCTTCGTCTCTGTCTTCCATCTTTGGTGCCGGGGCTTCCTGTATCAGTGTATCGAGGTGGTGTGTGGGCGTGTGTGAGTGGTGGTGGTGGTGGTGATCACTCTTACAAAAAGACGGCGCCCGTCTCTTTCTGTTGGGAAATCTCAATCGCTGAAAGTGTCGAAGCCCGATTTCCCGCCCTTCCTTGGCAAACCACAACTTGCTGCCTTGTGAAAGCACAGAGCAAACCCTGTAGTCCTCTTTACCAATACTTGTTCATTCCCCACAATCGACAGCCCACAAGAACAAGCATAAGCTCTACCCGAAGCCAAACCACAACACACAAACACAAAGCCAAAACCATGGACACGGAATTCCATTCGGTAAGTCCCCGCGCCCTTTCTTCCTTCCCTCCCTCCACCTTGCTGCTTCCCTCCGTCACTCATCCTCGTCCCCCTTTCCTCCTTCCCCCCCCCCAAGCGCTTGGCAAGCAAGCGCGTGCGCGCCGAGGTCGAGGAAGGCCAAGCACTCAAGCCCCGCCTGCCCAGTTGCCTGGTGGGGGCGACGCCAGAAATCAATAGCAGTGCGTTGCAAGCCCGCGGCAATCAGCATGCGGCGGGAGGGGCGGGGGGAGGGCTGACGGTGGCAGCTCTTGGGGGAGAGACGGACCCCCACCGGCTCCGGCAGCGACAAAAGCAGGTGGATTACGGCAAAAACACCTTGGGCTATGACCGGTACACGCAGCTGGTGCCGAAGGAACGCCGGCGTCGCACCGACCCCCGGACCCCCGACATCCATGCCCGCATCAGCACCAAGCGGTTCAATGGCCTGGTCCGGGCCTGGCGTCGGCGCCTCCACGAGTTTGACCCGCAAGATGGCACGGCCGCTGGTGCGTCGTCGTCGTCCTCCTCCTCTCCCTCTAGTATCAGTGCTCCTCGGGCTGGCGTGCCCTCCTACGCTGCGGTGGTCAAGACGCCTGGGTCCTCCTCCCGTCACAACCACAGCCACACTCCCAACCGCGGTGGTGGTGGTAATGGCGGCATGCAGAACAAGCCAGTCTCGCACGATGACGACAGCAGCGGCAGCGACGGGGAGGAGGGAGAGGAGATTATCATTACGCAGCAAGGGGGGCCGGGCAGCACTAGCGGGAAGGGTCGGGATAAGAAGAAGTCGCGGGTGAGTCCCTATTATCGGGCTCCTGCTGGCGAGGCGGCGGCGGAGGAGATGGGTGGTGTGGAGAACGATTTCCCTGCCCTCGCCTCGGGCGCAGCTGTGACCACTGGCGGGGAGCAGGCGGGAAGGATAGGAGGAACGGAGGGAGGGGAGGGGGAGGGGGATTTTTACGAGATCAAACGCTCCACGGCCATGGGCGCCGGGATTGGTGGTGCTTGCAGCAGCGGCAGCAGCAGCAAGGGCAACACTGCTGGATGTGCGGGGGGGGCGCAGCGGGTGGCAGATGACGAGGAGCTTTGCTATAGTGATGATGACCTTCTCTGAGGGGAGGAAGGAAGGGGAGGAGGGGAGGGAGGGAGGGAGGGAGGGAGGAGGGACTTGTATTGTAATCCAGCCTGTGCCATGCCATCTTCAACCATGATTGACGGGCGGGCTGTAAGTGGAGCTATATTGCATTGAGAGAGAAAAAAGAACGACCTTAAAAGGAAAGGAAGGGGGAAGGGCCGAAGGAGGAACTGAAATGAAAATGAATGGAAGGAAAGCTCCAGAAGCTGGCTACTATATGAGGGTGGAGCCTTCTTTCTTCCTCTCCCTCCACCACCGTTGTGTTTGTGAGTGTGTAAGAGAGAGAGTGAGTGTAAGTGGCCAATGAGAAGAGTGAGAGACGAAACGAAAAACTGAGGAGAAGGTGAGTGCGTGGAGAAGGTGAGAAAAACGCAAATTGAGAAGGAAAAACGATAGGAGGAAAGCAAAGCACCAAAACGAAAGAAAGAAAACGATTCAAAATTCTGCTCTCACGTGCGTCAAAATATTTATTTTAATTTTATTTTTGTGGAACCACATCACCTTACATCTACCTTTCTTTCTACTCAGTCTCTTCCTGTTTTTATTCTCCTCCTATTCTACTGTTACCTTTCACTCGCCCCCCCCGCTGCTATTCGCTGCTCCTCCAAAAATGCAGCCAACAAAACCTCCGCTGCCGATCGTGGGGTCAGCGTGCCATCCGCCAGCTCCTCCTCCATCTTTCCCGCTTTCCCCTCCACCACCTTCGACCCCCTCACCTTCCTCACAAGCAAATCCTCCAAGCTACTCCACATCCAATGCCTCCCTTGATCCCTCCTCTTCAGATGCAAAAAACCCGTTTGGTCCAATACATCACTACACCGACACACCTCCTCCCAAACCTCCGCTATCTTCTCCCTCCTCAAAGCCGAACACAAAGTAACCGTCGGCGTCCACGCCTCCCACTTCCGTCGTTGAAAACACAAGGCATGCTTATATTCTGCCGCTGTATGCTGCGCAGCAGTAAGCAAATGACCATCAGCCTTATTGACAACCACTACATCTGCCACTTCCATAATCCCCTTCTTCACGCCCTGTAGCTCATCTCCTCCCCCCGGCGGCACCAACAACAACAGCATATCCGAAGTCTGATCGATCATGATCTCCGACTGACCCAACCCTACCGTCTCAATGAACACAACATCAAAAGCAGCAGCCTCACAGAGCAGCACCACGTCATTAGTATAGCGCGCCACCCCCCCCAGCACTCCACTGGTGGGGCAGGCACGCACAAAAGCCCGGGGGTCCTTAGCGAGCTCGTACATCCGAGTTTTGTCCCCTAGAATGGAACCGCCGCTGCGAGACGAGGAGGGATCGACGGCGATGACGGCTACGCGCTGTGGGAGGGAAGGGAGTAGAAGGAAAGGGAGTGGAGTTAGAGGGGAATGCGAGACATTATAACTCTATCCTCCTGCCTCCACATTTCATATAATCCTCCTTTTTCTGGTACGCACCAATCCCTTGCTATCCAGCAGGTACATGCCCAGGGACTCGATAAAGGTGGATTTGCCAGCACCTGGCGGGCCAGCGATGCCAATGCGCAGGGGTCGGGTACCCTGTCGGAGGCTGCCGCCGCCGCTGCTGCTGCTGGTGCTGTTGTCGCTGCCGCACGCCATGACAGTACTCGAATTCTGCCGTCGCCCCTTCTTGGTCCGCCGGCTGCGCTCGCGGACGACGTGGTCTAATAGTGCCTCGGCCTCTAGTCGGTGGCTTTCCTTGGTGGACTCGATCAGGGTAATGGCCCGGCTCAATGACAGCCTGTCGCCCTTCAACACGCCTTCGGCCAGGCCCAGGGTCCTGGGCGTGATGCTAGAGGTGGAGAAGGCGCTGGCTGGCATTGATAATGGGGGTCGTTTGGGGGTAGCAGCAGCAGCAGCAGCAGCAGCAGCAGCGCATAGCCGCCTCCTCATGATGCCGATGACGATGACGATGAGGGAGAGAGAGCTGGCCAAGCCCAAGCCGTAGCGGCCGCGCGGGTCTGTCTGTTGTGGGATTGGGGAGAAGAGGTGTCAGTAGGAGTGAATCGCGAGTCAATGTGGAGCTTGGTGGGCTGCGTGGAGGGGTGTACGTGACCAAAAGGACGGGGAGGAGGGGGGGGGTGAGGAGGTCAGACTGCAGAAATTCCTTCGATCTGTCTCCCTCACTCACAACACTAAGCTCCCAACACCTCTATCCCTTCCACCACAGCGAGGGCACGGCCACGCCGAGGACAAGGTCAAGGCGGCGGCAGCAGCGGTTGGCGTAGCCCTTGCTTGAGAGGCCAAAAACGCAATCTCGCACGACGACGACACAGCAAGCACACGATCGACGACACAGCAAGCATGGCACCTCCAAGGCCCCTTCAGCACCCACAGCAGTCCCAGCGTGCGTCACGGTACGCGGGCATGCTGTGCGTCTTGCTTAGCGCAGGCTTGCTCTGCTGGGAGTACGGACTGATGGAGAATGGGGCGGGGGTATCGAAGGCAGTGCGACCGCCAACCAGAGAATTGCGGGCCATTCAATCAGGAAGCACGAGGAGTCTCTGGCGGGAGAGCAATGTCACGATTGGTGCTGGGGAGAGCAGTGCTGCAAGCGACGGTGGGAGGGCCTCGGCATTGCCGCCTTTGGTGAAGAAGACGCTGGTCATTTACAATGTACACTACTCCACCTCGTCGCTCGACAATCTGCACGGGGAGAACCTAGATTTTTTTCTCAAGGTCGGCGTAGGGGAGGAGTCGGACCGCTTCGTGGATTACCTCTTCTTGGTTCCACCCGCTCCTGTTGCTGCTTTGAGCTTGGAAAGTATCAAGGGCAGAATAAAGGGAGTGACCATGCCGCCCATCGTCATCCCACCCGCTGCCAACGTCCGTGTCCTGGAACGGCCACAAGACTGCTTGGGGTGCAGTGGTCTTCAAGGTGCGTTGAGCGGCAACAACAGTTTCGAGAGTAGCGGCGTCGGCGATGACATCATTGCCAGCCTGCCATTGACAACAGAGGGGCTCTTGTCTCGCTACGCGCATTTTGTTTTTGTGGATTCCTCAGTGCGCGGTCCGTTCCTACCACGGTACATGCATCGTCCCCGCCGACGGCGAGATCGTCGAGATCGCTTTGCTGCCCCCCAGGCGACCAGACCTTGGACGAGCGTGTTTACTGATCGACTCAGCGAGGAGATTAAGTTGGTTGGGAGGTCTGTCAGCTGCGAGGTGGAGCTACATGTGCAAGCACCTGTGTGGGCTACCGATAGGGTAGGGCTGCAGTTACTCTTGGAGGAGGGTGTGTTGGAGTGTGCGACGGACGTGGAGGAAGCGAGGGAGCGGCATGAGCTGGGAGCGACCCGTGCGGTGGTTGGGGCGGGGTATGGTGTCGATTGCTTGATGCTTAGGTATCGAGGATTGAATTTGACGCGTGTGAGAGAGATGGGGTTGGCGTGCATGGCGGGGGATAACCCGAGCATTCCCCTGTTGAATGATGGGTTGCCGATCAATCCTTTAGAGGTGGTGTTTGTTTTGGCGAGTCCTCATTTATTGGCGTCGGATTTGCCGGTGCGTCGGTATACTGATTATATGCTGGGGCGGGGAGGGGTGAAGGAAAGCGAGATGTACACTGAGCGGGGACTGGCCGTGTTGGAGGCACGGAGGCAGCGGTTGGCAAGGATGGTCAAGGAGTGTGGGGCGAGCTTGGATATGGAGCATATGATGTCGAGATGTCCTGATTGTATAAACAGAAATTTGGGGGAGGAGGGCCAGAGGCATTTTATCGAGAATTATGTGATGGCTGGGTATGACTATCGATTTACGGTGGAAGAGACGGAGGTGACGAAGTTGCCGCATTATTATTGCGAGAGTTTTGTGAGGTACCAGGCGCCGGATGTGACGAGTTAGGGAAGGTGTGAGAATGTTCGTGTAAATGAATGATAGAAATGAAAGGAAAGGAGGGGAAGGCGAGCTGCTGAACTCTGTCAAAATGCATAAAAATAGGTTAAAAACAACACTGGAATTTAAACAACTGGAATTTAAAGAAACATGGAAGCAAATCGCTCCAGGCTCGGTTTTTAATCCTGCAACCTTTATTTTGTATTTTCTTTCTTTTAAATGAGCGCATACATACTGGTTTTGCCTTGGCCAGCTTGTCAAAGAGATCAACATTCGTCGAGGCCACCAAACCGTGAGGCATCATTACATCAATATAAATGGAAAATTTGGCAAAGGCCCCACCATCTTTAGTCATAAACTCGTGTTCTGCGCTGGCGTTGGCGGCGTTCAAATTCTTCTTTCCTCCACATGCTAACCAAAATAGCTCTAGTACGACACCCATCATGTCTGTTACTGTTGGGATTTGTTGGTGGGTGGAAATGGATGGTGAAACACTAGTGTAAGACATGATTTTTTGTTGATGATTTAGAAAAACAACTTGCGAGGAGACAACGAAATCAACACCTCCACCCCTTTTGTATTGCGTGTTTCCTTCTCACTTACAGGTCATCGCGTCGCATTCATCCGTGCCAGCTCAGAAGAAGACCACGTCATTGAAGCCTTGATAGACAACGGTCACTTGCCCTTCTTGAAAGAATTGTGGCGTGGTGGCAAACGCGGCGGACTTCTGGCGGGTGTTTCGACATAAGACTCGCTCCCACTGCAGGCGGTCATCAGTGTGGTTGGCGAGCCGCCATTCAGGATCAAGGTACTTGTGGAAGAGAACTTTGTCTTGAACGTTGAGAATGAAAATGGAGTGCACGGGCATGGGGTGTGTGCCTGTGTGCTGTGGCTGGGTGGGCGAGGAGGAAGGTGGGAGGGAGGAGAGTTTAGAAGGAGGGCGAAACGTGAGAAAGAAATATGTGTAATGTCTGCCACTGATGGGCAGTGGGTGGATGTGTTCGCGGCAGAAATGTTGCGGCGCCTTCTTCTGTTTCTTTCCTTTCATGTTTTCTCTTCTTCTTTACATTTCTGTTGTTTCTTCTTCTTCTTCTTTTGCTTTTTGAAGATTTTGTTTTGTTGCTTTGCTTGCACAAGGCTAAGCGATTGCTGCCGGCTTACGGTCAACAAAGGAAGCCTCACCACTACTACTACTACTACTCAAAATTACTACTACTACTACTCAAAATTGTCTCTGTCTTTGTTTGATACTTGCAGATGGAAGAGGACAGGTCTCTCGTTTCATCCTTTGTTTTTCATGTACTTGTTCTTTTTGTCTACACACAAGATAGGAGGGGAGAAAGGGGGAGAAAGGGAATATATACAAAAGGATGGCTTGCCAACACCCAACAGGGCAGAGCTGCAAATCGGCCACAAAAGGAAAAAATGGCCAGGTGTGTCTCAAGCGTCTCTTCAGTCGCAAATCGGCGTCACCAAGCGAGCGGAAAGCCGAAAGCCGAACGCTGCTGTGTGTCGCTGCTGCTGCTGCCACTGCTACTGTGTGCATGCCGCTAACTCTCTAGCTCGAACTAGCCTCTATTCAAATTCTGGTTACGAAGGACATAAATCCCCTGTCCAATAATCCAAGCCAAACTCCCCGTGAGGGTGAGAAGAAAAATCATCCCTGCCCATTTACTGGCCCCCGCGCGGTTCCGCATCTCCTTCTCCTGCTCCCTATCCGAGGGCAGCAAAAAGAGGAGGACCAACGGTAGGGGCGAAAGACACGAGGTCAAAACCGTCAATTTCCACAGACCGGAAAGATCGCCTCGTCGCATCGCGCCATTGCTGACGTCCCAAATGAGGGAGAAGAGGGACCCAACAGAATTGCCAAGAATAAGAGCGAGGTTGGAGAAGGTCGTGAGCATTGAGTAGGTGGCTCCTTCGCTTCCCCCCGGGCAGAGCTTCATGTACACGATGGTGAGGGGGAGAAACTGCATGCCTGTGAGAAAAGTGGAAGAGAGTGGAGGAAGAAGAGATGAGAAATGGAAGAAATGATTCGTAGGAGAAACAACGCTGACAAGTAAAATAAAACACTTCGCATAGAGCTTCCCCACCTGACCCTTTCTCCCTCCCTCCCTCAAACTTACCCGTAATAAAAGCACTCATCACATCATCGCCCAGGGAAAACAAAAAATTGCTAATTCCCAAATAGGTATTAATCTGAAAAATCAGCAGCAGCTGCAAAACGCTCAACAAGGCCAGTAACACGGTCGAAAACACATAAACAGCCCTCCAGCTCGACCGGAGAAAATAACGCTTATAAATCAAAATCCCCACAAACGTCATCAGCCGCCCCCCAAAACTCAACGCCCCCAACATGACAGGCGTGAACCCCAAGGTCAACTGCAAAAACGAGTTCCAGCTCACATTCGGCACTTGAAACAAATTATAAATGAAGATAAAAGCCATCGGTTGGAAAACCACGCGCAACGTAACTGTATCCCAGATCTGCCTCAACTGCTGCGAGACGGGCGGATGCCCCTCCACCTCTATCACTTCTTGCACCACACTCACAACAGCACCCTCCCCCGCCGCAGCCACCACAACCGAAGGCGAGCGTGGACGTCTCATATCCTTCACAAACCCAAGCGATGGCAACAGCAACACCAACGGCAGCACCCCCGCCACACACAAAATCTGCCCAAAAGTCATGCTGAACTCCCACCCCTCATTATAAACCAACCCCCCCAACACAGCCCCAACCACAGCAGCGCCAAACCTCACCGCATACACCAAGCTTTGCAAATGCCCATGGTCCTCCTCGCATTCCTTCGTCGACCTTTCAACAATCATCGCATCCGAAATAGTATCACACAACACCATACCAGTAGTAGAAAGACACAGGCAGAGCCCCAGCGTCGGCCCCGAGGGATTACCCAAATAACTCAAATAGAGAAAGGTCCCGGCCCATAGCAAGGTCCCTAGGAAGATGTAGGGTCGTCGTCGCTCCCCGCATAGGGGCAGGGCATCGCTGGTAAAGCCTAGAAAGATCTTAAGCGCCCAAGGAAGGGACATGCAGATGCTGATTTGGTTTTGGATGACGGGGTGTGCGTTCAGGGTGTGGACTAGGTAGACGCTGAGTGGGGTGGAGATGAAGCTGGGGACGAAGCCAACGAGGGCGTAGACGAGGCAGAGGCCGATGTTGTGCAGCTGTTTGTTGGGGGGTGGGGCGGAGGGAGGGGGGAGAAAGATGTGAGTGTTGTGGTGCTGTGTCAATGTATGTGGGTGGGGAGGTTGGAGAGAGGGAGAAATTGCGTGAGTGTCATCAGTGTATGTCTTTGTGATCCGAGAGCTGCTGTGAAGGCTGGCAAATTTATATAAAATCCAGTAATACTGGCGCTTCACTAAAAATTGGCGAATTGTAAGGAGGACGCTTCGTACTTTACCCTCTTCACCCAGCCCCCGTCCGCCCAGCCCTCGCCATAGAGAGAAATAGATGAGACACCCCCACACACACACACAAAAACACACACGCACCTTGCCCATGTCCGTCCAGAACTCCTCCTCATCGATCGGCTCGTCGGTGATCTCCTCGTAGGCATGGCCCTTTAGTCCCGGCCTCGTGGTGTGGTGTAGATGATGTGGCAAGATGATACAGGGGGCGAAGGGGGGGGGGGAGGCTGGAGGCGAGAGAGCTAGGTCTTTGTTGACCCCCATTTCACCTGTGTTTGAGTGTGTTTTGAATGGATCAAAGCTGTAAAGAGGTGCGTCTTGTCCTTGTTCTGTTGACCATACACAAGCCCTCCGCGTGCTGCGTAAGGCGGGGTGTGGTCAAGGCAGTGCATATCATGGCTGGGGATGGGAGGAGGCAGTGGTGGTGTGGTGGAGGAGAGGAAGAAGCATTGTTGGCGGAGACGCTTTCCTGTGCCAGTATGTTTGTGCATTGGAATGAGATGGTCAAGAGGTGCGTCTTGTCCATGTCCTGCCAGCCACACACAGCTTCCCCCCCCGCAGAGCACACGCGCGTGGCTGGCCAAGCGGCGTCATCGCTCCTCAGAGTGGGCGAGCCGCGACGACGTTGGCAACTGCTTCTTTCTACGCCGTACGCCGTACGCCGTGCCTGCCTTCCCATTCAACCCAAAGACCACCAGAAGTATGACACTCACTCTCCCCTTACCCCCGTCACAGGCACGCCCACCCCCAAAATCTGCCGGGGAAGCGCGCCATCCCACCACCCGTGCGCGGCCTCCCCTCCCTTTTCTGCCCCCGCGGCGGGGCTTCTCCGATTCGACCACAACCCTTGGAGCGCACACGACACCGAATCCTCCACCCGTGTTGTTCCCGCCGGCCTCCATCGCATCGTCTGCGCGGCGCGGGCCCTCCTTCTCGGGCTCGCCGATCCCTCCTTTTGAGCGTAGCGCGGCACGCCTCATCATCAACATCATCCCCTCGTTCTGTCAACGAACTCATGATGCTCTGGTCGTTACGCAGCGCAGGGACAGGCGGCGGTGGCGGCGGCGAAAGCGAAAGCTTCTCCAGCCGTGGCCCTACGCAGGTGGAGGACGATTTTCTCGAGTCCTACGAGGAAAAGACATTGATGGGGGAAGCGAGTCAGCTCAGTCAGCAGGAGGCTAGCAGCAACAGCAATGGCAACGCTGCCTCCAAAGAACCTCCCCCCGAGCCCTGGGGTCGCCTCCTGCCTTTGAAACGCGGCGCTGCGCATATTAAGCTCTTCCCGCGGCCGGCCGAGACGTCGAATGGCCAAGCTAACACCTACATTTTTGGAAGGGGTCGCTCCTGTGACATACAATTGGAAGACGCGCGTATCTCCTCGCAGCATTGCCGGATCTATTGCCTGGAGAACCGGGAGCCGGGCGGGCGCATCACGTTTAAGGTCTACGTGGAGGATACCAGCTCCAACGGCACCTTTGTGAATCGCCGGGTGCGTCTAGCCAAGAGCCAACGTCGGCTGCTCAACTCGGGGGATGAACTCTGTTTAGTCAAGGCGAGGGACGACCAAGATTACGAAGCGGCCTCATACGTCTTTATCCCCATGGAATCCCAGCAACCCCAGGTTCGTCGTCCACTTAATGGTGCAGGCGGTGGCGTTTCTTCCTCCTCCTCCTCTGCGGCATCTGCCTCCTCAGTTGCCACTGCTGCTGCTGGCGCTGCTGCTGCTGCTGCCGGCTCGTCCTCCTTCCAGTCCTCCTCCTCCTCCTCCTCCTCCTCGACCGCTGCTGCTGCTGTGACGTTGCGGGGGCAGACAGCTGCGGGGGGGGCAGGGGCGGGAGGGAGGAAGTTTGGTTTGTTCGGAGGGAATGGTGCTAGAAGGATAGAAGATTTTTATGATATTCGAGAGGAGATTGGGAGGGGGACCTGTGGTCGTGTCCACGTTGCGTTGCATAGAAAAACGGGGGAATCGTGGGCGGTTAAGGTGATTGAGACGAGGAAGTTTGGTTTGACTCCTGGGTTGAGTTCGAAGGAATTAGTGCAGGAAGCGGAGGTGCTTAGGACTATTGCCCACCCGCATGTGGTGAGGCTGCAAGATATTTTCCAGACGGAAGATGTGTTGTATTTGGTGATGGAGTTAGTGCGAGGCGGGGATTTGTTTGATCGGATTATCGACCGAGGACGATATCCGGAGGGAGCGGCGAGAGAGTTGATGCGGCATGTCTTACAAGCAGTTCAATATCTCCACGCACGCAACATCGTTCATCGTGACCTGAAACCCGAAAATATTTTGCTGGTGCACAAAGAATCGGATGTGGAGATCAAATTGACTGATTTTGGCTTGGCGAAACGAACGACGAGCGAGGGGTTGAAGACGTTCTGTGGGACCCCTCAGTATTTTGCCCCTGAAGTGCTTAAGAGAAGGAATACAACCTTGGGCACGGGGAGGTATGGAAGGGAGGCTGATATGTGGAGTTTAGGGGTTATTTTGTATATTTGTTTGAGTGGTACTCCTCCGTTTGATGATACTACCTTGTTCGAACAGATTCGGACGGCCACGTATACATTTGAGGGGCCGGAATGGGAGGGGGTCAGTGACCAAGCGAAGGACTTGGTACGGAAGCTGATGACTGCCTCGCCTACTACTCGATTGAAGGTGGATCAGGCGTTGAGGCATCCCTGGTTTACTGCTCCTGCTGCTGCTGCAGCTGCTGCTGCTGTTGGTGGTAGTTGGGGGAGTCAGAGGCTTACTTCGGGAACAGCTGCGATGGCGATTGAGGCGGGGGGGAAGAGTAGCTCGACTTCGACGACGGATGGAGAGGAGGAGGAGACGATGGTGGCGGCTAGGGGGGAGGAAGGAGGAGAGGGAGGAGCAGGAGAAGGAGCGGGCGTCGCTGTCACTGCAGTTGCTGAGCCTGGGGCGAAGAAGAAAGGGAAGGGGCAAACAACAAAAATAGCAGCAGCTACTACCACTACAACGACAAAGAGGAAGAGGAAAACACAGAACCAAGAGAACCAGTCGTCTTCGCCTTCCTCATCCCAGCTCCAGCATCACTCCCAGCAGCAACCAGTCAGAAAGGCCGCCGTGGCAAGCACAAACACAGCCGGGACTGCCCCCCCACCCTTGGTGCTGCAGAGCGCCGCGGCGGTGCGACAAGCCATGATGAAGCAACCCCAGCAGCAGCAGCAGCAGCAGCAGCAGCAGCAGCAGCAGCAGCAGCAGCAGCAGCAGCTGCTGCAGTCGACGAGCAGCAGCAGTAGCAGCAGCAACGCAAATCCAGCCTCGACGCTCATGTCTCCTCCAGCGGCTCGTGGCGGCGGCGGCGGTGATAAGAAGGGGGGAGGGGCAGGTGGAGGAGCAGGGATGAAACGACGACGGGCGGGTAAGAACACGTTTGAGGTGGGCGTGACAGCTGTAGAATTGCCGGATGATAACATTGATGAGTATAGTAGCAGCGAGGAAGGAGGGGAAGGAGGAAGGGGAGGAGGAGTGGTGGAGGGGAAGAAGGGAAGAGCGGAAGCGACTTCGGCACGGGAGGAGTCTCAGGAGGAAGGCCAAGGAGCGGCAGCGCCAGCAGCACCTGCAGCAGCAGCAGCAGTGCAACCACCAGTAGCAGCGGCGCCAGCAGCAGCAGCACCACCGGCAGCAGCAGCAGCAGCAGCAGCAGCAGCAGCAGCAGCAGTCCCTGCTCCCGTGGTGGTGTTTCCTCCAGCCCCCCGAATCGTGCAAGCCAAGCCCGTTGCCGCCGCGAAGAAAAAATGGCCCACGTCAGCAGCAGCAGCAGCAGGTAAGGAAGCAACACGACCAACCGCCCCTGTCCCGCCTCCTCCTTCCACTTCCTCCTCCTCTCTCCCGCCCTCCGCCTCAGCCCCTCCTCCTACTCCGGACGGTACCACCACGGCGTCGTCCGCACCCTCCTCCTCCTCCTCTTCCTCCTCCTCCTCCTGTTCCTCCTTGTCAGCAAGGTCCGATGCAGCGACTCCGGTGCCGACCCAACAGCAACAGCAACAACAACCACCACCATTACCCTTCCAACCCACCCCCAAAGCAAAAGGACAGCAGCAGCAGCAGCAGCAGCAGCAGCAGCAGCAGCAGCCGCAGCAGCAGGGGGGGAAGAAGAGTAAGCAAACCACACTGACGCAGTTTTTGTTTAGGGACGGAGGCGGTGGGAGTCGAGTGAACAATGCGTGAGAACTGACAAAAGGACGATGTGAATGAGAGAAGAAAAAAAGGTGTTTACATGTATCTTCGCACGCAGACAAAGTAACATAGTAGACTAGCAAAATAGATGTATGATTCGCAAAGAAAATGAAAAATAGACCGTCTAACCCCCTTCGATTCATACTATTGTGATTCTTCATTTTCGTATTATCTGCCACTGTCACTTTCTCTTCTTCCTCTCCTTACCTTTCGATACCCCCAGCATAAATACAAACCCCCTCAACAAAAATAGCAGCAGGTCCTCCGTGGCAAGGACCTCAGAAAAACACAACAACAATCGTCTTGACCATCCCTCCCCCTGTTTCCGTTCTATCGCTTCACGAAAGGTGTCACGAAAGGTGACCTCCCTCGCTGTAGCCGCCAAGAGACGCATCATCCCCGGAGGGGTATTCAGTTCCCCCGTCGCGTATTCTTACAGGAGCCTGCATCCTGCTACTGGAACGCCTGAATGGCATTCGTAGAGCGACCGCAACCACTCCCGGCAGCGAGCAGGGTGTGCCCTGGATATACTCTGGGAGTGGCGTGCCTTAGATTTGCATTTCTGATGGATTACAGAGGATTGGGAACCCGGGAAGAAAAGTCTCGGACATCCCGCCACCAATTGAATTTTGTAGGACATCTCACTCACGCCCCTCTCCATAAACTAAGATCATCTTAGCAATGGTGATTGCAGATCATATTGCCTCCATAAATCTCGTCCTGCTTGACTTGAAATACCATGTGCCCAGCGTAATATTGAAATGACCGAGTGTTATGTAATGTTTGTATCGTAGTGGCTGAGCAGAATTTTACGAGATCTCAGGGGTGCTGATTCTGGCTCAAGACCTCTTGAATTCGGACATTGCAAACTTTTTCTTGATACACACAATACACTGCCTTGCAGAACTCACCACTCATTGCAAGGCATAATTTGTACAATATATAACAGAACGAGTATAATCGGTGGTATATCAAGGGAGAACTACGCCTTGTGATTTTTACAATCGGCTAGACTTTCCCTGGCGACGTCTACGATCTCTCTAACCCACACGTCCGTGACCACCACAGTGCCCGGGGCACCCATTCAAGACATCCAGCCGCAAGCAGAAGTATTGGAACATGTCTGCTGGGTATGGCACGTTTGGAGTATGCCTGCTTGTTACGTGGTGGCGTTCGGTCAGAAAGGGGCCGCAGGGGAGGACTGATCGCTCATAGCTGGAGAAGGAACATCGTGGCCTGTGATAGGTCGAGCCGGAGAGGACCATCAGAAAATCAGATGATGATTGATGATTGTTGATTCTTTGACGGACTATGGATCCTTCGCCCAGACCATTATCTCTCTCTCTTTCTCTACCCTCTCTAATGATCCGGTGGGTATAATTACTTAATCTCGTCTATATTGCTATATGACTACAGGACCATCGCTGAAGTGAATGTGGCGCGAATGGTCAACAAGTTCCGAGTTCGGACTATAGGTCCGAGCTGCAAGAGCTTCGACTGCCCTCGTAATGGCACAAATACAAAGCCACCACGGCACCAAAACATTACAAAACAGGCACCAGAAGCAGCATGTCGCCCTCCTCCTCCATCTCCGCCGCCGCTTCCTCCTTGCTTGGACAAGCAAAAGCAACGTGAACGTCTTCGACGCGGTCGGGCATCTTTGGCGCCAAAGCACCCGACCCTGCCTCCTGATTATTGGCAAGCCCGACTCCCCCTATTTATGCAGGAATCAAGGATGCCTTGGCCTCGACAACGCGCTTGCTGCACCGGGCGAGGCGCCTGGGGGTCTCAGTCTCATCCACACCAACGTCGAATCTGTGCCTGGTGCTGAATGGCGGCGTTTTGAACCCTCCTCCGCATTTTCGAAAAAGGCTCACCCTGGGGGGCGTTTCATCCTGATTTAAAACCCTTGCCACACGAAATGGTGGTGACAAAGCAGTTTGCCAGCGCGTCTTTTGGTCTCCTCTGGCTTCCACCCTGTGCAGCCCCGTCCTCCCCCTCCCCTTCCTCCCCCTCCTTCCCTCCGCCTTTTCAAATAACAAAATGCAGCTATGACAACAAATGCAAAGACAACCAAGCAAGCACTGCAAAAAATTGCACACATTTCGTTCTTATTCACTTTCATTCTACATTTATTTCACCTTCTTGCCTTCTGCCCTTGTTGCCACCGTCGCCGTCATCCTCTCCGCCTTCTCCTCCCCCAGCATATACAAACTCGTCAACAAAAAATACTGCACCGACATCCCAAGACTCTCGACCGGAAACCGTTCATTATCCCCATGAATCGACGCCATCAACCTATCCACCGTCAAGGCCGGTCCAAACAAGGACGTCCCGTACGCAACAGCCCCACACCCCCTCCGGAAAAACCTCGAATCCGTCGCACCACACAAGAGGCCACACGCAAACGTCGCCCCCGGCACAAGCACATCCGCCGCCCGCTCCATCGCTCTCCACAAAGGCGTGTCAATCGTGCTAGTGGTGGCGGGGAAAAAGTGTTTTATTTTAATTTCGTAATCTCCTGAGGCCATGCGCCGCTTGCCCAACGCCTTTTCCACCTGCCTGATTAAATACGCTTCATCCTGACCAGGCATCAGCCTCCCATCAACCTCCACCACTGCAGACCCCGGGACGACATTATTCTTGAACGTGCCCGTCAAATGATTAGGACTGAGTGTGAGGCGGGTCAGTGCATGCGCGGCCGGGCCGAGTGGGTGCTTCAGCCACAGCAGAAAACGAATAAAAGGAGGGGCAAGCCAGGTGCTGGTCAAGCAGGCACGGACGATCCAAGGAGCGTCCGAGGCAGACATCACATTGCGCCACTCGGGGGTGATGATGGTAGGGGCCCAGTAATTTGCCAGGGATTTTACTACGCCTGCGGCTTTGACCAAGGCATTGTCCCCATTCAGAGGGAGGGAGCCATGCCCGGGGGTACCCTTGCAGAGCACCTCGAGCGACGCCATCCCCTTTTCGCCATTTACGTGGAAGTAGGTGGTGGTGGGTCGGCTGTGTCGGTCGATGAGCGTGGCGCCGCCGAATTCGGTCATGCAGTAGTCGGATTTGAAGACGTCACGGAGCACGGGGTCTGTTTTTGTTTTGGTGGGGAGGGAGGATGAGGAGAGTGGTGAGAGGGACTTACTTGGTTTGGAGGAGAAGATCAAGCAAAGACATGACAATGGCGGACGGCAAAAGTCTCCTTGAACCACCACCCCTTCGGCCCCACTCTCCCTACTTACCATTCATCAAAAACCCTGCGCCATCCGCGCCTCCCGCTTCTTCGTCCGACACCGCACAAAAAATGAGCGTGCCACGCAGCGGGACTCGGGACGTGGCCAAGCACGCAAATGTCACCGCCTGTGCAGCCACCGTATTCAGCATATCAATGGCGCCGCGGCCCCACACTTCTCCATCCACCACCCTTGCTTCGAATGGCGGCACCTTCCACGCCCCTTCGTTCACGGGCACCACGTCCACATGCCCCGGTCCCAGCATGACCCGCGGCCCCTCGCCTCCGCCCCCGCGGTATTCGGCAATGAGGCTCGGTCGGTTGGGACGGTGGGGTGGATGGTGGATTTGATAGGCCAAGCCATGCTTGTCGAGAAAAAGAGCAAGTGTCCGGATGTTTTTGATTTCTTGGCACTCCCCATCCCCGCGGTTGACGCAGGCGTTGCGAATCAGGGCCTGGAGGAGGGCCAGCGTCTGCTCCTCCAGCTCATCCACCAGCTTCGAGGGCGTCGACCCGAGCAGTGCTTTGAGGGCCGGATGGACGGGCGCCATTTTGGGCTGGGGAGTGGAGAGGAGGCGCTACACTTGGCCGCCTCCAAAAGCGGGCGTAAGGGTGTGCCAGCGACCTCTGTGTTCGAGAATGGTGCTGCAGTAGTGGGGAGAGAGCGTATGCGCTTAGCTTGCTTGCTGCGCGTGGACTTGTAGTTCAAAAGGTAGACGACGAGCTCTGCGATCTGCCTGTGCGTATTGAAGGAGGAGAGAGAGTATGGTTAGATTGTTGTCTTGCGCTTGGACCTCATGACTGCCTGGGTGGAGAGGGAGGCATGATGGCGTAGTCACGGCGCGGCATGGGCCTCTAGGTCAGTGTGCGCCTGTGTCTGTCTCAGCCACACCCTCAACCCAAGCGCAGGCATCTAACCCTACGAGACGGAAACCTAGTCCTTCCGCGCCCGTGCCTGGCTGCCTTTTGTGCCTACTTTCTCTCTTACTCAGCAGCATCATCACTATTGTATCATCCCCCATCCCCCATCATCATCATCATCATCTTGCTTCTCGATTTTCACAGCGCAGGACTATTCTGCTCACTCAAATACACCCACGCTTGCTACACATACACAAGCAGAACCCACAGGCACCCCTGGACCTGGGTTAGCCGTCTCTTGACCACGCGCCGCGGCTTTTGGGGTGTACAACCGGTTTCAGCAGAACACAAAGGCGCGGCGCACCTACAGACAACTCCTACACTACAACCAAGCCAGCATGGAGGACGCCAGCGACGACACCAGCCCCTTCGCGTTGCTCATCATTGATCCGCAGGTGCGGTGCAGGGCGTGATAAGCCACCACCAACTCCCTCCCCCTCCCCTACCAAAGCAGCCTCCTCCCCCTCCTTTTCCCCAGGTCGACTTCCACCACGGCGGCTCATTGGCAGTTCCGGGCGCCGACGAGGACGCGCGGCGCATCCAAGCTTTTGTCGAGGCGAACCTGGACCGCATCACCAACATCTATGTGACGTTGGACTCTCACCAGGTAAGTTACATGCTGGGTGGGGGTGGGGAAGAATGGGGCTTCTCTGAGTACCTGGTGCCTGCTCCCCCGCTGACCCTTTGGCCGGCTCTTTCAGTGTGTCGGTGCGTGCTTCGACGGCCTTCGGGAGCTTCGACCAGAACGGTACTGTCACTGATGCATTGGTGGCAGACGCCTTCGCGTCCCTGGAGGACCTCCTCCCCGACAATGGAAATGGGATCGAGAAGGTCTTCTTCCCCGTCTTGGACATGTGGGGAACACACGACGGGGGCATAAAGTTCCTGTACGCGAAGGCGTCTGCCACCAATGCATCAGTGACAGTACTGTTCTGGTCGAAGCTACCGAAGGCCGTCAAAGCAGGCACCGACACACTGAAGTCGCCGTCCTCCCACACACGTCACAGCGCGTCCACATTAGCCACCCCTTGTTCTGGAAGGATGCGAATGGGGCGCCCCCCGCGCCTTTAACTCCCATCTCGCACGCCGACGTGGTGAGTGGGAAGTGGGTGGCGGCAGACGAGGCCCTGAAGGAGTATGCAAAAGAGTATACCCGGCAACTAGAGGCGTCTTCGGGCAAGTTCCAGCACATGATCTGGCCTGAGCATTGCTTGATTGGCAGCCCGGGGCATTGTGTTGTGCCTCCCGTCTTGGATGGTACGTATGTTCGTGGTTGCGGACAAGGGTCTGAAAATTTCTTACCTTTTTGCGACTCGACTTGCGCCGCGCGCTAAATACACTCTCTCAGCTCTCGTCGCTTTCCGTATTTCGCACTTCTCCTTGCATTTTCTCCGCTATATGATACTAATTGCAAGCATCACTCACTGACCCCCCCCCCTTTACTTTCCTCTCCATCCCACCACCCTCCCAACCAGCAATTCACGCCTGGTCTGCCCACGCGCGCAAGCCCATCCACTACCACTGGAAAGGCACCAACATCCGCACCGAAATGTACAGCGTCTTCAAAGCTGAAGTCCCCGTGCCTGGCTGCGTCGAGACAGAAATGAACGAGGCATTGGGCCGGGAGTTAGTGGCAGAACCCCGTGTGTTGATCTGTGGGCAAGCTCTGTCTCATTGTGTTAATTTTTCGACGCGTGACCTTCTTGCGGGTTGGCCTGAAGGGAGGATGGGGGATTTGGGATTGATAAAAGGGATGAGTTCGCCAGTCGCGGGGTTTGAGAAGCAGGCGGATGAGTTTGTGGGGATGTTGAAAGAGAAGGGGGTGCGAGTGGTGGTAGATGGGGAGAAAATATGAGCGCGAGAGAGAGGAGGAAGGGAGAGTGTACATACAAGACCCACGATACGACACAAAACAAGCACAGAAAGAAGAAGACTTATACCAAACTATCTTTACATTACTTTACGCGTTGTCTCTTCCTTTGTTGTTTTCTGTTCGTTCCGACATCCCTCCCTCCCTCTTCTTCTTCTCATCTCTTAATTGCCCTGAACTTCCCCACCTGCTTCTTCGTTCTCCAAAAGAAAGTCCCCTGCACCTCATATATCTTCCCCTCCAACCGTATAAGGCCCGCGTTCATCAAGCTCCTTCTCACATACCCCTTATAAAACTTTAGTTGTGGCTCCCGGTCATAAGGACCTTGGAAAGCTCTCGCCTCAAACTCAATAATACAAGCCCGTGGCCACTGTCTCTCTTTGAACAAAAACTCCGACACCAGCTCTTTCCCTTCAAAGAAAGTGACAACCGAGCCGTCTTTCCGGATTTCCACCGTGGCTTCGCACCCTTCTAGCTCCCCCCCCGGCAAGGCGATTTTTTGCTTGACCTTCCACACACCCAACACTTCCCTCAGACTCACGTATTTATTAGGTTGGAAGAGCCCTGCCACCTTCCCCACCGAATTACTAGTCAATTTTGCGACACCTTTGAACAAACCAGCCATGCCATACGAGGACCCTTTCCGTGCTGCTAGTCGTCGGCGTCTATCTGCGTAATGCCAATCATTCGACCGCTTCTTGCTGCTCCCGCTGCTGCCTCGCCCCCCCCGCCGAGCGTCCTGTTCCTCCTCCTCGTAATCTTTCTCCTCCTCGTCATAACCCCCCTCCTCCTCTTCATCATCATCCCACTCCGCATCATCATCCTCTTCCTCCTCCTCGTCCTCCTCGTCCTCGTCATCCTCGATAATCTGAACAGGGGGTGGTGCCTTGGCCTTCGACTTGCCTGCTGCTCCCGAACCCGCTGTCACCTTCTTGCCCGCCGCTCCGCCGCCACTAGCGGCTCTTCCCGCTGGTTTGATGCCGCCCCTTACTTGCGAAAGGAGATGCGACGCCGAGGAGGTAGCAGGTGCTGCTAGGGGAGGCATGATGGCTGCCTTGCCTGTAGGAAGGAGGGTGGGATGGGGGGTGGGAGGGGGACCAGAGATGAGCGAATGAAAGGACTACAGGTCCCGCGCCTCGCAGATCTTTACGTACCAGGTGTCGGTACCCACACGAGGCAGGAGGCCAGGGCCAGGAAGAGGCAGCAGCACGACGGCCAGAGGAGGAGGACGCGACCCCTCATGATGCTGCGGCTGCTTCGATGACGATTGATGCTTGCTTTGGCTTGGGTAAAGAAAGCGAGGGCGTCTTGGCTTGGCAGGGACGCTGGCTTCTGGAGGAGGACGAGGTACCTGTGGTGGCTGTGAAGCGGTAGGGGTGCGAAGTGGGTGAGACTCTGGTCTTTTGTGTAAAGTGCATTGTAAGACGGGAGACTCTTTCTTTTTTCTTGGTCAACCTCCCCACCCCCCCTCACACCACACACACTACACAATTCTCACTCCCTGACGCTCTATTTTCCCCACCACACGCACAGCCAGCTCCCTTAGCATGTCCCGTTCCCTGGTCTTTATTACGGGTGCCAGTCGCGGGTTTGGCAAATGCATAGCCTTGGAAGCAGCCAAGACCTTTGGGCCAGGACTCGACATGCACCTCATTGCACGCAACA
>Ga0209491_10004499_pt1 | contig 21466 bp, 22 predicted proteins | sample BON02_FD_187213 | JGI IMG/M metagenome (GOLD analysis project Ga0209491, IMG submission 187213) | Freshwater microbial communities from Lake Bonney liftoff mats and glacier meltwater in Antarctica - BON-02 (SPAdes) (version 2) | ecosystem: Environmental > Aquatic > Freshwater > Ice > Glacier... | reverse complement strand
GCAAATTCTAAGATTTCTTGGCGGCAAGCGCTCGATCTGGAGGGCAGTCGCTACGTGGGATTCATAGCTCGTGCCCTGAAGGGAATGCAATTTACAGACATGGAGAAGCGCATTGACCTGTCAGGAGGAAAGCCTTGTCTGGCCAAGGCAGGTCAGTTTTATGTCAGCTACCTTAACGAAGGCGGGGAGATTACCTTAAGTGAATTAACTCTTGAAATGCCTTATCGATGGTTCAATCCCAAGACCGGAGAATTTTTGCAGGAAGCCCAGGTGACTGAGGCTACTCAGTCCTTCAATGCTCCGGACAATGAACCTTGGGTGCTTCTTGTTGGCAAAAGGGAAAATATTTGAGTTGACATCTGCCCGTTTCGGGTTTAATAAGTTGAACAAACTAAATTTATTCTAATGAGACAGATAGTTTTTATAGTATTGCTTTTTATCGTGGGCTCCTGTAGTAGGCAAAAACTCGAAAATGAATTCTGGAACGATGGCGAGGAATTTTTTGAAGTAAAGGAAATTTTCGCTGGGGAAAGATTCCCCAATGTGGTGACGGCCAAGGACGGTTCGATTGTTGCCACCTGGGGAAATAAAAGTTACCAGGTGCGAAGGAGTGAAGATGGTGGAAAAACCTGGGAGCCAATTATTACAATAGCCAACCCTGGATTTCAGGGAGGAGGAGTCACTGTAGACGAGGAAAGTGGAGATATTTTGGCATTTGTCGAAGAAAGTCATCCCATTTCACCTTTTAAACTTTACAGGAGTAAGGACAATGGGAAGACATGGGCAGTTGAAAAAACAAGCCTAATTGGGGATAATAAGGGAAATGTACCCTCCATGCACATGAATGAGCACGGCATTACACTACAATATGGTGAAAAGAAAGGAAGGTTAATTCGGCCCACACGTTATTATGGTGGGGGAAATGACCGGGAATTTTGGCCCAACCACTATACGAATGCCATTTATAGCGATGATGGAGGCAAAACCTGGAAAACCAGTGCTCCATTTCCCGCTATGGGAACCGGTGAAGCGACCCTGGCAGAGCTTTCGGATGGAACGATCTACTACAATTCCCGCAGGCACTTGTCCACCGATGGTTTAAATCCAAGAATGAGACATATTGCACACAGTAAGGATGGCGGTGAAACCTGGGAAGGTCTATACGTCAGTGAGGAACTACCTGATGGAGACCAAAGCGGGGATTATGGACTTATGGCAGGTTTGATTAGGCTGCCAATTGAAGGACATGATATTCTACTTTTTAGTAATATAGTATCCAAAGAAGGCCGGAACCATGGAACTGTCTGGGCCAGCTTCGATGGTGGCAAAACCTGGCCAGTAAACAAACTGGTAGAAGAAGGCAAGTTTGCCTATTCTTCCATGACAGCCGGAAGAGCAGGCACCCCAAGCGAAGGATTAATTTATCTTTTCTATGAAGGTGAAAGTCAAGATGCTGCGGGTTATGCAGGAAAAATGGCCATTTTCAACCTTCCCTGGCTTACAGATGGCAAAGATTGGCAACAATTTCTGCACACTGATTAAAGATCACAGTTCGGCTTTTTTCAATAATGGCATAGCCTTTCGATAGAGCACCTACGGTTGCTTCTTTGGCAACAAGTCTAGTTCCTTACCATCATTCCAAAATGAAATCGGCAGCCATCCTTGCATGTAGCGCTGTGGTAGCAATGAGCGGCAGATCAAAATCAGTTTCATCAATAAGCATCGGTAGTTCCGTACAGCCCAGGATGACACCTTCTGCTCCTTTCTTCTGAAGCAAGCGCATTTGTTCCAGGAAAAACATTTTTGACTCCTCGCTGAACACACCTTGCGTAAGTTCTTTTGATACATAATGGTGATTTTGATCAATATATTCTCCGTCGGGGACAATCGTTTGAATATTGAACTTCTTCTCTAAGCGAGAAGGAATGAAATCACCTGTTATCGTGGGTCGGTTGCCCAAAAGACCAAGGGTTTTTAAATTCTTTTTTTGTGCCTCTTTTCCTATGGCATCCGCAATATGCAATAGTGGGATAGCTATTTGTGGCTGCACATACTCGTACACCATATGCGGCGTATTGGCGCAAATAACCAGGGCTTTGGCACCCGCAGCTTGTAACGTTAGCGCGATTTCAAGGTATTTAGCATTGATCTTCTCCTTATCCTGCGCACGCATCAATTCAATATTCAGGCTGTAGATAAGCATTTCGGGATTACCTTGGGTACCGATTTTTTCTCCTACCATTTCATTTATTAGCCGGTAGTAAACGATGGTGGAATGCCATGAAGTGCCGCCAATTAGTCCTATTTTTTTCATTCTTGATCGGGTTTTAGTTCTTCCTAAAGCAAGCAAAGGAAAGGAAGGAACAATAGCTAATTTATACTCTATCAAAAAATGCGAAAAGCATTCAACTTGGAATATGCAATAGGATTTCCTGACCTTTCTCAGGGAATGTAATGGGAATAGTCTTTTTTTCAATTACTTTCAATTTTAGTTTGAATACGAACGGGAAAGTACTTAAAACACTTGCCAAGTTTTATATCTTTAACAATCAGATACGCGCGAGAGATTTTTTCATCTCCCGGAGCTAAGCAGTTGACGCAATAAAATTTCAAATTGGGTCTATATCCATGAATTATTAATCCAATGCATTAATGGCAGACAAAAAGCCCAATAAAAATCAAAAGTCCATGGAAGAAACCCTCTGGGATTCGGCAAATAATCCAACTTCGAGATATGTTATTACCAGAGTTGATATCTAGGAGGGTGAGGGTACCTGCCTTGTTTGTAAATATTCCTGTCTCAGCAATAGAGGAGGAAGGGCATTAATGAAAATGACCAAAGCAGTAATATGACACCATACAATCCAAATATTCATAACCGTAAATCCATCCGTTTAAAGGGTTACGATTATGCACAGGCGGGATTGTATTTTATTACCATTTGTTGTCAGGATAAGATTTGTCGTTTTGGCACCATAGAAAATGGTGAAATGATATTAAATGAATATGGACAAATTGCGTACGATGAATGGGTAAAATTATCGGAACGTTTCCCAAATTTTGAATTGGATTTATTTCAAATAATGCCCAACCACATGCACGGTATTATTGCATTGGTAGGGGCAACCCTTGCGGTTGCCCCAAATGACAATAATGCCCCAAATGATAATAATGTCCCAAACGACAATAATGCCCCAAATGACAATAATGCCCCAAACGACAATAATGCCCCAAATGATAATAATGTCCCAAATGATAATAATGCCCCAAATGATGGCAATTCCGTCGTGGTAGGGGCAGGGGTTAACCCTGCCCCTACCACGACGCCGACGACGGGAACAATATCGAATATTGTTGGGGCATATAAATCGTTGGTGGCAAATGGCTGTTTGGATATTTACAAATCAAAAAATGAAACAATGGGCAAATTATGGCAACGCAATTATTACGAACACATCATCCGAAATAAAAAATCCTACCAAACCATTTCAGAATACATTGAAAACAATCCAACCAAATGGACAGATGACAAATTTCATACATTGTGAACAGCGAAACCCTCCTATACCAAAACCAAGACGGCAACATCAAAATAGATGTTCGCTAAGGCTTTACGTTGAATAGCAGCAAAAAATATTTGAAAAGGAAGCCAGCTTGAAAGAGTTAGAAGAAGACATTCAATAATTAAAGAAACTGAAAAAGTGAAATTCACCGAAGTTGTCGATGACAAAGCCAAATACGCCGATTGGAGCAAACGGGATGACATCAAGGCCGAACTAAAAGTAGATCTGATTATATTATTGGCCGAAAACGATTATCCTCCTGTGGACAGGAATGAGGTGTATAAAGAAATTTTTGAGCAAGCAGAGAACTTTAAGAAGTATCAGAGGTGAGAATAGGTTGATTTATATTTAGTATAGAACAGTTTACAGGCTTTTTTTTTATCAATATCTCCCATTGCTTCAGTAGTAAAAACAATCTCAAATATCATATGCCAAGAAGTTCCTTCAATTGATCGTCTGTCAATTTAAAAGTTTTACCCTCATTGTAGGACTGAATACTTTTTGCCAATCGTTTTTGAATAACCGGATCGTCAAAAAATGGGTCATTTTTTATGTTGTTTGAAATTTCATATACTTTGTTTTTTCCTCTCTGTATGATAACACGCTCATTTTTATCTATTAAATCCAGGTATTTTTTGAGGTTTTGACGAAATTCTCTAGTGCTTACTACAACCATGAAATTAGAAATTTTGTGTACACGATAAGATACACAAATTTAATTGGAAAAGTTCAAAGTTGTATCGGAAAAAAGATTGCTCCTCATGTAATTGACGGTTTGAAAATCACCACCTTTCCCCATCAATTCATCGAAACGCGATAGCGGTAAAAGACATTGTAATCCAGTTCCGTTTCTGATTTTGGCTTGATATAGATGATGTCATCAGCATCCATAAAATGAACCTCACCCGGTATAGGAAGTTCAGCAATAGGAGCCTGATTTCCTTTGGTATCCGTTAGTATGTATTTGGCACGATGATGCTTTTTCGATGCTTCCTGGAATTCAGGATCATTATACAATTCCCACTCTTTGGCCTGAAAAGTTTCAAAGACAGCCCTTGGAAATGCTGTGTGAAACTGCAACAAGAAGTATTCTCCGCCAGCACTTAGGCGAAGAAAATAAGGATACAGTGAACCACTGTCCTCTTTGACATCATAGGAGGAGTTCTCAATTCGTTCAGGATGAAACAGCATAATCTCAGACAATGGAGAGAGACCATTACCATTCAGTTGATAATAAAACAACTGATTGCCATAAAGCGGGAGTATGGCAACCACCTGATCTGTTTTGGACACTTGTACAAATGGAGTGGTATAGCCTACCCATTTTTTCTCCATTCTGGGCTTCCAGGTATCGGGATAGAGATTTAGCCGATATAAATCCTCTGAACCTGCTTCATAGATAAATCCAGTTTCTGCTTTCTCATAAAAGTCGCCATTTTGCTCCTTTCATATCTGTAAGAAAAAACGTCGACATTTGCTTTTCATTCAAGAGTAAGCGATCCGAATTTGGATCCTTGTCTGTGAGATAGAGTTCCAGCAAGGACTCCACCACTACTGAGTCCAAAAATTCAAATTCGACCTCAATACTTGAAGAGGCATTCTCACCATTTTTTTCTCCAGGGCTGCAAGAATAAAATACAAGTACTATAAGAACAGGTATAAAAGACTTTACCATATATTTGGATTATTGTAAAACAGAGGCAATACAAGTATATATTAAATCATTAGGCTTTAACTGTTTTGGACCAGGAATTTGAGGGAATAAATTGAAATCTTAGTCTAAATAGCATGCTAACATTAATTCAAAACCATTAATAGGTCTATTGAAGATGAAAAATAGGACAATTGTAACATTGGAAATAGTACAAATTAAAAGTGGGTGCTATACCATCTGCATTAATCCCTTTATGAATTAAGACAGTTTGTAAAAGGATTCAATTCTCCTGATTTATAAATATGATTAAATTGTCTAAGAACCGAAATTTGACAGATAGTTTAGATGGATGGCGAAGCTTGGATGTACCGGAAGTCTGGGAATATAATTATAGCAATGTAATTATACTTCGTGAGAAATAAAACCTCATTATAAATTGAATTAGAGTAATTTAGAGTTATAGATAATCATTTACCTCCCGATACAGGAATTGCTTGCTTATTGTACTGCTTTATAATCCCAGGCTGAGGCAATATTTTAATATTTCTTATTAAGTTCATTACCTAATTTTTACTATTTTGCATTTCAAATAAACCAACACTTTTAATGAAGGCTAAACAAATCATACAAAATCAAATTGAAAGATTACGTCATGAACTTAGTGGGGACGAATTGGCTTTTGGCGAAATCATTTTTAATAATGGTTCGTGCCAGATTTTGTCTCAATCCGCAATTTTGTATGAACTTGTGCTGACGCATGAGGAAGCTGATAAATCAGCTGAATATGCTCTTTCTATTGAAGATGATGGGAATATTGAGCCATTTATAAGTAAGGAGCCTCGTGGCTGGGATCGATATTCGTTTGCATGCTTATTGCAAGTGGAGCATGAATTAGCACTGCTGGACAACAAAGAGCCACCGGAATATAAAAAGTATAGCCGAAAAGGCATGATTAAGCGGGTATTGAAGGAACGCAGGCTGAAAGCGGAAAAGGCTGAATACCAGATTAAATGGGCGGACAATATCTTCGGTAACCACATCCTGACTAACGAAGCTGGAGTTAAATACACTGTTTTCCTTCGTGATTTTGAAAAAGAAACCGGGTATAGTGATAGCGAAGATGCCCGATACAACAAATTAGGGACGACCAAACACATCATGTATGCATTCATGCAGATCAAAGATCAAAGATCGCTGTATAAGCGTTTGAAAAAAACATACCCTTTCATAGAAATTTATTGCGATCCGTTGAATGAAAATGCGATCACGTGGCATTACCCACATGAAATGGCATTAGAAGAACAGCGTTTGATTTCTAAATACTTTAAAAAGGCTACATTTATAGCTCCTGAAAATGAGGCTGGTTTTTTGGGATTTATAGAGGAGGCCGCTGAAAGCAACCTCATACAAATCCGACCAGAAGTAACGGCCAGGCTTGAGTTGTTATTTGAGCATCGGATGCTTGAAAAGCTGGCCGAAAATAAAAAACCAGATTTCTCAGTGCTTAAGGTTAAACTCTTTGGTTACCAGAAGGAGGGTGTCTCCTTCGCAGTTTTCCGTAAGGCTGCAATCATTGCTGATGAGATGGGACTTGGAAAAACTATTCAAGCGATAGGCACTGCGGTATTGAAGAAGCAATTCTTCGATTTCAGGAAAACAATGGTGGTATGCCCGGCATCTATTAAAGAACAATGGAAAAATGAAATAGAAAAATTCAGTGAAGAAAAAGCTATTGTTGTCCAGGGTACCCCTGATGAAAGGGCCCTGCAATACCAAAGCAAGGAACATTTCTTTTTCATTGTTAATTATGAAACCATTCTCCGCGATCAAATGGCCATCAATAAAGCAGAAATGGATTTTCTGATCCTAGATGAAGCACAGCGCGCAAAAAACTATGAAACAAAAACAGCATCATCTCTAAAACGTTTAGCTGTAAAACATACGCTGGTAATTACCGGCACACCCATCGAAAACAGGTTGATCGATATTTTTTCGATCATGAATATTATTGAGCCGGAGTTTCTGGGCCCACTTTGGGAGTTTTCTTATCAGCATTGCCTTTTCGACCCTCAGCGACCAAACAAGATCAATGGCTACTATAACCTGAAAAGCCTGAATAAAAAGATGGAAAATGTTCTCATTAGGCGAGAGAAACGAAAAATTCTAGACCAGTTGCCTAATATTCAACAAACGGATGTTACCCTGAATTTATCACCTTTACAGGCGGATTACCATGCTTCATATGCCAAAGGCTTAGCACAAATTATCAGGAAAAAATTTTTGACCCCCTATGACCTCAAGCGCATGCAGCTGCTGCTGGCCAATATGCGCATGGTATGTGACTCTACCTATCTAATAGATGGTGAAACGAATGAGTCGCCCAAGCTTGTGGAGCTCGAACATATTTTACTGGATCAGCTCGAGGTTAAAATCCAGGACCGCAAGATTATTATTTTCTCTGAGTGGGTAAAAGTCCACAAGCTCATTGGCCGAATGCTTCGTGAACATGCCATCGGTTTTGTAGAGCTAAACGGGAAAATTCCAGTGAAATCCAGGGGTGAGCTAATCAGAAAGTTTGAAGAAAATCCTAATTATAAAATTTTTCTCTCCACCGAAGCCGGCGGATCGGGTCTCAACTTGCAGGTAGCAGATACCTTAATCAATTTCGAGTTGCCTTGGAATCCCGCCAAGAAGAACCAGCGTATTGGCCGAATTGATAGGCTGGGGCAGAAGAGCAATCAACTTACAGTCATTAATTTACTTACAAAAAATTCCATAGAGGAACAGATAGCTTCAGGTCTTTTGGTCAAGCAGAGCCTGTTTGATGGCGTTTTTGGCGATGACGCCAATAGAGATTATGTAGACTTTACTACGAAGGGACGGTCTCAGTTTATACAGCAGTTGGAGGAATTTGTGGATGGTATGGATCAACAATCCGAATCACCAAAGGTGGAAAAGGAAGCAGCGTTGGAAGAGGCTGTGCAAATGCCAAAACCGTTAAGTGATTTGCAACAGGAGCTGGACTTTTCAGGTGATGATACCGAACCGGCTGAGGTAAAGCCTGCCCAACAAGAAAGGCAGTCAGTTCATGTTTCTAACAATGATGCACAGCAACTGGAAGAGGTGATGAACCACGGGATACAGTTTTTGGCTGGTATGTTTAAAATGTCCACAGGAAAGGACTTGGGTACGGAAGGTCAGTCAATAGCAGTAGATAAAGAAACAGGGGAGGTGACTATGAAGTTTAAACTACCAATATAAAACTTATAGGATTAGTGGTGAAGTGTTTTCTTGTTTTTTTCTGCGTGAATCTGGTTCTATTAAAAGCTGAGGATTCTCCTTTAGGGATAGTAATATTTATCCAATGAGCAGATATGGGGATTGATTTCGAGGAAAAGGCCTTTTACGATATCCTGAAAGCTTTAGCTGTAAAGTATGACTTTGTGTATCCTGAAGACAAGTTGATCCACTTGGCGGAATTGGTGAAGGGTGTTGTCGATGACAAAGCCAAATACACCGATTGGAGCAAGCGGGATGACATCAAGGCAGAACTAAAAGTAGATCTGATAATTTTATTGGCCGAAAACGATTATCCTCCTGTGGACAGGAATGAGGTGTACAAGGAAATTTTTGAGCAAGCAGAGAACTTTAAGAAGTATCAGAGGTGAGAATTGGTTGATTTCCTTTGGTAAATATCGGTTTGGCGCTTAATTTCCTAGATAAAAAGTGTAATTAGTTAAAAATATGTAAGAGAAATTCATCGCTAAGAATTTACTACATGTGAAAGATGCAGAAAGTCTATCAGATGAATTTGACAAGTTCTGGAGTGAGGAGAAGATTAAAGCATTTGACAGCATCATCAAGGGAGAAATGCTGTCACCAGAGAGAACAAAGGCACTGATAGAAAACTATCTAATCTCAGAGTACGAATAAATAAGGGATGAGGTACTTGACCTCATAGAAGGTGATAAATCTACTGTATTAAAACATAAGGCTTTAGTTTATAGGATGTTTAACAGAATAGTAGACTTTGTGGAAACGTTTGTTGTGGGTGTTAGTAAATAGGAAAATCATGAAAGAATCATTCCCGGTAAATCTTGCATTAGACACATCTTTTTTTGTGAAGAATAATTTTTTGGTTGGAAAAAATTTCTTCCGTTTGAAAAGCTTGGTAAATGATGGGATTATATCAATTTTCCTAACAGATATTACATACAGAGAAATTCAAAATAGATTTAAAATCAACCTAATAGGGGCAGTTAACAAAGTAGAAAAGCATGTTTCTTTTCTTGAAAAAGATGGGATGATATTAAAGAATTTCCCTGAATATTTACCATACTTCAGGTTACCAAATATCCATTTAGAAATAATAGATTAGATATTGAACAAAAACTTAATAATTATTTAGAAGAAATTGTTGGTGAAGAGGCAAATTCAATTTCTTCTATTAATGATGTTGAAATTGAAGAAGTTATATTCTCTGATGTAACATCGATTGAATTAGGAGATTACAAGTTGATTGAAATGGATGCAAAGAAAGGTATTGCTACACTTCAACTTAATTCTAATTTTGCCTATCAGGTACATTTAATAGGAGATGATTATAAATCTGCCATATATGATAGTGAAGACGGAGGGAGTATGGTTGAATTTGAATGAAATTGAATTTCAATCAGAGGGTTCATGCCAAATTGAAGCATATCTAACTTTAAACTTTGAAGTTGATAAAATTTATTTATCTGAATTTTATGTAGATTCTGTTGAATTTATTGATGACTTAGACATTATCGGAGGGCTATATTAATCTGATTTGATCATGACTTTCTTTGCTAAACAGACCTATCAATTTACAAGTTTATTCACCTTCGAACCAAATCCTTGATCAACTCACTTTTACTTGTCTATTCGTTATCTTGAATCTTTTCTTTCACTCAGCGATAATTCGTTTCAATTACCGTTATTGTTTGTCTAGCTATATTGTATTTGATTTTGCTAGATCATCACTAAATACCTCCCCAATCAAACTCCAGAAAACATTATTCTTACTTCCATTGTAGAAATTTACATCTGCCTCATACAGTTCTTTGGGATTTTGAGTACAGAACCGGGCTGGTGGGATTGGGCCTATTAGTAGTCGTGTAGCACCTTCAGGAATGAAAGGTAATTACGGGTGGATAGTTTTCATGTTAGTTATAATTATGGTTATTAAGATGGTATTAATTCAACTTCTCAAGATCCTGATTAAAAAAGAAACCAGCACTAATTTTCTACCGTTACCTTCTTTGTGGAACCTTATAAAGAGCCAATTTAGATACATTATTAACAGGTAAGATATAAAGTTAATCAAGGAGGTCAGGTTTTCCACCCTTCCTTTTCATTTACCTTAACCAATAGAATCTTAAAGTCTTCTTTAAATTCAGCAATATCCGTTTTGATTTCGGCGATTTCGAACTTGGCATTTCCCCCTTCATGCTGAGTATTATCCCAGATCATGTTTTCTTATTTTGTTGTCAAGATGCAATCAGTTTTCATGAATGAGGTTGCCTGAGTTAAAGTATCAAAATTTAGACGAGTAATTTTGATAGGATTACAATACTTGAGATCAGAGGTAGATTATATATAATAATAATTAAGACTGGAGGCTTGAAGTTCATTTTGAAAAGATTGAATTATTTAAATTTACTAATGCTTTTTAATATCTGGAAAAATAAAACTTTCATCAATGCTGTGTTCTTTCAAATATTTTAGGACATCCTTTTCTAAGGAATTTGGTAAAATATATTTAGTTATTTTATAATTAAAAAAATGATCATCTTCGATTAAACCCATTTTATCAAATTTAGGTAAACCATCTCCACTTCTGATTTTTTCTAATGGATATATCTTTGCTGCTTGAGTCGAAAACCAACCTTTTTGGTTAATAATTCTTTTATCCTGAATAAAATCTATCGGATTTATAAATTTAATTATTCTATGACTTGGAATACCCTGATAATTTTGGGGAATAATATCCCAAGGATCAATAATTATTGAAAATATAGCTTTATTAAACATTGTATTTCTACTTGAAAATGCAAAAAAAAGTGCCCCTCTGATGTCTTCTGTCCAATCAATCAAACTTGTTTTAGCTCCATAATGTTGTGCAATTGATAATTTTTGGATTATTGAATGGTTGTTCCATTTTTTGTTTTGTTGTTTTTTGAAAAACAACTCTAAACTCTTTAATTCAGTCTTGTAAAACGATTTTAATAAATTTTCATCTCTTAAGTTTCTATAAAGGCCAGACTCAAGGTTTCGATCAGAACGGCTTTGCCCCCTAAAAAGTTGAATTTCGTTTTTTAACAATTCTTCATTGCTGAAAAAATTAATAAATCCTTCGAGATTTTCTACATTAATGGATCGATAGGCTCTTTTCATAAAAAAAAATATTTTATAAAGACCATTTAATAATTAAGATAAGATTAAGCATCTTCTTCCACTATCTCAATCTCCTCCTCACTCAATTCATACAACTCATAAATCAATTGATCAATTTCAGTTTCGAGTGTAGAAGTGTTTTCTAGCGGAGATTCCTTTTTGATTTCAATTACTTGAGTACCTAGTCTTTTAATTTTTTCACGTATTTCAAAAGTAGGCTCGATGACTGGTATCTGTGCTAAATATTGTCTGATAAATCTTAGATAACCTCCTCTGATAGTTGAAGTTAAGTTGGAATAAAAGAAGTGAACTAATTGAGAATTTATTAATGCTAATAAGTATATGTCCGCTTTTGGAATAGCATAAGCTGTATTGACACAATACATTCCACTGGAATCCATGAGGGCTTCCGCTTTTTGAGATATATCTGGTATCATAATTTTATCCTTCTCAAACTCTTCATAATAATCGCAAGCCCTTAACTCCCACCAGAAATCACCTTGATCAGTTCGTTTTTTAGCAGCTAATTCATAAGGTTTTAGATGTCGAGCGATAGCTGGATAGTTAGATCTGACCCAATTCCAGGCAGGATCAGTTTCCATAAATCCGTAACGTGGTGGTTCACTCACTTTATCAATATAGTTGGGATCAGTTTCTGGTAAATTACTTTTGATTGTAATTCCTTTAGGAAATAAGATTAGAAATTTTTCGGTTTGTGGTGTTTGATACCGCTTAATATCCCTTCCAGCTAAAAAAGGCTTGATCACTTCTGCACTTCGTGGATCTTCAGCTATAAGTCTGTCTCTGGTTTCTTGATCGATTACAAAGGCTTCGTTTAGTCCAGTTAATACACCTCGAAAGATTTTACCATCCACATACTCAGAAAGAGGAACACCTTGAGATTTAAGCTTTAAAAGTAGTTTTTGTGATTTACTATCTGTCAATGTCCATCCATCATCAGAAAGTCCTTCTGTAAGTACTTCTATACGATTTTCACTTAAGTAATTATACATTCCCAGAGGAAAATCTAGCGTCTTTAAATTTACAGCAGTGAATTTTTCGGCTGGACTGCTTTTGCCTAATCCAATAATGAGCGGGTAGGTGGTGGCTTCTTCGAATACTTGCAAATCTCCAAAGTCTAGCAATTCATGAAGTTCAAAGGTTTTGACATAGCTTCTTAGTGCTTTTCCGTATCCAGCTCTCATCCATTTATTAGGAATAATGAAAACAAAGTTGCCTGAGTTCTTTAACAAATTCATACTCAATTCTACAAAATACACGTAGAGATCAGCCGTGCCTGCGAAGGTTTTGAATCGATCTCTCAGGTAGGGTTTTAAAGATGAAAATTCCTCTTGTCTGATATACGGTGGATTCCCTATCACCACATCAAAACCAACAAATTCACCTTCATCATTTAGCACTTCCGGAAATTCAAACCGCCATTCAAATGCATTCTCAAAAATCTGGTTGGCTTTTATTTCTTCAATTGATGTGTCTAGCTTATTGAGTTCACAGGTCACTTTATCTATTCGCGCCAGCCTGGCTTTTTTTTCTTTTGCGGACTCCTCGAAAAGCCCTGTTTGCATGGTGAGATTATAGAGTTCACCTCCCAAAGTTGCTTTCCGTTTAATTTTGGGATCATTTTTAGCAATTTCTGAGCGGAAATCAGATTTAATCGTGTTAATGAGCTGCTCCATTTCCCGCTTTTCTTTCTTGGTTTCTGCATTCCTGTAGCGATCCACTGCTACACGATAGGAGTCTATGGAGAATTTACTTTTCTTTAGTGCTTGGCTAAGGTCTTCGTCTAGAGCAAACCGAGAAACCAGGGAATTGCCACACTTGATATTGATGTCAATGTTTGGCAGCGTTTCAAGTTCCCTCACCCCCGCCTCTCCCAAAGGAGAGAAGCCAATGGCCCTAAGCCTTTCTCCCTCGGGGAGAGAGGTTTGGAGAGAGGGGGATTTATAATACGCACTTTTTAGCAGCTCAATCCACAAACGCAAACGACAGATTTTGACCGAATTGGGGTTGATATCTACGCCGAAAAGACAGTTTTCTATGATAGTCTGCTTCTCATGAAACAAAGTTTCTTGAATGCGCTGGGATTCCTTGTTGGTAGGATTGTACTCGAAAAGGTCTCCATCTTCATCGGTTACGATCAGTTCATCATTGACCACTTCGACGTGGTATTCCTTTAGCCGCTTTCCATTTCTATCCTGGAGGATTTTGAGGTCGTTTTTTACTGAAATGATCTCATTGAGTGCAGATACTAAAAAGTGTCCGGAACCTACTGCAGGGTCACAGATTTTAATCGTATTGATGATTGAATTTGCTTCTTCATACGTAAAGATTTCGTTTGGGCCGATAATATCGTAGATGTCGGGAAAGAATTTTAATTCCCTGATCTTATTTTCCCTCACCCCCGGCCCCTCTCCCAAAAGAGAGGGGTGAATTGTCTCCGAATGGTATTTTACTGCTTCAAAGATTTTTTCGGTTTCCCAGATGGCTTCTTCGTTTGAAAATCGAAGGATAGTAATCCCAAGTTCTTTCAACTCATAAGATCTTCCTTCATCATATTCTTTCTGATCAATAGCTAGATGATACCCTCCATCTAATTCAATCCCCAGCATGAGCTCTTGGCAGAAGAAATCAAGAATAAATTTTTGATCTACTGGATGCTGTCGCCTGAATTTATATCCAAGTAATTTCCTATTCCTAACCAACTGCCAAAGGAAATCCTCAGCATGCGTAGCATTTTTACGCATATCTCTGGCATTCTGCAATAAAGCAGGGTCTATTTTTTGAACACCAAGCGTAATCTGGGAACTTCCTCCTCTCCTCAAAGGAGAGGGGCCAGGGGTGAGGTTTTTTACCGCATCATTAAACTTCTCCAAAACAGCTCTTCGGATCGTCTCTCTACACATATACATGGTAATAAAACCAGGTGTAAAAAATGAACCATCCTTGTAGCCATTAATCTTTTCGAAGATTAGTCCTAAAACGGAAGCATTGATCAGCGTTTTATTGTCTTCTTGGATATCCTCTGAGCCCTCACTGGCAAAATCATATGCATCGAGAAATTTGAAGAGGTATTCTAGCGTATTTAAAGTGCCGGTCAATTTTTTACCTTGATCATTTTTCAATACCGTGGATGAAATCACCGGAATGGTTTTTTCATTCTTCAGGAAATTGATCATGATCGTTTTTTGCTCCATTTCCGTAGGCTCAAAAAGTGAAGAATTAAGGTAGGGAACTTGGGCAAATGCTTGCTTCACGTCCTCATTTCTATCCTCTTGTCTTTTTGCCAAGACCTGAAAAAATAGTGAATTCAGGTCATCCCAATCATGGATATTCTTCTTATTCAGGAAAGAATAAGCGGTATCTCCTTTATGGTAAGTGATCAATTGTGCTTCCAAAAGTTTTAGGAAGAGCACCCGGTTAATCCAAGTGATACTAAGTTCCAAGCCCACATTAAAAAGACGCTCATCATTTGTACTTCCATATTGACCGGGCTTTTCCAGTTGGCCAAGTTTGTCCAAGGAATCCAACTGAATAACGGCATCTTCTAGTATACTTCCAGAATTTCGCTCACCAGCTTTACTTCTTCCGATTAGCTTTTTTCCACCCTCCTTGGTTTCAGTAAGTCCAATAATATGTAGCAATTCCCCATAAAATCGCTTGTCCAGACTATTGCTATCATTGGCAAAAGGAAGCTTCAACAAATGCTCAGGAGAAAGCAGCTTATATAGCGCAATTAGTTTTGCATCGTCTTTCTTGTCCGAATTGCGCAATGGCTTGTCATAATTTCGGATATCAAAATAAGTGAAATCTATTTGTGCTTTGACTTTCTCAATTTCAGGTTCGGCAATGTGCTTGTAGAAAAAATCTGTTTTAAATTCTGCTAGCCTTCCGCTTTCAAAATCCTCAAATTGCTTTACTAAAGCCTTGTTTTGTGCAAAATTCCTGTCAAATGTCTGGGCATCGAAGATAAACCACTCATTGATATTGGTGACTATCAAATGCTTTACTTCTAAGTTTTTATGAGTAATCCGCTCTCGTAAATAATACAAGACCAATTCATGAAGTGCTTTGGAATTGATGTTTGTTGCCGTAAGCATTTCCGATTTATTAGTCGGTTTTTTTGCTTCTATAATTACTCCAACGGTAGATTTTGCTTTGTCTCCATTATGAATCACTAGATCATTGCGGCCTTTGGTATTGATATAATGATTGGGATCGTAATAGGTTTTCTTTAGGAAATCTAAGATTAGATTTTTATGAAACTCTTCAGACTCAGATTCATTGACATGATCGATTAATTTGGAGAGGTTGGCTTTGAAGGATTCTATGTCAACCCTATTGGGTTTTACTTTAAGAAATGCTTTGTTGAGTGCTTGTTTGGGTTTTTTTAAATCGCCGATCATTAGAAATCTCTTGAATAAAAATAACTTTTACCAAGATGCATTTTTTTACCAAATTTTAAAACTAGAAATCCCTCATTTCTAAAATTATTTAAAGAATAGTTTTAATTGAATAGAAAAAAGCTTCTTTTACTTTATCCAGCCTTGATCCAAATCTTAGCGCTCACAGTTGCTTTTTCCAACTATTTAACGAAACCCTATAGCGATAATACACATTCTAATCCAGTTCCGTTTCTGATGTTGGCTTGATATAGATGATGTCTCTTTTTTAGAAATTATCTCTAATTCTTTTTCCATATGCTAAGCCCTTTCAAACTTTTTCAACTTTGGATTGTTGCGCTCGAATTCTTTGATGGCCAGAGCCATGTCATATTTGTTCTGCATTCTAGTCCACATTTCGGCACTACCACCAAAAACTGTCTGAATTCGGAGGGCGATATTTGGTGAGATTCCACTTTTTTCATTAACAATTTTTGATACTGTTAGCCTCGAAACCTGCAAAAGCTCTGCGACTTCTCCAAGTTTAAGGCGATTTGGTTTAATTACCTCCTCGAAAAAAATTCTTCCTGGGTGAATGTATGTTGCAATATGTCTTTCCATTTTATTTAAACTTTAGTGATAATCTTCTAAATCCAAATCGTATGCAGCCCCAGTTTTGTTGTCATAATTGTGAATGTAATGCGCCAATTACTTGAAATCTCAAGGGACCAATCTCCTTTTCTATTTCCTTTTAGTGGGTGAGGTTTTAATTCAGGGAATGGGTATAGGTCATCAGGTACCTTTTCGATACTATCGATAATCTCCATTACCATCTCAATCTTCCGGATCATGGTTGACGGAAGTTTACTTCTATCACCCTTGACCCAATAGTTTTTTAGGACCTTAACTTGAGTATAACCTGGGTTGAGGATAAAAAACCTATTATTTATCATCGTAATGGCCGTATGCTCCCAAAACCGTTACAATAATTTTTTCTCCTTCAATCAAGTAGACTAACCTATGCCTCCTGTCAATTCTTCTTGACCATATATTCTGTTGGTAATGCTTTAGTTTTTCAGGCTTGCCGGTGCCCTTTTCCGGATGTTGCTTAAGTTCTTGAATTAAAGAAAAAACTTTTTTTACGAGAGACTTATTTCCTGTCTTCTTAAATTTATCAATATCTTCCATTGCTTCAGTAGTAAAAACAATCTCAAATATCATAGGCCAAGAAGTTCCTTCAATTGATCATCTGTTAACTTAGTAGTTTTGTCCTCATTGTAGGACTGAATACTTTTAGCCAAACGTTCTTGAATAACTGGATCGTCAAAAAACCTATCATTTTTTATGTTGTTGGAGATTTCATACACTTTATTTTTGCCTCTCTGTATGATAACTCGCTCATTTTTGTCTATTAAATCGAGGTATTTTTTTAGGTTTTGACGAAATTCTCTTGTGCTTACTACAACCATGTAATTAGAAATTTGTGTACACAATAAGATACACAAATTTAATTTAAAAAGTTCAAGTTTATCACCGAAATAAGATTGATCCTCATGTAATTGACGGTTTAAAATTCCCATGCTTTCCCACCTTATTCCAACGAAACCCGATAGCGGTAAAAGACATTGTAATCCAGTTCGGTATTGATTTCTCTTTTTTCATGCGCGAAGTTAAATCCCTCCTGACTTTGGTCGGGACAGGCTCTGCCCCCTTTAATTTAAGGGGGAGTGGCTGAAAATGAGATTTGGGTTGATTATAAGATGGGTTTGCTTTGTCTTGTAGTTATCCATATGCTTTTCAAGGCATAACCACCAACAACGCTTACTTTTCTAAAATCGAACTCAGGTTCCCAAAGAAGATTTTGACCTGCGGCATAGCCCAAATTATTTTTGAAACAAAGCTTTCCTTTTCCGAACAGTCCTTCTATTAAAAGAATTAAAATAATTTTGTTTTTAGAAATCTATGCCTAAATTTGCGCCACAATCATGTCAAAGGCATATATAATTTATATAGGTCTTGATTTATAAAGAAGTAGCGAGAGACTGGCTCTATGACCTACTGGCAACCTTCATCAAATGAAAAGGTGCCAATTCCAGACTCTTAAATAAGAGGACTATAAAATAGACATCATGAAGACAAATCTCAGCCCCATTATTTACACCTTTTCGAAGGGATTTTTTCGCCACAAGACGATTCATTTGTGTTGCTGTTTGCTACACAATAGGGATAAGTCTATGCGTGGCTGCATGTAAATTACATTTCCCAATATCCGATATTAAGACGATTCAGTCTACTGAGTGATTGCTGCAGCATCACCCTATAAAAACCTATTTATTATTTATTAACTTTTAAATTATATTATCATGTCAGAATTAGTTCAGAGAACATTCGAAGGAATTATTGAAGCTACAAACAAGGATGCGAGCCTAACAAAAGGAGTTTTTAGAGTCACTTCCGAACTGGATGAGCATGTCCGTGTGAAAAATACGGCGAGAGATTTCGAGTTTATCGCAGATGAGCCGCAAGCTTTGGCGGGAACAAATTTAGGTCCCAATCCTGTAGAGTATCTACTGGCCTCTCTTGGCTCATGCCAGGTGATTACCTATCAAGTTGTCGCTTCCCTAAAAGGAATTCAGTTAAATAATGTCAAGGTAGAAACCAAAGGAAATATAGACTGGAGGGGATTCCTTGGAATAGACGAAAATGTCCGTCCGGGATACCATAAAATAGAAGTGGAAACGATTATCGATTCTGACGAAAGTCCTGAAAGAATACAGGAGCTTATTAAAGAAGTTGAGGCCCGTTGTCCGGTATTGGACAACCTGGTAAACACTTTAAAAGTAGAAAGCAAAATCTCTATTGTCAATGAGAAAAATCCTGTAGTCTAAATTCAGCAGTCATTAACCAAGCAATTATATCCGGCGATGGGAGTAAAGCAGCAAGGATTTTCAATTCATTTTGAAATGCGCTGCAGCCCTGGCCCGGATATAATTTCCTAATTTAGGAATTAGGAGAGGGTAAGAGGTTGGATAGGGTGATGCTTTTAGTTCATCCAATAAACGTCTGATTTTCTATATTTCGGGAGCAGAAAGTAATTCCTCGATTCTTTTTAATATGCCCTTAAATGCTTTTTTAATCGAGTGGTACTACTTTTCTGACTGCATAGGTCTAAAACTTAAAATCAATCACAGCAAAACCCAATTCGTCTTCGATATTTACATAGGACCATAGCTTTCCGTCTTTGAAGAATTTATAGCCATAAGGATCAAATTTCACTACTTTTTCACCTAACGGATTCATTTTATCGTCAAAAACTGTCAAAATTTGTCTAAAAATCAAAGAGTCACCGATTTCACGATCCAGTTCATTGGTAACTCTCCATGCCTTTTTGCCCTTATCATCAAAGTAAAACCTACCGAAATCAACTTGTTTACTGCTTTCCAAATAAAGAGCGTTCATTTCTTCAAAGGTTTCACCTGTGGTTTGAGAGGGAATAGGCTTGCAATTTTTAGTAATTTGAGAACAATACTTTTTTACACTTATTGAATCCTTTTCTAAATTTACCTGATGGACTTCATTAAAATGTGGAGATGAGGCCATAGCCACACCCTCAATTTCGTTCAGGTAAATGCTTTCTATAGACTGGCTCGTCAATTTCCCATCCATGAAGAAGCTTCGGACAAAAGGATGGATTTTTAGGCCCAACTCGAAAGGAATCTTTTTAACCTGAAGCCCTTCCAGAGAAATTATTGCTAAACCCTGCTGAATCTTGCCATCTTCACTATAGGTAGTTATAAGTTTGGAACCATCACCAGTAATTTTAAATTCCGACCCGATCGATTCGCTAGAATTCAAACCATTCAAATGATCAGCGTTCAATTTAATCAGCCGCATCGAATCAAGTTTTGGAGAATATATTCGAATCTCTTTAAACCCCATCATGAATAGATGTCCCCTTTCATCCAAATGAATATTTCTCGGATTGCCTGTTCCCAATGGGCCTTCCCTTTCTAAAGAAAATTTCTCCTTTAGTTTTAACTTTTCTAAATCAATTACTTCAAGTTGATTTGCTTTAGGATTAAAATTGAAAAGATACTTCTGGTCATTTGAAAGTGAAGATATATTTAGACCCCATAGTAGGGAAAAAATATCATCGCCTGCATCCACCATCACCGTATCCACCGTGAAGGTCAGATTTTCTAGAATATTTCCTGAAGCTGTTTTTTTGGAAGATTTCTTACCGCAGGAAAAAATCAAAGGGAATAAAAGGAGGTAGAATACATTTTTCATTGCTCTAAAATTTAAAGTCTATTATTGCAAAACCCAATTCGTCTTCGACATTGACATAGGACCATAGCTTTCCGTCTTTCCAAAAATAGCTTCCCGGAACTTGTTTTAAACCTTCAATTTTGGTTTCACCCAAAACATTGAAGTCTTGGTCATAAGCGAAAAGAAAAACCTCAAAAGTAGATGGATCTCCTCGTTTTTCACCCAAATAAGTTTTTCGACCCAGTCGTAAAAACATTTCTCTGGTTTCATCCCAGCGCGGCTCCATGTAGTTCAAATGCTCGAAAACCTTTTTTCGGTCTTCATTAAATTCTGCTCTTTCCACAGGAGAATTATTTACAGAGAATACCATCCGGTTAGGGAAGTTTTTGTGCTGAATATCAACAAATCCTAAGCTGTTCGTCATCAGGTCCAACCGATAAATGGCGCTCATTGAACCCGCGGTGAGCAAAAGCTGTCGATTTTCGATATACATATCACTGTCCACCCAAAAAAAGTCTATTATCCCGTCCACAACCAAAGTCCCGATAAATTCTTTAACAGCTTTCATTTTAGGGATTGGTTCAATTTGAAGTTTATTGGTTATCGGATCGATAATAAATAACAGGTGCTTCCTATTTCCCTGACTTGATGGTTGGGAATAGATTCGATTATTCTCAAAATCAAAAACAGTGTTTTCATACAGCTGTTGTACATTATTGGCTAGTTCAGGGTCAACTCCTTCTGGCACCACTTTTAGACTTTCGACCAGTTCTCCTCTGGTATTAAATATTCCTTGTATAGTATTATAGCCCGTAATAAATAAATCCTCATCGGGTCCCAACTGAAACCTAACCCCATTAGAACCTATTCCATTAGGCCCTTCCTCTTGAAATGGTGTTTTACTAACCAGCTTGAGGTTATTCAAATCCACCTCTACTAGATTCAATGGTTCATTTTCAAAAAACAGCAGTTTGCTTTTGTCTTGGTTTATGGCTTTAGCTCCTAGTCCTGATCTTAGGATGAACATATCATCACCTGCATCCACCATCACTGTATCCACCGTAAAAGTCAGATTTTCTAGAATATTTCCTGATTCGGCTTTTTCAGAAGATTCCTTACCGCAGGAAAAAATCAAAGGGAATAACAGGAGGTAAAGTTGTTTC